>Ga0335080_10001028_pt1 | contig 26681 bp, 15 predicted proteins | sample Lox_Sample_34_FD_206720 | JGI IMG/M metagenome (GOLD analysis project Ga0335080, IMG submission 206720) | Soil microbial communities from Loxahatchee National Wildlife Refuge, Florida, United States - Lox_Sample_3.4 | ecosystem: Environmental > Terrestrial > Soil > Wetlands | place: USA... | reverse complement strand
ATTCAGCGCTTGAACTGGGAGCACACCTTCTCGCCGGTGTTCACCAACCACCTCACGCTGGGATACCTGAACCGCAATGAGGGCTATTACGCCCTGAACGGTAAAGCTAACCTGTCGAGGGTGCCCGGAGTCGCCGACAATACCTTCAATCCGCAGATGAACATCAGCGGGTACAGCACGCTCGGCAACAGTGGTGTGCCCGACTCCAAGCTGGATGTCACAACGCGTGGAACTTACGCGCTGAACGAAGTGGCGACGTACGTTCTGGGGAGACACACGTTCAAAGGTGGTTTTGAATGGCGTCTTGCCGGCACGTCTATCCATCTAGGCACCAACCAGGGCGGTACGTTCGGCTTCGATGCCAGTACGACCGGAAACGTCAACTGCGCCGCCGGAGCTTGCCCGGGCGATGCAATGGCCAGCTTCTATCTCGGGGCGGTCAGCAACGCAAACGTGAGTTTCTACAACGTCAAGGCAGAGTACCCGCGGCAACCTGCGTGGGCTGCACACGGAGGCGACTCGTGGCGACTCACTCAAAAGCTCACACTCAACTACAGTCTGCGCTGGGACTATATTGCGCCGTTCAAGGAGAAATACGACAACCTGTCGTTCCTTGATCCGCTGGGTGGAAATCCAGGCGCTGTCACGTCGGACGGTACGGAACTCGCCGGGCGCCTCGCATTTGCCGGAAACAAGTGGGGAGCGGCGAGCTATGGCGCCGACTTCCCGGAAAAGCCGTACAAATCCGCGCTTGCTCCGCGTGTTGGTTTTGCCTATACCGTGGATAGCAAGACGGTAGTTCGTGCTGGATACGGCATTTACTACGGTCAGGCATTCTATCCCGGCTGGGATGGTGGCATGAGCCTGGAAGGCTTCAACAAGACTGTCAACATCAATCAAGTCCAAAATGGCCCCAATGCGATTCCGGTGATCTATCTTCAGACCGGTCTCAGTCCCAACCAGGTCGGCGATACGCAGCACATCTCGTCTGACTTTGAAAACGGTCAATCACCGGCGAAATACAGACCGCTGGACGGCAACAAGAGACCTTACTCGCAGCAGTGGAATCTGACGCTCGAGCGCGAACTGCCGGACCACTTCTTTGTCGCCGCCTCCTACGTGGGCACGAGGGGTGTTCACCTGCCCTCAGCGATGAGCCCGCTGAACGTCATCAACCCGCTCAATCCTGGAGTCGCCGCGATCGGTGCAGATCTCGCTGCCGATTACAACACTGCGGATGGACCGGCAACATTTGCGAAGTACGGCGTTCCTATTCCGTACGTTGGATGGGATTCGCAACTCAATGCCGCCAACGGATCGGCTTGTTCTGCGACTATTGCGCAAGCCTTGTCTCCATACCCACAGTACTGCGGGGTGATTCAGGGACAGAATGAATACCACGCAACCTCGAGCTATAACTCGTTCCAGGCACGCCTGGAGCGGCATCTCACGAACGGTCTGTATGCGCTTGGTTCGCTCACAATCGCCAAGCTCTATACGGATGCCTCCGACACAACGCAGTCGACGAATGACACCTACACCGGTAACCAAGGCAACAATGGCCAGTTTTCGCCATTCAACCTGTTCCCGCGTGCGTGGGCGATTGCTGCTGACAACGTTCCCGTGACAGGTCAGATAGCGGTGGTATACGAACTGCCTTTCGGGCAAGGCAAGCAATGGCTTAATTCAGGCGGGGCATCCAATTATCTGATTGGTGGATGGCAGGTGAGCCCGCTGTGGCGCTATGAGTACGGAACCCCGTTCTCGTTCTACGCCTCATCGTGCAAAACCTCTCAGCTTGTGCCACAGTTCCGTGAGGGCTGCGTGCCTGGCTTCAAGCCCGGAGCGCAAGTTCAGCCACACGGCCGCAATGGGTTCGATCCTTCAAAGGGCGATACCTACTTCAACCTCAATGCCTTCGAAACGGACTTCAGCACCTTTGGATACACCGGAACCGGCAAGGCGGTTACAACAGTGTACGGACCCGCCTACCAGAATCTGGACTTTTCGTTGACCAAGAACACGAAGCTGTACAAGGAAAGGGTGAACTTCCGGTTCGAGGCCAACTTCTTCAACATGTTCAACAACCACTACCTGCTCGCAAGCCAGGGTGGCAACTACGGCGGTCAGTCTGTCGCATTTGCCACAGACGTGAGCAACGGATCCGGCACGCAGTTCGGAAGCTGGACCCACTCGGTCACCCCGCCGCGCACGATTCAGTTCGCGGGACGCATCGAGTTCTAACCTGAAGCTGGAGGAATTGGGCGCCATCTGGTCTTAAGCATGCGACCAGATGGCGCTTTTTCCTGCTGCTGCTCTTGAATTGCTTTCACTGTTTGCGATTCTTCAAAACGGAATCATGAATCACGGGAGATCAGGGGTCGAATGAGGGCGAAGACGCAGATAGATCTTCACTTCCTGCTTCGCCTCGTCTTCCTGGCCGATCTTGTGATAGATCCGAGCCATCGCCATATGGGGCTCGGGATAAGCGGGATCGAGACGCGACGCTTCCTTCAACTCGGAGAGAGCTGCTTGCGGCTTGTCTTCGTCTTCAAGGACCGTGCCGAGTTGAAAATGAGCCCTGGCAAGTTCGGGATCGAGACGAAGGGCGTCGCGAATACTCTTTTCCGAGTCGGCAAGCCGATTCAAAAACTGCTGCGTGATGCCGAGATTGAGATAAGGCCAGGGCGAGGGATGCGGCGAACCGAGATCCAGTGCAATTGCCTTCTGGAAATCCGCGACAGCAAGGTCGTTCTGGTTTTCGTAGTAGTAGCAGAGGCCACGGTTATCGTATGCTCGCGCGAACTTCGGATCGATTTCGATGGCGCGCTGGAAATGTTTGATGGCCGCATTGTAGAACTGCCCATCGTAGTCGAGCCGCCCCAGCCAGTAGGGATAAAGCGGGTCTGTTCCGTTTTCGCGAGCCAGCGATTCGAGAACGGTACGGGCCCAGTCGGGACGCCGCAGTCGAACATAGGCCATGGCCAGCGAAAATCGGAGCTTCGGATCAAGCGGAGCAATCGCTTCGGACTTCTTCCACGCGACTGCGGCGTTCAGATAATCCTGGTTCGCAAAATAGACGGTGCCCGCGTAATCCAGAAGGCGTGCGGAGCGCTGGGAGTGTGGATCGCGGTCAATCTCTGCGAGCAGCAGCTTCTCGGCAGTGGCGTAGTCGTGCTCTTCCATTGCCTTCTGCAATGCACTGGCGACCTGTGGGTCGAGGTGCAGCGAGCTGCTCGACTCCGGACGAGGTGCCGTTTCGTCAGGGGAAGTTTGAGCGTGCATCGAGAGAATGAAGGCGGCTCCCGCCAGCAAAAGAGCTGGCAGAATGAGCAGTCTTCCTTTCGCCCGGTTCATGGAGACTAGTTTAGTGCACATTCGTTGTCTGATCTCGAATATGCGGGGTCATTGTGGGACCAGCGTGTATACAAGGCACACTGGGCGAACCTGGTTGGGCGAGGGATACCTGAGATCGGGTTTGATTGCAATCCTGCTCGCGGGACTCCCTGGGGTGTTCATTGGGTTTGCTCAACAGGATTCGCTCTACCAGCAGACCGTCTTTGAGATTCAGAAAGAAATCGAGGCCGGCAACCTGGATGACGCACGCCGTCTCATTGCCGCGGCAGAAGCAAAGTATCCGCACGATGGCGGTCTCGAAAATCTGCTGGGTGTAATCGAAATCCAGCAGGGACACTCCGCGGAAGCTGCGCAGGATTTTTCGAAGGCTATAAGGCACAATCCTCGTCTTGTCAGCGCATACATGAACCTTGCCCGTATTGAGATGCAGACCGCGGCCACTGATCCGAAGGTGCGTTCCGATGCCCTTAGCCGCAGTCTCAAGGTCACGCAGCTCGACCCACATAACGATGAGGCTTACTACCAGCTCGCCAGCCTTTATCTGTGGGACAAACAGTATCAGCTCTCGCTCAATCAACTGGAAAAGCTGAGCCAAGCAGCGCAAAAGCAGGTCGGCGCACTCGCATTATTCTGCGCAGATCGGGCCGCACTAAACCAGCGCGACGCGACAACCACGGCGGCAGGGGCGTTGGCTGTGAATCCCGATCTCACCGAGGCCGATGCGAACACCTGCCTGCCGGAGCTTCAGCGGGCAAGGCGCGCGGATCTTATTGAATTGCTGTATTCACATTTGCAGGCTCCTTCAGTGTATGCTCTGCGGATCCTCGGACTAGCGCAGGAGGCAAACGGTAAGCTCAAGGACGCGCGCACAACGCTCGAAAAGGCGTTCTCGAAGAGCAAAAACTCGGTTGTCATTCTCGAGGATCTGGCGCGAATCGCGAGAACGCAAAAGGACAACGATGGAGCGTTGGGCTATATCGCGCACGCGCGCGATCTTGCGCCCAACGATGCGCAGCTGCCATACGAATTTGCCGCGGTCTGCCTTCAAATGCGTCTGTTCGGCGAAGCGCGCAAAGCACTTGGCGATGCACTCCGGCTCGCTCCAGACGATCCCGATTACAACCTGGCCATGGGCCTGGTTGTCTCCTACTCCTCGGATCCGTCGCAGGCAATTCCGTACCTCAAGCGCTTTCTGGATCTGAAACCCAACGATCCTGAAGGGCTGCTCGCCATGGGAACCGCCAATTTTCGCGCCAAGGACTACGACACGGCCCGACAGTGGTTGAAGCACGCCACCGAAAACCCAAAAACAGCAGCCGATGCGCACTACTACCTCGGCCGTATTGAGCTGCAGATGGGAAACCTGAATGAAGCAACAGCCGAGTTGGACAAGTCCCTCACTCTTCACCCGCAACAAGCGGATACGCTCTCCCAGTTGGGCCAGATCAGTTTGCAGGAGCGCGATTTCAAGCGGGCCTCCGCGAGGTTTGAAGAGGCATTGCGCCTCGATCCCGACAACTACACCGCGAACTTTGGATTGTTGCAGGTGTACGCGCGGACCAGCGATCCACGGCGCGAAAAACAGTCCCAGCGTTTCGATCAAATCAAGGACATGAAAGAAGAGCAGGATCGACAGATGATGCGTATGATCCAGATTCGCCGCAGCAGCGATGCCGATCCTAAGAATCAAAGCAAATCGGAGACTCCCCGCCCCGATCAACCTAAGCCAAACGGAGAACCACAATGATGATGCAAAGAACGAAATGGAAGGCCGCGCGCGCCGTTGCAGCCCTGGGATGCGTGGTCGTGTTGTTGCTCAGCGTTTCAGTTCAGGCGCAATCTCTCACCGGCCGCTGGGCAGTTACCGGCAGAACTCTCGAGAATGGGGAGCAGGACAAGGCAGTAGTTGATCTCAAGCAGGATGGAAACCAGTTAACCGGAAACGTGCAGTCTCTGGGGTGGTCCACAGAGATCAGGGGTACTGTCAATGGAACGCACTTTGAGCTCTTCGGCGCCGACTGGAATGACAAGAAGCCTTTCTTTGTGGGTGATCTCGTGAACGGTGAGATTCAGGGGATGCAATGGGGGAACAAAATCACCGCGCGTCCCGCTACCTCGGCTGATGAGATTGCCAAGCCTGCTTACATCGATCCGCCAGCACTTCGAAAAGTTCCGTACAACGGCTTGGCGAAAACGCCTCCCATGGGCTGGAACAGCTGGAATCTGTTTGCAGAGAAGGTCGATGACAAGACCGTCCGCACGATGGCCGACGCGATGGTTTCAAGTGGTATGCGCGACGCGGGCTACATCTACGTGAACATCGATGATACCTGGGAAGGAACGCGCGACGCGCAGGGCAACCTGGGAACGAATCACAAATTTCCGGATATGAAGGCTCTTGCCGACTATGTACACTCCAAAGGGTTGAAGATCGGTATCTATTCCTCACCCGGTCCGCGCACGTGCGGCGCCTATCCGGCGAGCTACGGGCACGAAGAGCAGGATGCCAAAATGTTTGCGGCTTGGGGGATCGACTACCTGAAGTACGACTGGTGCAGCGCGGCGTCCATCTACAAGAACGATCAATTGCAGCCGGTCTACCAGCGCATGGGCGAGGCACTTCAGTCGACCCGGCGCCCAATCGTATATAGCCTCTGCGAGTACGGAATGGGCAACGTGGAGAAATGGGGTGGTGATGTTGGCGGCAATCTCTGGCGGACTACTGATGACATCAGAGACGAGTGGGACAGCATGATGTTCAACATTCACAAGCAGGTCCCCACCGCGCCCTATGCAGAGCCGGGCCACTGGAACGATCCCGACATGCTGGAGATCGGCAACGGTCACATGACGGACGATGAATACCGCACACACATGAGCCTGTGGGCGCTTACGGCGGCACCCCTGCTTGCCGGAAACGACATTCGGAGGATGTCCGACGTGACAAAATCGATCCTGCTCAATAAGGAAGTGATCGCCATCGATCAGGACGCGCTCGGGAAGCAGGCCTCTCCCGCAAAGAACGGCGATCTGGAGACCTGGATCAAGCCTCTGGCTGATGGCGGTGTGGCCGTTGGGGTGGTGAACCTCGGTAGTTCTCCCGCTTCAGCTACCGTAAATGCGAAAGATCTCGGCCTCGCCAAGGTGAAAAAGGCGCGCGATCTCTGGTCGCATCAGGATGTGCAGTTCAAAGACGGCGGATACTCCGCGATCGTGCCCTCGCACGGCACAATACTGTTGCGCGTATCTGCTCGCTGAAGCGCATCGATCAAGCGGGGGGAAGCTCCTGTGCGCTCAATTCGAGCGCACGGGAGGGGTTTCCGATTGCAGGAGCGTCGACACGATATTCACAGCATTGTGAATGGACTTCTTGAAGTCGCGCCTCATTCCTTCTGTTTTCTGGCCAGTGAATCCTTTCCTGCCGCCTCCGTTATACTTCTTCGCAACCTCGCATGAAGCGCCACGTCCTCATCTTCGGTGTCGTCGGAGGCATTCTTATCGCCGCCCTGCAGTACACCGAATACCGCTTCGTTATCATCGAGCACTCCGTCGAACTCTACGGCGCACTCGTCGCCATTCTCTTTGCGTCCTTCGGGATCTGGCTAGGCCTCCGCATTACACGCAGGCGCGAAATCATCCGTGAGACGGTCGTGGTGAAGGAAGTGCTGGTCCCCGTGGAGGCTCCGGCCCCAGTGCTCGAACCCTTCGCTCCCAATACGGCCAGCCAGCAGACCCTGGGCATCACGGCGCGCGAGCTCGAGATCCTCACCCTCGTCGCCCGCGGTCTTAGCAATCGCGAGATCGCCACGCAGCTTTTCGTTTCAGAAAACACCGTCAAGACACATTGTGCCCGCGCGTTCGACAAACTCGGAGCCGCCCGACGTACCCAGGCTGTCCAGCGCGGCAAAGAACTGGGCCTCTTGCCGTGAGGACTGGAGGTCCAGGCGGACGCCCTTCAGGCAACAGCGTCATTCGAAAGCACGATTTCTGCTCAATTCCTGGAAAATCATACGAAAGGGTGACGACATCCGGCCCCTTAACATCGCATCGTGACTCCATTCTCACTAGCACCAGGAGGCTCAGATGAAGAAAACAGTACTCACCTTCGGCCTGATCTCGGGCGTGATGATCTCCGTCCTTATGGGCGGCTCGCTTCTCATCGCCGACAAGATTGGTTCCGGACACAGCATGTTTCTCGGCTACACCATGATGGTGGCGTCGTTCCTGCTCGTCTACTTCGGAATCCGCAGCTACCGCGATAACACCCTCGCCGGCCAGATCTCCTTCGGCCGCGCCTTCACCTGCGGTATCCTGATCGCCCTCATCACCACCGTCTGCTACGTCGCCATGTGGGAGATCCTCTACTTCAACTTCATGCCCCACTTCATGGACAGTTACTTCGCCGCGCAGATTCACAGAGTTCAGTCGTCGGGACTTGACCCCGCGACTATCGCTGCGAAAGTCGCCGAGATCCAGCGCTCACAGCAGCTCTACCAGAATCCCTTCGTCAACATGGCGTACACGTTCATCGAGCCCTTGCCCGTCGGACTTATCATCACTCTCATCTCCGCTGCCATCCTCCGCCGCAAGGCTTTCAGCGGACCCTCCGACACCGTCCAGAGTCAAGGTCACATCAATGAAAAGGCCGGGGCGTGAGCCGACGGACAGGCGCCTTCCCGCGGAAAAACTTCCTATTCCATTTCGAATGCGACGTACTGGATCACGGACTGGCGCTCCACCTCGAGGACGACGGCGTCGCCTGTCTTGAAGCCGGCGAGTTGCTCACGCAGGCCTGCTGTGTTGACGACAGGTCTTTGGTTGATGGAGCGGATGATGTCCCCAGGCTGAACGTTGGCTAGTGTTGAAGGTTCTCCTTTGACCAGACCGGCCACGATGACACCTTTGCCTGAGCGAGTCGGAATGGACTCAGCGAGCACTCCACTGAGGTCGAGGACAAATATGCCCAAGGGCGCGATGAGGTCGGTTCGGGGATTAATGAAATCAGACAAGTTATCGATCGTTTGCGGAGCTTCTACCGGCGTTACAGAAGCGGTGGCTTCGGCGCTGTCGCGCAGAACTCTGATCTGCATAGGGTGACCGGCAAGATGCAGATAAAGAAAAGCTGTGTACTTGGGAAGGGAATCGATGGGTATTCCATCTACAGAGACAACGACATCTCTGGAACGCAGTCCCCCCGTTTCGGCCGGACTGCCTTGATCAACATCAGAGATGATGACTCCCCAATCCTGCGGGAGTCCAAGGCCCTTGGCCAGATCGGACGTAATGGTCTGAGCATGCGCCCCGATGGTGACGGGGTGGACGATACCGTGCGTCTTAATCCCGTTGTAGACGAAGCGGACGATGGGCTCCGGAATTGCGAAACCGAGGCCCTCACTCCCGCCGCCGGAAGTGTAGATGAACGTATTGATGCCGACGAGATTGCCGTCACGATCGATGAGCGGGCCGCCGCTGTTGCCGGGATTGATTGGGGCGTCGGTCTGAATGTAGACCATGGGGCGGTCGAGGTCCGGCTGTCTCCCCACTGCACTAACAATTCCCTTGGTGAGGGTATGGTCAAGACCTTCGGGCGAGCCGATTGCAAGGACGGTCTGGCCGAGGTGAACCCGATATAACTCGTCCGGAAGGGAGATAAAAGGCAGGTTCTTCTCTTCGATTTTGAGCACTGCGAGGTCCGCATAGCGATTCGTGCCGACGAGCTTCGCGTCATATACACGCTGCTTTCGCGCCAATGAGGTGTGATAGGGAACAATTTCGACTGTTGCAGGCGCCAGAATCACGCGAATACGCATCGCACCGGCGACAACATGATTGTTGGTGACGATGTAACCATCGGGATCGACTATAACCCCTGAGCCGAGCGAGCGCTGAAGGTGGAGCAATTGAGAACTGTCTTCATCGTGTTCCGGGGCTCCATAGCCGGTAACGTCGATCTCGACAACGGAACGCATGGCGCGTTCCGCCACCTCCTCGAGAGCCTGATCGAAATCGTGCAGGACCGAGGGAGCTTTTTCCGGCGTCTGGTTCTGGGAACAGACAAAGGTGGAGACACATGCGAAAACGACGAGACAGAGAAGCCGTGTTTTCATTCAAGCTAGCTCACTAAGACATTCGATGGTTGGGAAGGGAGTGGAACAGCCGATCCTTTGGGATTCTCAACCTGCTTCCAATCGAGAATTTTCAGGTCAAGCACGAAGATTGCGTACATAACGGGCACCTGCAGCTTGGTAACGATGGTTGCGATCAGCAATCCGCCGATTTGCGCATAACACAGGGGCTGCCAAAGGGGACCGCCGTGGAGGGCGAGTGGAAAGAGCGCGAGTACCGTGGCAAACACGGTGATAAGAACAGGCCGCAAACGCAGAATGCCCGCATCGACGAGTGCATTCTGAAAGTCGTCACCCACGGCGTGCCGTTCTTCAATGTAGTCGAAGAGAACGATTGAATGGCTAACAATAACGCCGACGAGACTCGCGACGCCGAGGAAAGCCATGAAGCTGAACGGCTCACCCATGATCCAGAGTGCGAAGAAAGCACCAATCATTCCATAAGGCGCGGCTGCAAGGACCAACAAAGGCTTGATCGCGTTCTTGAACTGGAACACCAACGCGAGAAAGACGGCAGTTGTGGAGATGGCCATGACCAAAGCAAGATTCTTGAAGCCCGATTTGGTTTTGTCGTACTCACCGCCGATCTGTAGCTGATAGCCCGGCGGTAGAGATGCCTTGAGTGCCTCGAGCTTCGGCATCACCTGCTTCATGACTTCTGAACTTAGATGTCCGGCAGCTGGGAAGCTGCGTATGTTCATCGCGCGGAACTGCTCATATCGGACAATGCGCCCGGTTACAAGATCATGATTCACGGTGGATATCTGCGATAGCGGAATCTTTGAAGTGTCCTGCGAGGCGTAGACATAGAGGTTCTCCACATCGGAGAGATGGGCGCGGTCTGCCATGCGCGCGCGCGCCACGATCGGAATCTGTTTTTGCCCTTCCTGCAGCACGCCAACAGTTGAGCCGCTGATGGCGGCGGTCGAGGAGTTGGCGACATCCATGTTGGTGACGCCGGCAAGATTGGCGCGATCAGGATCGACCGTCAATTGGACCAGCGTGTTGTCGTCACCCCATTCATTTCGGGTGCGATCGGCGAGCGGACAGGAGCGAAGGATCGCTTCCACCTGGTCTGCGATCTTTCGCAGATTGCGGATATCCTCATCCTCCTGCGCTGCATTCACGTCAGCGGTGCTGGAAACTCGAATTTCGATGGGATAGTCGACCGGATTGGTCAGAAGCTGGCGCGCATCGAGGCGTGCTCCCGGAATGGTTGCCGTGAGCACGGGCTGGAGTTCACGAATGAATTGTGGCGTCATTTCCTTGTCGGTGACTTCGACGAGCACCTGCGCATAATTCAACTGCTGGAGCTGCGGAGATGCGGAGAACCAGAAGCGCGGGCCACCTCCGCCAACGAAGGTAGTGATATAGCGGAGTACAGGCTCTTGATTCTTTCCGGCGTGTTCGGCAGAAAACTTCTCGTCCTGCTTGCGCACAAGCTCTTCTACCTTGAGCGCAGTTTCGTTGGTAGCCCCGAGATTCACATCGTTCGGAAGCCAGACGTCAATGTATGACCAGTACTGCACGTCTTCAGGAAAGAAGGCAACTTTGAGCTGGGCGAAGATCAATACACCGATGGCAAGGAATACCAGGGATCCAAAGAAGAACTTCCACCGGTGTTCGATCGAGTAACGGGCGATTCGAGCGTACCATCCGTAGAAGCCCACCGCGCGCATCTCTTCGATTGATTTTTCGGCCTTTTTTTCGGGACGCAGAAAGAAAAAGGCCAACAGTGGAAGAAATGTCATCGACATGAAGCGGGAGGCCACCAGCGCGCAGGTCATGACAATGGGCAGACTGTAAAGGAAGTTTCCAGTGCTGCCCGTGACCATAAGAAACGGCAGGTAGGCGACAATATTTGTGACTGTCGCATACATAATTGCAGTGGCCAGTTTGGTGGGGCCCAGCCAGGCTGCGACGATGTTCGGGTGGCCCTCCGCCATTGCCCGCTTGATTGAGTCGCCGGCAAGGACCGGATCGTCTACCAGCAATCCCAAGGCAATAATGAGAGTGGCGACCGAGGTCTGTTGGATGTCGATGCCAAGCAAATCCATGGCCCCGAATGTCATTGCCAAAGTCACGGGCATCGAAATGGCCATGAGCAGTGCGGAGCGCCATTCCCAGAAGCCCAGCCATGAGACGAGCACTACGAGTGCGATCGCCTCGTAGAGCGCGTCCATGAACAGGCCGATGTTTTCTTTTACTTGCAAGGGCTGGTCCGAAGTGCGCGCAATGATCAAATCTTCAGGCAGGTATTGCTTTACAGCAGCGAGTTTCTCGTCGACGCTACGTCCGAAGGCGTCGATCTGTTCACCATCCTTCATCTGGACAGCGACAGTGACTGCGCGGCTGCGGTGCCATTTTCCGTCTTTGTCAGCCCAAGTCAGGTAGTTGAGATACTTCGCAGGACTTTGATATCCGCGAGATATCTGCACGAGGTCACGCAGATAAACAGGACTCACTCCGCCTGCGGAGCCTGCAGCGGTAGTAGAACCCCCTGCAACTGCCTGCGAAGTCGCTCCGGCTGCAGAAGTCGAAGAGGTACTGATGATGACATCGCCGATTTGCCTGGAATTGGTGAATTTTCCGGAAGGGTCGATCTGGATGTTCTTGGGACCGACCTCAAGCTGGCCGCCGGGCAGGGTGATATTGCGTGCTCCAAGGATGTCTTTGAGGTTGGAGGGCTGCAGTCCATAGGATGCCAGTCGATCCTGCGAGTAGTTAAGGTAGATCTGCTCCGGAAGCACGCCCTTGCGATCGATCTTTGCCACTTCGGGAGCGCCCTGGAGGGTACGTCCAATCAGATCTGTAAAATCATCGAGCTGGCGATAGGAGTAGCGGTCGCCGGCGACGGCTGCAAGCCGGCTCTCGGTTTGGGATGGATCACGAACAAAGACGGCGGGCCACGAGTCGGGATGAATCTCAGAGCGATGCAGGTTTTCCCTGATCCATTGCTCGCCGATCGCCCGCAACTGCTCCTCGCTTAGATTGGAAGCTACATCCACACCAATGAACCCGCTGCCCTCAAAGAAGTGCGGATCGGAGATGTTTCTGTTTTCAACGCCGGCGAGAATGACGGCGTTGAACGGCTCGCGAACCATCGCCGGTGCGATCGATGTTGGGAATGCTGAAATGATGCTGATTCGAGGCTGATGTGCGTTGTTGGCCTCCGTGGCACGTGTCTGCTCAATGGCTCGCCGAATCGCCGCAGCGCGCAGCGATATGTCTATCGAATTGGCGGATGGGCTCGCGACGGTAAGCATCATCGCCGCAGTATCGCCGAAATCGCTGTTGAACTGGACAGGTCCGGCGCCCTGGGGCAATTTGCTGTTGAGGGCAATCAGTTTGAGGTTGATGTCGGCAAATTGCTTCTTCGTGTCTGACACGTTGTCGCCAAGCTGCACATACACCAGAGAGAGGCCTGGAAAGCTGATGGAGCGGATTCCGAAATCGGCTGCTGTTGGGCCTTTGATCATCGGATTCAGCGCCATCGTCTGTTCTACAGGGCGCGAAACGAGTTGCTCTACCTCTTCAGCGGTTGCGCCGGGCCAGGTTGTGGAAGCGACGGCGACACGCACCGGAATAATCGGATCCTTGCGCTTCGGCATGTGCGAATAGCCATACCAACCCCACACCGCCACTGCGATGAGGAGCACAAAGCCAACCTGGCGACGTTCTGTAAAGAAACGCGCCGTATTGTGCGTGTTGGCGATGTACTCGGCTTCTGACTTGTGGCTCATCAGGGTCTACCAGCCAATCTTTATGGAATTACACGAACCTGGTCGCCGCTTTTGACCAGCGTGGCTCCGTTGGTGACGACTCGTTCCCCGGACTTAAGGCCGCCATTTACGCCGATCATGTCTCCGTAAACCTCACCGAGATCCACGGGACGGAGCTGGGCGGACTCGATTTCTCCATCGCCCTGGGTAGTGAGCACCGCAAAACCGTTAGTGCGTTGCGGGTCGTGAATCACGGCGGAAAGCGGAACTGCCATGACTGAGCGCGGCAATGGAGCACCATCCAGCGATAGAGAGGCTACCATGCCTGACTTCAATTCATTTCCAGGATTCGCAATGGAAACTTCTACCGAGAAAACGCGGCTCTTGGGATCGGCGGAAGGAGCGATCGCCGTAATTCGCCCGGTGAAGGTTTTCGGTAAAGCGTCGGTTGTGATGATCTGAGGCTGACCGACGCGCACCCGATTGATGGAGGTGTCGGGAACGCCGAAAACGGCTTTCACAGTTCGTGTGTCGGCGATGGTGAAACCATTGGTGGCCGGACCAACGAAGCTTCCGGCATCGACGCTGCGCTTCACGATCCAACCGTCGAAAGGTGCCTGGAGCGAGCAGTAGGCAAGAGCAGTCTGCGCCTCACTCAACTGTGCCTGGGCCGCTGCAACCTGGGCAGCACTGACATCGAGCTGAGCCTGTGCCGAATCCAGCTCTGGCTTGGTTGCACTCTGTGAAGAATAGAGCGTCGAAACGCGATCGAAACTCAACTTGTCTTTAAGGTGCTGGGCCTGCGCCCCTTCAAGCTGAGCCGTGGCCTGGCCAAGTTTATCCTGATAATTCTGCTGGCTCACAACAGCGAGCACTGTTCCCTTCTTTACCCAGTCGCCCTGGTCGATATTGCGCGTACCTCCGTTGGCGCTTGTTACCTGGCGGACGCGATCAACATACCCGCTGGACTGAAAGGCCAGGTCAACCTGCGTATAAGGAACGATGCTGGCGGAATAGCGGGCGGCATTTCCCACCGCGACGTTTTGAACCACCGCCGTGCGTACGGGTAACGGCAGCTTCTGCGGGTCAGATTGATGTCCGCAGGCGCTAGTCCAGACGCAGAAGACGACGGCGGGCACAATCGAGACAGGTCTTACGACTGCAGAGCGCGGCATCGTATCACTCCTCTCCCAGCGCTTTCTCGAAGCTGGCTTTGGCGCTCCAGAAAGCAAGGAGACTCTCTTCGTATCCGTTCTCAGCGGTGGCGACGGCAGCCTGTTGGTCGAGCACATCGCGCAGCAAGACGGCGGACTGTTTAAACTTGTCGTTGACCTCGCGGAGTTTTTCATTTGCTGCTGCTCGTGCGGCTTCAGCAACGGCGAGCAAAGACCGGCTCTCTGCCAGCTTGCGAAAACTGCTGTCTACTTCGAGAAGGACCTGAGAGCGCGCCTCATCTAACTGATACTTGCTCTGCTCAACCACAACATCCTTTTGCTTGACTTCATCTTTGCGGCGACCCCATTCGAAAGGCTCCCAGCGCATCTCGAATCCCGCCGCGGCAATGTTCTTCGGCAGAATGGTCGTATTGAACGGACTTGTGTAATGGAAGGCGGCACCAACGTCAGGAATGTACTGCGCCTTGGCGAGTTTCCGATCGTAATCTGCTCGGTGCGTATCGATCTCTGCCTCCTTGACCTCCGGACGCTGGGATAGGGCAGTCTGGCGAGCTAGCTTGAGATCGATCTCTTCGGATTCTTCCGGGGGAACCTGCTGGGTGCGGAAAGGCGTATCGAGATCGCGGCCCATCAGGAAATTGAGCTTCTCCTTCTGCGTCTGGAGCGTGTCGTTCAATTGGATGACCTGACATCGAGCCTGGGCAAGCTTCGCCTTTACCTCGAGACTGCTCGACTTGAGTACGGAACGCTGAGCAACGTAATCGAGTACGACCCGGTCGGTCTCCTGGTATTGCCTGACCGTGGCCGCAGCGGCGTCGAGAGAGCTTTCGGTTTGCAGGACTGCATAGTAGGCCTGCTTTACATCGGCAACGACGGCCTGCCGTTTGGCTTCATATTTCTGGTGTGAGAGGTCGACCTCCAACTTTTGCTCCTCAATGGCCAGTCCAATCTTGTAAAGCTGGCTGAGAGGCTGAGCAACTTCCGCAGTCACGATTCCCGTAAAGCCGTTAGAGTAGCTGATCTTTGTGTCTGATGCGGGCACAGGCTGGTGATCTGGCGTCTGGAACGTGTTGGCCGGGAAGTCCCAGGTGGGCGAGGTCAGCGTGGCCGAACCGAAGAGGTACATGCTGAACGAAGGCAGCCGCTTCGTCTTTGTCGAGGCGACCGCCCATTCGGCTTTGGTGATGTCCAACTCCAGGATTCTCGCGGGCCTGTTGTTGGCCAGGGCAATCCTGATCGCCTCAGAAAGGGAAAGCTCGGGCTCCTGGGCGAAGAGTCCGCCTGCTGCCATCAACGCGTACCCAAGAACGACCGCCGGAACCGTGCGCATGAGCCTGCCCCAATCTATCGACGAATCCCGCTGCCACCGTGGGGACCAAGGCTATTCAAGTCATCGAGCACTGCCTGTCTGTCCTCCGGACGAAACTGCCCAGCCTTTATGACGGATTCAATCTGAGATTTCGAGCTGTTGAGCCCACGCAGGGCCTGCAGGGGACGACCCTGATTGCTTTTCACAGTCTTCAGTTCGTTCAAGCTGTCCTGAAGTTGCTGAACCTGGGCTTCAGTCGGGTCGCCCATCATGACTGCTTTGAAGATGTCCTTGCCAAGTTTCTGTCCGGCCGAAGGCGGAGGATCAGCTGCAGCTGGTTGCTTGCTGGCGATTACCGCATGCAGATCCTGGCGTAGTGTCTCGCGATCTTTCGCGTCAACCGTTGCCATGGTCCTCTTCATGTTTGAGACGGCGCGCCAGGGGGTGAGCAGATCTACTGGCGCTTCCGGCGTCTGCTCAGAACGCGCAGTTTTGAGTGTATCCGCGTCGTTCTTCAGCTGCTCGACCTGTGGCGCCGTGATGCTGCCATTGAGAACAGCCGCTTTCAGGTCCTGGTGAAACTTCTCCACTGCGGGGTTCGCCGCGTCTTGTGCATTCATCGATGCCGAAAACAGTATCGCGAAGCTGAGCTGAAGGGGAATTTGTCGAAAGATTTCTCTCATGATTTCCGCTTTCTTTAAGTTGCTAGATCATGGAACGGAATAGCCGAGCATCGAGACTGGTCAATATTGAATGCCTGGATTTCGCAGCCGATCGCACTGATAGTCCGGCGCGCAGCAATGTAGTGCAATGAAGGGCAATCTTTCGCGGTGCCCTGATCCTCGTTTTGCACCGCCTGCCGCCGGTAGTGGCCGCGTCAAAACTGAAGCGGGTCAGGATCTTCGGATCGTCATTGCATTGCTGTTCAACGGGACCTCCTCTGGCTTGGCTTTCTGCACTGGTCGAGGGTGCATCCTGCAAGCCCGGTGATGGGCGAAGAAATCTGAAGAAACGATACTCTAAACATCTGATGGCAAAAAGAGATATTTTTAAGCGGAGGGGAGAATCAACCTACCTGCCTTGGAGGGGATTGAGAACACTGTAAGGAAATTGTCTGTGGGAAGTCGCGGAGAAACTCATGCGAAATGACGATGCGTCCCTGGAGCGGGCCGAGTTTCCGTGCGAGAGAGGCGACACGCATCCTGTTGGCTGTGCCGCTGTCCCTCGCGAATTCGAAGCTTACTGCCAGCCACCCCCAAGAGCACTGTAGAGTTGAACTAGGGACAACGCCTCTCCTTCCTGCGTATTCACCATGTTCAATTGAGCTGCGAACAGGTTCGTGTCAGTGGTCAGGACTTCGAGGTAGCTGGTGGCCCCGCCTTGATAGCGTGTACGTGCCAATTGCGCGGCATCGCGGGCTGCGATGACAAGCTTTTCCTCCTGCTCGCGCGCGGCACGCTGCTTGTTTACGGCGATGAGCGCGTTCGAAACATCGCGGAAGGCTGTAGAGATGGTCTTTTGATAATTCAAGATCATCTCCTCCTTTTGGCGCTCTGAAAACTGAAGCTGGCCGCGCAGTCTTCCACCTTCGAAAATGGGTTGAGCGAGAGAACCGATTCCGTAGATGAGCTTTCCCTCCGGATCAAAGATGGAGGACAGGCTGTCGCCGCCGACGCCAGCGGAAGCGCTGATCGAAAGCTGGGGGAAGAATTGCGCTCGCGCCACGCCGATCTGCGCATTCGCGGCCACCAGTTGCTGTTCAGCCTGGAGAATGTCCGGTCGGCGCTCGAGCAATCTGGAAGGGAGCCCGACAGGCAAATCCTGTGGCGGGGGATTCAGTGCGTTCGCATCGTTGTGCGCCACCGGGCCGGGATCCTGTCCCAAAAGAAGCCGCAGTGCGTTCTCCTGCTGCTGAATCTGCTGCTCGATCTGCGGAATCTGAGCAGAAGCCGTGTACTCGAGTTCCTCAGCTTGACGGAGGTCGGAGAGCGGAACAGAGCCGCCGCTTTCCAGCGTCTTGGTCAATTCGACGGACTCGTGCCGGGTTTTCAGTGTTTCCTTTGCGATTTCGAGTTGCGTATCGAGAGCCCGCAACTGGAAATAGGCAGAGGCGACCTGCTCGACCAATGTCATGCGTACCGCTCGCTGCGCCCATGTCTGAGCGAGCAGTTGCGCGCGTGCGGCTTCAGTCTGTCTCCGATAGAGTCCCCAGAAATCCGGGTTCCAGCCAGCAGAGAGATTGAAACTTCCCGCCGTTGTCGCGCCGGTAGGCAGCCCACTTCCAAGCGTACCCGGCAGATCCGCTCCGATCCCAGTGCCGCCGATACTCACGCTGGGAAATTGCTGGGAGCGGGTGATGCGAAGCTGCGCCTCCTGCTCCAAAACGCGCTTTGCCGCGATCCGGACATCGTAGTTGTTTTGGAGAGCGGTCCAAATCAACTCCTGCAGTTCGGGCTCCTGAAAGACCTTTGCCCAGTCCTGATCTCCGAGCGAGTCCGGAGTCGAACTGGATATAGCCGAGTTATCACCGCCTCGGTATGCAGACGGCGCGGTCACTTGCGGACGAACGTAGTTGGGACCCACCTTGCAACCTGAGAGCAGGATGACAAGACCGAAGATGATTGCGAGATGCTGCTTTGTCATTCCAGCAAAGGGTGTCATGCCTGTCCCTCCTGCGCTTCACGCGCCATCGCCGGGGCTCTTTCATCGCGTGAATCAGGCAGATGCGGCGAGTCCATGGTGGTGCCGGAGCCGCCTATGCGCAGCCGATGCGAGAGATATTCCACGACCGAGAACGTTACCGGCACCATCAGAACGCCGACAACCGTCGCGAGGGTCATTCCGCCAATCACGACGGTTCCGAGAATCCGTCGCGAGACGGCGCCCGATCCGGTCGCAGTCCACAGGGGCAAGCAGCCGAAGATGAAAGCGAATGCTGTCATCACAATCGGCCGGAAACGCAGCCGGGCTGCATGCAACGCAGATTCGGCGATGCTTTGACCTTTGCGATAATTCACCACCGCGAACTCGACGATCAGAATTGCGTTCTTTGCTGACAGCCCAATCAACATGATCAGCCCGACCGTAGCGAAGATGTCGTTCTCGAGCGACCGTGCCGTGAGGGCCAGGTAAGCACCCAGAATTGCCACCGGCGTACTGAGCAACACGCTGAAGGGCAACGTCCAGCTCTCATAGAGTGCCGCGAGGATGAGAAATACGAACAAGAGTGAGAGCCCGAATACCATCCATGCGGGAACGCCTTCCGCGGCGCGCTGTTCCTGGTAACTCATGCCCTGGTAAGAAAAGCCCATCCCTTGTGGCATGCTTTCGTGAAACGCTTGTTCGAGCGCCGCGCGAACTTGACCTGAGCTATAACCCGGAGCTCCGGCGATATTGATTTGCGCCGCGTTGTACTCATTGAAGCGCAGAATGAATTCCGGCCCGGTGATCTGTGAGACCTTCACGAGCGAACCGAGAGGAACCTGGCTTCCATTTGCGCTGCGAACGTAGAACTGGTCAATGTTCTGGATATTCGTGCGCGAATCTCCTTCCGCCTCCACAAACGTCTGCCACTGTCGGCCGAAGCGGTTGAAGTAGTTCACCAGGTACCCGCCCATAAAGGTTTGCATCGTGGTGTAGATCGAGCTCAGATCAACCTGCTGTTGCGACGCCTTGTCGCGATCAACGTCGGCAAAGAGCTGGGGCACAGCCGGCAAGTACGATGGCACAGCAGCGGCAATCTCAGGACGCTTCGATAGGGCGCCCAGAAATGCGAATACATTCTTCGTGAGAAATGCTGGATCGTCGTTGCCAGAGCGATCCTGGAGAATCATCGTCACGCCGCCCGATGTGCCGATACCGGGAATCTGCGGCGGCGGGAATGAAAAGGCAAGCCCTTCACTCACGCCGGCAAGTTTCTGCTGAACGCTTGCCTGGATTGCCTGAATCTGCTCGGCACGGCTCTTGCGTAGCTCCCATGGCTTCAGGGATACGAAGAAGAAGGCTGAATTCGTGCTCTGCGTCTGTGTAAGGAGGCTGAAGCCGTCGACTCCAACCACACCAGAAATTCCTGGCGTTTCGAGCAGCGCCTTGGTTACGCGCTGCACCGCGGCATCAGTCCGCTGCAGCGATGCTGCATCCGGCAACTGCATAGCGACGAACAGATAGCCCTGATCTTCCTGCGGAAGAAACCCAGTGGGCAGCCGTCCACCAACAAAAACGGCGAGAATCGCAACCCCGAGCAGCGCCAGCATGGTCAGACCCGATTTGTGGATCAGCACTCCCGACGTAGACACGTACCTGTCAGTGGTTCGGCCAAACATGCGGTTAAACCAGTTGAAGAACCGCCGCAACACGCCGGTACGGCGTGACCCATCCTTGGGCTTCAGCAGAACCGCGGCCAATGCGGGGCTTAGCGTGAGTGCATTGAATGCCGAGATGAGAACCGAAATGGCAATGGTAATGGCGAATTGCTGATACAGCCGCCCGGTGATACCGGGGATCGCAGCCGTAGGGATGAACACGGCCGCCAGGATGAGGGCAATCGCCACAACGGGACCGCCAACCTCTTCCATTGCTCTGAACGCGGCGTCGCGTGGACTCAAGCCCTGATCGATCAGGTGCTCAACGGCTTCGACCACTATGATGGCGTCGTCAACGACGAGGCCGATTGCAAGCACGAGCCCGAACAGGGAGAGCGTATTGATTGAGAATCCGAGTAGCGGAAAGATGATGAACGTGCCAATGAGCGAAACCGGCACCGCCATCAGGGGAATAAGGGTGGCGCGCCAACCTTGCAGGAAGATGTAGACAACCAGAATTACCAGGGCCAGCGCGATCAGCAAGGTAACGACAATCTCGTGAATACCGGCTGTAACCGCTTTCGTCGTGTCCAGCGGGATGTTATAGCGCATCCCGGCAGGAAATGTCGCTGACAGCTCCTGCAACCGCTTGGTCACAGCAGCGGCAGTCTGGACTGCATTCGATCCAGGCAACTGATAGACAGCCATCATGCCGGCTGGTGCATTGTTATATCGCGCTGTGAGGTTGTAGGTCTGGGTACCGAGCTCGACCCGCGCTACATCGCGAAGGTGAAGAACTGATCCGTCAGGGTTGGAGCGAAGTACGATGTTCCCAAACTCTTCCGGCGTAACGAGTCTCCCTTGCGTACGCACCGTGAAGGTGAAGTGTTGCCCGTTCGGGACCGGTTCCCCGCCAATCTGACCTGCGGGATTGACATTGTTCTGAACTTGGAGCGCATTGATGACGTCGGTAGCCGTCACGCCGAGTTTCGCCAACTGATCCGGCTTCACCCAGACGCGCATTGCGTATTGGCCGCCAAACACCTGGATGCGGGCGACACCGGGAACGCGCGTCAATTCGTCCTGCAGATTGATGATCGCGTAGTTTGTCAGGAAATCGACGCTGTATTTGTTCTCGGGCGACGAAAGTCCGATCAACATCAGAGGCGAGGTCAGAGACTTCTGCACCGTCACACCAGCGCTGTTGACCTGTGCGGGAAGCTGCGCCTGAGCTTGCGATACGCGAAGCTGGGAAAGCACCTGGTCAGTGTCGGGGTTTGTCTTCACGTCGAAGTCGACATACACCGTTGCCTGGCCGTTATTGGCATTTACCGAGTACATGTACAGCATGTTGTCCACGCCATTCATTTGCTGCTCGATTGGCGTGGCCACTGCCTGGGTTAGCGTATGCGCATCCGCTCCCGGATAGGTGGCCTGCACCATGATCTCGGGAGGAACGATGTCGGGGTATTGCGATGTGGGCAGCGTTACCATCGAGACAATACCGATGATGACCGTAAGAATAGCGATGACAATCGCCACGATGGGGCGACGAATGAAGAACTTCGACACACTTACCTCCCGCCGGTTGGGTTGGAGGTCAGAACCGCGGCTTGCGCCGAGACCTCGTGTGGGCTGATGAGCGCGCCGTCCCTGAGTTTTTGCACGTTGTCTGTGATGACACGGTCGCCAGGCTTGAGGCCGCTCTCGATGATCCAGTCGCTGCCGGATTGGGGGCCAAGCTTCACGTTCACCACGTGGACATGATTGTCAGAGCCGGCCACGTATATCTGCTCCTGCCCCTGAAGCTCCTGGACAGCAGCTTGCGGGACCAGTAGCGCGCTGTGACGGATCTGCGTCGCCGCGGATACGCGTCCAAACTGACCTGGGCGCAACACGTTCCCGGGGTTCGGAAACGATGCTGCAATGCGGATGGCGCCGGTCTGCTGATTCATCTGCCGATCGACAAAGGCAATTTGACCCTTGTGGGGATACGGCGTTCCGTCTGCAAGCGTGAGGGTCAAGGGGATCTCAGATTTCCTGCTCAACAACTCCTCACCTGCCTGGCTCGCGCGCGAGACCAATACAAGATACTCGGCATCGCTGATCGAAAAATAGAATTTAATCGGATCGAGCTGCGACACCGACGTGAGGACAGATTGTGGACTTACCAGGTTCCCGACCTGCGTCGTCGCCTGCCCGGCCACGCCGCCGATCAATGACCGCACCTGGGTGAAACCGAGATTCAGCTTTGCCGTGGTGAGAGCCGCTTCGGCAGAGCCGACCGCAGCCCTGGCCGCAACCACCGCAGCATCGGCCTGCGCAGCCTGCTGTTTGTCGTTATCCAGCTGGCTTTGCGCAATGGCCCTTGCCGTGGCCAACGGGGTGTCGCGTTTCAAATTGATCTGCGCAAGCCCCTGCTGCGCCTCGGCTTGAGCGAGTTGTCCTTTCGCACGCCCGACTTCTGCCTCGGCCTGATCTACCACTGCCTGAAATGGGCGGGGATCAATCTGGAAGAGGACATCGTTTTTGGCGACGGCGGTGCCCTCGCGGTAGTTCTGCCGAATCAGGTAGCCGCTTACTTGCGGCTGAATCTGGGCGTTTACATATCCGTCGAGCGTACCCACCCATTCGCCTTTCAACGGGACGTCGGCCTGGCGAACCTTTACAACTGAAACCGGTAATGCCATGGGTTTGATATTCCCAGTGCTGGCCTGGCTGGTGGCGCACCCTGTGATGTATGGGGCTGCGACAATGAGAGCGCATAAAGCAGCTAAAGAGAACCAATGAATCTTCTGTTGGGGAATGGCGCGCTGCATCTGTTGACCTCCGCGACCTGATCAGGAATCTGTACAAAAAAGATACAGATCTGTATATTTCTCAACAGACGCGCGAGACCGGTACTCCGATTCACGAATTTTCACGCGCGGTCCGAGTTTGCCGTGAAAATTTCCGTGCACAAGCAAGAACGCGCGCAGATCACGCGTCAGGAGCTTCTCAAAGCCGCCCGCGAGATCTTTACGCGCGATGGCTTCGAGTCCACTCGAATTGAAGACATCGCCGCAAGAGCAGGAAAGACCCGCGGCGCCTTCTATGACAATTTCAGAGATAAGGAAGACGTATTCTTTGCAATATTCGAGCAGGATATTGCACGTGATCGGGAAAGGGTCATCGAAGAGCTAACGGCAGCGGTGAACCTCGACGCGAGGATCGACGTCCTCGCCCGGCACCTGGAAGAGCTTCTTCACGATAAACAGCGCATCCTGCTGAATCTCGAATTCAAGATATATGTCATTCGTCACGTCCGGAAGAGAAAGCGTTTAAGCGAGCTGTATTCCGAAATGAGCCTGCGCTGTTCGATGACGAAGATCAACACGCTATTTCCCGAACTCGTTGGTGCCGTATTCGAAAAGCGTCGCCAATTGAGCATGGAGGTCGGCGCTATCATCGACGGACTTGCATTGAATTCCTTGTTCAATCCTCAGGGCTTGACAGACCAGCAACGCAGGCGCTACCTGCGAATCGCTGCCAAGGAGGGACTGAAGGCTGCGCGCGAGGATTGATAGCTGGTCTGTCGCTGGGTCTCACCAGACATATGTGGCAATCACGTGCGGTGGGCCAGTAAGGACGGCGCATGTTGAATCCAGGACACGCATGTATCTGGCCGTTTAGACGACGTTGAGCCAGTAGATTTGTCAACGTGCTAACATGAACGACCTGTAGAAAGTAAACGTGGTCGGAATTCCCGTTCATCATGAAATTCAGCCGTCGTAACTTTGTCCGACTCGGGATGAGAGCGGCCCTCTCGATTCCTGTAAATCGCTTCCTAGGCCAGCAACAAGGTATGGGCGGACGAACCGTCAAGCCCATGCCGAGAGGCGAGCCTTCCGGGCGTCCCTTCAACGCTCACCTTATCGATGTTGCTGCAAGCGCCGGCTTGCACGAGCCAGTGATCTACGGCGATGAACAGACCAAAAACTACATTGTCGAGTCAACTGGTTGCGGCTGCGCATTCATCGATTACGACAACGATGGATGGATGGATTTGTTTGTGCTTTCCGGTACTCGTTTGAAAGGAGCGCCGGAAGGAGCGACGAATCGACTTTACAAGAATAACCGGGACGGGACGTTTACCGATGTGACAGAGAAAGCCGGGTTGCACTCATTGGGATGGGCTTGCGGAGTCTGTATCGGCGACTACAACAACGATGGTTTTGAAGATATCTTCTGCACGAGATATGGGCAAAATAGTCTTTATCGCAACAATGGCGACGGAACATTCAAGGACGTGACCAAGGAGGCAGGGCTTTGGACTGACGAGGTCAGGTATGGCGCCGGCTGCAGTTTCCTGGACTATAACCGCGATGGGCACCTTGATCTATTCGTTTCGAACTATGTTGGCTTCACTATCGAAACCGCCGGAGTTCCGGGCCAGAACCCCTATTGTCGATGGAAAGGAATCCCGGTTGAATGCGGCCCTCGGGGGCTGAAAACAGGCAGACATTCGCTGTATCGAAACAATGGCGACGGAACATTCAGCGAGGTGACCAGGGAAGCGCGCATTGATCAGGCTCCGCCTACATACGGATTGACGGTGGTTGCTGCAGATTTCGACGAGGATGGCTGGCCGGACATCTACGTAGCCTCGGATTCCACTCCGAGTCTGTTGTTCATGAACAATCGCGATGGGACGTTTCGTGAAGAAGGTGTTCTCCGAGGTGTCGGGCTGAGCGAAGATGGCATGGAGCAAGCAGGCATGGGAGTCGGCGTCGGCGATTACGATCTGGATGGGCACCTTGATCTTTTCAAGACGCACTTCCTGGATGACACCAACATCCTTTACCACAACGACGGAAAGGGCAATTTCGACGACGCCACGCGAGCCTCTCGCATTGGCGTCGAGACGCGATACATCTGTTGGGGAGCAGGCATCGTTGATCTGGATAATGACGGTTCTCCAGACCTTTTCATGGTTACGGGGCATGTTTACCCGCAGGTAGAAAGGACCCTGCCGCAATATCCCAACAAGACACCACGCGCCGTCTTTCGAAACCTGGGCAACGGAGTATTTGAGGAATTGATCGAGGAGGCCGGCCCTGGCGTTTCGGCGCCCCACTGCAGCAGGGGATGCGCTTTCGGTGACTTCGACAATGACGGGGATGTCGACGTCTTGATCATCAATCTGAACGAGCCCCCGTCGTTGCTGCGCAATGATCTTAGTGGGAAGACGAACAATTGGATCAAGGTGAAACTGGAGGGTGTAAAGTCCAATCGAAGTGCGATAGGCGCAAGAGTCCTGGTTCACTATGGCAATGACACCCAGGCGCAATCTGTGTTGAGTCAATCCAGCTTCTTTTCTTCAAACGATCAGAGATTGCATTTCGGCCTGGGAAACTTCAGCACCGTTGACATTGATGTCTATTGGCCCAGCGGGCTCCATGAAACCTTCAAACGATTTCCCGCAAATCAACTCGTTACGTTCAAGGAAGGAATCGGGCCAGTTGCCAGTCGCGGCTGGTCCAAATCGTAGAAGCACTTTGCCTCAAGCGTGTTTTTGAAAGCGCTGAACTGATCCGACGCATTCCGTGTGATGTTCATGTACAGCTATGGTTTGGCGCGCATCATGGATGGCGTCCGAAATTCCCTTCGTCACAGACTTTGTAATTCTTCTTGACAATTCTCATACGTCACCCCTATAAAGCCTGTCCAAACGTTTGGTGACGTTCCCCAGACCAGACTGCGATCTTTGATAACCAGAAAGAAACTGATTTTGGAGGCAACCTGATGAACATCCGGAGGTCGGGCGTTCTTCTTGTGGCCGTTCTCGCGTGGACGGTCATTCCTGTCGTTGTTCGAGGCCAGAACATACATGGAAGAATCTCCGGAACCGTCTCTGACAGTTCCGGCGCGTCAATTCCGAGCGCGAACGTCACGCTGACCAACTTGAACAATAATCAAAAACAGCAGATCTCAACTGACTCGTCTGGCAGCTATTCCTTTGTGAATATCCCGCCGGGCCGTTACAAAATCCAGGCGGATAAGACCGGTTTTAAGAATTTCGTCCGTGAACCGATCATTGTGGAGATTGAGAGCGGACTGAAGATTGATATTGTGATGCCGGTTGGCGCCGCGTCTGAGACGGTTGAGGTAACCGGAGAAGCACCTCTACTTCAGCCGGAAACAAACTCCCTGGGACAAACGATCGATCAACGAACTGTGACCGATCTTCCTCTGAACGGCCGTAATCCGATCGCGCTGACGCAACTCGTGCCAGGCGTGGTGCCGCAAGGGCAACCCTCGGCTGGAAACTCTTCGACGGGCAATGCAGTCGGCGCCAATCCTTTCGCGCTTGGAGATTTCCAGGTTGGCGGAGGAATGGCCGGTCAAAGCCAGATTCTGATTGACGGCGTGCCAACAAACGGGGCGTACCTGAACGTTGTCACAGTGATCCCAACGCAGGATGCGATCCAGGAATTCAAAGTCCAGACAAACAACCTGGGGCCGGAATACGGTAGGTTCGCTGGAGGAGTCATCAACCTTTCGACAAAATCGGGAGGCAACCAGTACCACGGTGCGCTCTACGAATTTATTCGCAACAAGGTTCTGAACGCGAACGACTTTTTCGACAACAGGAACGGAGTCGCTCGTCCCCCCTTTACGCAGAATCAGTTTGGAGTCAATGCCACAGGGCC
>Ga0335080_10001026_pt1 | contig 26690 bp, 25 predicted proteins | sample Lox_Sample_34_FD_206720 | JGI IMG/M metagenome (GOLD analysis project Ga0335080, IMG submission 206720) | Soil microbial communities from Loxahatchee National Wildlife Refuge, Florida, United States - Lox_Sample_3.4 | ecosystem: Environmental > Terrestrial > Soil > Wetlands | place: USA... | reverse complement strand
ACCTTTGCCTCAACGGCAAAAAGGTATTGAGTGAAAGCGTCGCTGATCAGGCCGGCTTGCTCGTAGCACACGACGCTTACGTTTCATCCATGATAGGCAAAACCGACGTCGTGATCGACGGCCTCAGCGGTGAACAGCGTTTTTTTCGCGCATTCGCTCAACGATGGCGGAGAATTCAAAGCGACGCTGCATTGCGCAAGCAGATCAGCACTGACACACACGCGCCCGGTAAGTATCGAACCGACAACGTGCGCAACGTCGATGCGTGGTACGAAGCATACAAAGTCGCACCAAGCGACAAACTGTACCTCAAACCCCAAGCTCGCGTTCGCATATGGTAAAAGCTCCGATTAGTAATCGTGGTGGCAGATTTTCGTTTAGTATCTTCCTCAATCGTCACAGTCTACTCACAGGGAGATTCTGTTCATGTTGAACGTTGGCACAGCTCTTCTCGTTGTTGATGTGCAGGAATCGTTCCGCCATCGTCCATACTGGAGTGATGCTGATGTGCCGTCATTTGTCGAGAACCTACAAAAGCTCATCGATGGGGCAAAGGCCAGAAAGATCCCCGTCGTCCAGGTATTTCACGTTGAAGGATCAGGCGTATTCTCGCTGGAATCTGGCTATGTGGTCCCGTTACAGGGACTCTCCATTGCACCCGACGCAGTTTTCTATAAACGCAGTCATAGTGCACTGATCGGCAGCGGGCTTGATGTCTGGCTGGTTCAGCATGGAATCGGGCGAGTCATCGTCTCTGGGATTCGCACGGAACAGTGCTGCGAGACAACCACGCGACATGCCTCAGACTCCGGCTACCACGTTGACTATGTCACCGAGGCAACATTGACGTTTTTCATGATCGATCGCCACGGACGGAAGTGGAGTCCGGAAGAGATCAAAGCTCGGACAGAGCTTGTTCTTGACGGGCGCTTTGCCCGTATTGTCAGCGTCGAAGAAGCTCTTGTCGGCAATTCACTGCAACCTGTAGGCTGATCAGGCATCAGAAATGGCTGTTTGATTCCCCTGCGAACCTCCTGCGCGAACGAGAGGGACTGCGCCTTGGAATGCCTGATGAAGAAGTCCCACCAGTTAAGCTCTCCCAGGAATGGCGCAGGCCAAGCGCACAAACCCAGCGTCCCAAATCCGCGATCGATCCAGATTGGCGTCACCGTGGAGACTCGCCAGATTCCGGTTTACGTTGTGCTTCCTCCCCGCCTCCTCCTGCTAGATATCGCGGGACCTCTTGAAGTCCTTCGCCAGACGAATCGTGTGCAAACGACTGTGCAGTTTCTCGTGCGATATGTGGGGCCAAGACCCTCGTTGTTAACTTCCATCGGTGTCACGTTGAATGCGATTGAACCTTTGCCGAATCAGCTGCCACCACAGGCTTGGGTCGTGCTCGCCGGCGACGTGGAACAGGTGATGATGAGCGGGGGCGCGACAGTCAACCGCAACACGGAGGCCGACGAGACTGATGAGGCAGCCATCGTTGCATGGCTCAAGACAGCGATCCGGCCTGGTCACAAAGTGATTTGTATTTGCACGGGCGCTCTTACGGCGGCACGTGCCGGCCTGCTCGATGGGCGTGCCTGCACGACGCATCATTCCAGCTGTGAGGAACTTGCGGCAATTACTCCAAAGGCCAAGGTCTTGGAAAACCGGCTCTACGTCGAAGATGGCGACCGCTTTTCCAGCGCTGGAATCACGGCGGGAATCGACTTGATGCTGCATCTTGTTCATCGATATACGGACCAATCTTGTGCCGTCGCGGTGGCACGCTATCTGGTCGTCTACTTGCGCCGCAGCGGCGCGGATCCTCAACTCTCCCCATGGCTCGAAGGCCGCAACCACTTACATCCCGCGGTGCATCGGGCGCAAGATGCAATCGCCAGCGATCTAACGAAGTCGTGGACATTACGCGGGCTGGCCAGGGTTGCTGGTGCCAGTGACCGGCACTTGTCACGGCTGTTTCATGAACACGTCGGGATGACCGTCTCGGAATACGGCAACCGTTTGCGTGTTGCACTCGCCCAGGAGTTGCTCCGGGAAACGGATTTCGACATGGAGCGTGTTGCCGAGAGAGCTGGCTTCAGTTCGTCCCGTCAGCTACGTCGTGCATGGGGAAGAGTATTTAAAACACCGCCTCGGGAATCCAGAGTGCGCACGCAACTCGGTTCCCCAGTTGGCGCGAAGCAAAAGAGTCAACACTCCTAAGCAGGAATTGCCAGAAAGCTACTCTGTGTCTTGGCGCAATCAGCTTGAATGCGCAGTTCTCTATTACTTATTTGTGAAATGGCTTGCCCTCCTTACCTCTCGAGACCAAAACCTCCCAAAGACGCCCAGGATTTGTAACTTCGGCGATGCGGAACGATCAAATTCGGTATATGAGCACCGCGTCAGATATTTGCATCAGGCTCGCGCAGGCGTCAGATCGCGAGGAACTAGTGCGCATGCGTGGGGTATTGTGGCCGAAGGCCGCCGCGGAGGAACACGAGCGGGAAGTGATTGCGATTCTCGAAGGCAGAGCGCTTTTGACGATGCCACTGATCATCCTGATTGCTGCCAGTGAGGGGATGGTAGTCGGCTTTCTGGAAGTTGATTTGCGCTCGCATGCGGACGGATGCAACCCTGCGCGCTCTGTCGGCTATATCGAGGGATGGTACGTGGCAGAAAGTCATCGACACCGGGGGATCGGGAAAAAGCTTGTGGCAGTGGCAGAAGAGTGGGCCCGTAGCCAGGGTTGCGTGGAAATGGCGTCGGACACATGGATCGACAACAAGATTTCGCAACGTGCGCACGAGGTGTTGGGTTACGAGGTCGTCGACCGCTGCGTGCATTACCGGAAGCGTTTGTAAAGCACGGACTCTCCAAATTTCCGGCTCTCGAACTAGTCCAGAGTCAGGAGCCAGATGTCTGATTCGGTCACTCGACGCGAGAAGTAGGCTGTTTTCCCGTCCCGCGTAAGTCGCGGCGGTCCGATGACGTCGCGAGCGACAGAAAAAACCTTGTGGACCTGTTTTGAACCTGAGTCGACAATGTAGAAGTTCTTACCATTCGCAACAAAGAGCACGCGGCGGCTATCGGGCAGCCAGACCGGCCATTCGCCGAAATCGGTAAGGCGCTCGTACTGATGGAACTCCAGCGAATACGTCAGGACCCCTCCGATCGGGGCCTCTGCTGCGCCCACAAGATGCTTGCCATCAGGTGACCAGTCATTCACCAGGAAGCGACTGGAGGGCGGATCGGGCGGCGGCAAATGTTCGAGCGATTGTTGCTTCCATGGGCGGTTCGGGTCAAAGATGAACGCCCTATTTTCGACGCCACCCACTGTCACGATCCGTGAACCGTCCGGGGCCCATGCTAAATAGCCTGCGCCGCCTTCAGTGAGCTGCTGCAGGTCACTGCCATCCGGCCGAATCTTCCACAGTTCTATCCCGCCGCTGCGAGTGGAAAAGCACGCAACCCAGTTGCCGTCAGGCGACCAGTGGGGCATACGATCGATGGCGGAATCGCTGGTCAACTGCCGCATAGCGGTGCCGTCCGGATGCACCAAATACAGATGGCCTTCGGGCTGCACGAGTGAGTACATCGCGACCCAAGTACCGTCAGGCGAAGGCTCGGGATTCGACCAGCGCAGTGAACCGGTAGTCACCCAGACAGGCTCGTCTCTAGCAGCGCCGGAAGGATTCAGCGCCAGTCGCTGAATGTTCGCGGTTACGAGCGCCGAGGTAAACGTGATGTGCTTGCCGTCGGCGGAAAGGCTCGGATGAGCGAGGTAGGGCGCAGGCGCTGTAATCGCTTCGGGTTCTCCGCGTGTCTCCCCGGATGCTTCATCGATCGGCACTCGCCATAGATTCATGCTGCCACGCCGATCACTGGAGAAATAGAGATACCGTCCATTCGGGGACCAGACAGGATTCCAGTTGGTGGCTCTCTCGTTTATCACTGGTTTGGGAGTTCCACCGCTAACCCGGATCGTCCAGATCGCTGATTGCGTTGGATTCCCGAGCCGATGGGTATAGGCGATACGCTGGTCGTGTGGCGACCAGCTCGCCAGAACGGCGTCTCCTTCATACAGAAGCCGCACTTCTCCGGTGGTTACGTTGACGATCCAAAGTCCGCTTTGCCCCACAGAGTTCTGCGGGTAGAGCTCGACGTTCTCCGAGGTGAACGCCAAATGCGTTCCATCGGGCGACCACGATGGATGAAACCCCATATGGGTTATGCGCTTGACTGACTCGCCGGTGCGACCCATCACGAAAATGCCACCGCCGTCGCGACTGGAACGAAACGCGATCTGTTCTCCATCTGGCGAAAACGCCGGCTGATCATCATCTACCGTTGTGTCCCTGCTAAGATCGAGGGGGGTCTGCCCGCTGACACTCTGCAGATAGATCTGGCGACTCCCACTGCCGCTTCCTGAATACACCACCCACTTGCCGTCGGGCGAGAGACTCGGAAACCATTCGACACCAGGCTGCGACGTCAGCTTCGAAAACACCACGTTGACATGCACTGGCGAAGCACTGTTTGCCTTCTGGTACCGCCAGACAATCATGAGAGCCATAATGCAAATCAGCGCACCGACTGCTGCAACGAAGGATCGCCACGGCGGCCGTCTCGCGCTTCTGGTGCGGACGGCAGAGGATCCCTCGCGCGCCTTGACTAGGTCCTGAAGCTCTTCGAGATCATTACGAAGATCGGCTACGTTCTGGTAACGCCGTGCCGGATCTTTTGCAAGGCAGCGCCGGATGATGCGGTCGAGATCGGTTGGAAGCGCCGGGTTGAGCGCGACGGGGGCAACCGGCGAGTCCTTCAAAATTGAAGATATTATGGACACCGCACTATCACCACGAAAGGGACGCACGCCGGTGCCCATCTGATAAAACATCACTCCAAGAGAAAACGTATCTGAGCGCGCATCGACTGGCTTGCCTTCGGCCTGCTCCGGCGAGAGGTAGGCGGGAGTGCCAACGATGGTCCCCTCCTCTGTTTGCGTATGAGTGCTCACCGTCGTCGCCTCGCCCTCCACGACCCGTTGATAGACGAGTTTCGCCAAACCGAAGTCGAGGACTTTTACCAAGCCATGATCATCCACCATGACGTTCCACGGTTTGAGATCGCGGTGGATGATCCCGGCAGCGTGCGCGGTGGCCAGCGCATCGGTGACCTGGACCGCGACTTTCAACATATCGTTGAGGCGCATCCCGTTGCGAGGAATTAATTGGTCGAGGGTCTTACCGGCAACGTACTCCATCGCAATGAAGTCACAACCGGCCTCGCGAGAGATGTCGTGAATGACAATAATGTTGGGATGATTCAACGCGGAAGCGGCACGGGCCTCGCGTCGAAGGCGTTCGAGCGCCTGCCGGTCTTGGGCCGAATCATCCGGTAGGAATTTCAGGGCGACAAAGCGTCCAAGTTCGGTGTCCTGGGCCTTGTAGACGACACCCATCCCCCCACAGCCCAACATCTCGAGGATGCGGTAGTGGGAGACTGTCCGGCCGCTGAGCGAATCCTGACCGAGCGTCCGATTCGCCATGGAGAAGACGCTCCTTCTCCCCTTCCCACTGAAGCAAATCGTAGGCCCGCCCCTCACGCAAGTCAATCTGACGGGAATCTGACGGGAATCGAGGGGGTCGGTCGGATTCGATAATCGCCTTTCAAAGGGGATGGATCGATTGCTGAAATCTGTCTACACGCACTTTCCTCAGTGGAGAGCGTGTCCTGACATCATTTGTGGAATCAGCGTCCATCTCCTTTGTAAAGACTCTGCCGGCGCGGTATAGCAAAGCATGCTGGATTGCCGGATTTTCGGATCACCGCACCGCCTGGTCGAACAGAAACATATGACCGGGAGTGGCGTCGCTTTCGTTCCGTGCAGGCGTACCGCGGACTTCATGAGGCTACACGCCACGATCGGTTTTCAAGCGATCCGGCCTCTGACGCTCGCGAGCGCAACCTCAGGGAAGACAACGCCTTTGCGACTTGATCACGAACTGTGAGAGGGTTCCCTTTTGAAACCACCCCAATTGCACCACGCCAACCGAAATACTGGATGTCATTTTCGCGGACGACGCTCTGCAAAATCAAGACCGGAGGACAGGTACCTCGAAGGCTGAGATCATCGAGAATCGCGGCCGAATCGACTTCAGGAGGATGATCGCCGATCACTATCAGGTCGAAGCGCTGGCTTTCCAACCGTTGGCAGGCTTCTGTCTTGTCGCAAGTTATGGTTGTGTCGATGCCGGCGTCCTCCAGCACACGCTGCAATCGGGTAAGACAATCTGGATCGCTGTCGAGAATCAGCACTCGGCGTAACCGCTCGTCCATGGTTACTACTCCTTAGCGGACGTTTGCAGAAAGCCTCTCACATCAGCTCGTCGGGCGAGGTTAAAAAGGTTCACGGCGGTGCGTCTGGGCGGGTGAGAAATCAGCAACCATGACTTCACCGATGGGTCACAAAGTACGAATCTTCGCTTAACGATAGCACGTCGAGTTATGCCGTTCAACAAAATACAGGTTAAACCCTATTGACTGCGCATACCGCGTTGTGAGTTCATTTTCACCTTTCGGCCCCGTCACTCTCCAGAGGCTTCAGCCCCACCAGCACAAATGATCTATTGGCAATTGCGCATTCAGGTACGTCAGTAACTTTGACCGCATTGATTCCGTCTCCTACGCTAGGCGCGAGGGCGTTGAAAAGGAGTCTGTTATGGGTAACCGTCGTGGGCTTTGGATTTTCGGGTGTCTACTGTTGGCGGGTGCAATCTTTTGGGGCGTGGGGCAAGCGGTGGGACCGAGCGGAGGAGACACAGAGTTGCAGAAAGCGTTGGACGCGATGGAGCACGTCAAAAGCTTTAAGGGCATGTATGCTGACGGTACGGCTGGTAGTCATTCGGAGAGGCTGTGGGAGGTGGATTGCAACCGAGTAATTATTCATATGCAGTCGCACAATTCGCTGAGCGGCGGGGATTCTCCTTTTGAGATGAACAGAGACGAGTTGCTGGTGGGCGAGCAGAGGTATACACGTGACAGCAGCGGAGGGTGGGAGAACAATGGGTACGCAGGCGACCGCGGTTCCGCCAAGTGGTACTGCGACAATATCGCTAGGGGCACGGTCAGCGATCTGATGCCCGATGTTCGTACGATGATCAGCCATGCCTTGACGGAAAAAGGCGAAAAAAAGACTCTCAACGGCGCCCGTTGCCGGGAGTGGAAGGTGGCCATCAGGACACCGCTCTCTGCCAAGGGAGGTTCGTTGTGTATAGGAATGGATGATCATCTACCCTACGAGATGACGATGGACGGAGGGCATTATTCGTACTCTGATTACAACCGGCCGATACAGGTCGACGTGCCGGAAGCCGTGTTGCAACCAGCAAGTTCCCGCGAGTCCTCAAATTGAGCGTGGGCCTCCGGGGTCTACGTGTTTAGACTCCCTTTCGCCGCCTTCGCGGCTGGCCTGTGGGTGCTACCGCCGATGGAATACGCCGAGCCAGCCACACTTAGTTTTCCTTCCTCTCGCAAGTCAGAACTCTAAGATAGCTAATTAGCCCGATCCCGCTTGCCGCTGTCTATATTCGGCTAACGCTGTCAGGTTAGTCTCGTCTATGGCATGGAGCGGGCGTACGCGGGGTACCCGACAAATTCTCAGGTGGATCATGCGGTTCCGCCGGGACCGACTCAACCCGCCGACACAGGTTATTCCGTAGGAGAACTTTCGGTGAACATCCACCCTAATGCAGCGGAATCCGTGCTTCGTGCCGGGGGTCAAAAGGCTGGATTCTTGCGGCTGCCGTGCCGGCTTCGTTCGCGGCTGGGTCGATGGTTACGGCACGTCCGGCCCATCCGACCGCGGTAAAGGCGGAAAGCAGTCGAGTCTTCGAGCTTATGATCTATCACACCGCGCCGGGTAAGGTGCTTGCCCTAGAATCGATCTTTCGCGATGTTGCCAAGCTACAGACCAAATACGATCTAAACGTGATTGGCTATTGGGTACCAAACGAGGATCCATCCGGGAAAGACACGTTCGTATATCTTGTCGCACATCCCAGCCGAAACCGGGCAGATACCCATTGGCACGCTCTGCACGCCGACCCCGCATTCCTGCCTTACCGCAAATCTGCGGAGCCTCTGATTGAAAAGGTCAACGGAGAGTATCACGTCGATGAAGTGTATATGCGACCAACCGATTTCTCAGCGATGAAGTAAACGAGCTAACATTTTCACGCTCATGAATGCACCTCGGAGTTGCGCGCTGATCGCATGCCTTCTATTTTCTTCCTTGCTTGCGGTGGCTGAAGAAGCCTGGATTACTAGTTGGACAGTGAGCCCCGAGCTCGCAGAGCCTGCGCCCAAACGACGAATCGTCAACCTCGAGGATCAGACCGTGCGAGAGCTCGTGCGCATATCGGTGGGGGGCTCTCAGATTCGCGTTCACCTGTCGAACGAATGTGACACCTCACCGCTCGTCGTTTGCTCGGCTACTGGGGGGGACCACGGATGTCAGAACCGTCGTCAGGGTGGTGCTAACGGAAGAGAGTGAGGTCGATCGCGTCGGCCATAGCTTGATAACCGGTGCCGTTCGCTACTGCTGCAAAACCGAGCGGGCCTGGTTCTTGTAGACTACTCCGCCCTTCATCACGAAAATGACGCGGCGCACGGCAGTGATGTCCTTCAGTGGATCACCATCAAGCGCAATGATGTCAGCCTCGAGTCCAGGGGCGAGGGCGCCGATCTGCTCAGACATTCTCACGGACTCGGCGGCGAGTGAGGTCGCGGAGACCAGAGCATCCATTGGGGCGATACTCCCGTCGACTACTCGGTTAATGAGGTCTTCGGCATTGCGGCCATGCATACCAGCGAGCGCATCTGTTCCGAAGACGATTTTCAAGCGGGGAATCTTGCGGGCGCGCTGGATGACTTCGTAAGCGATGGGCAGCAACTCCTTCATCGGCTCGAACTCTTGCGCCGTCTTGGGAAAGAAGGGGGTACCGGCATAGCGCATCCGATTATCCAGGTAATTCTGGATCAGTTGACCTGCTTGCGGGTCGAAATAGATACCCTTCTCCGCCATCGCGTGGAGGTCGGCGTCCAAAGCGCCGAGGCCGTGCTCGATCTGAGTGCATCCGGCGGCAATGGCGCCATGCACGGCGTCGTAATTCGCATGTACGAGCGTGCGCAGGCCGAGCTTGCGCGCTTCGTCACAGGCTGCGTCCAAGTCTGCTTGCGGAATTGTCTGCGAGGTTTGACGCATGCCACCCGAGGCATAAATCTTCACGAAGTCGGCGCCTGAATCTCTTTGCTTACGCACGAAGGCGCGGACTTCTTCAGGCGTTCCGGTCTGTTCGCCGCGGCCCACGAGCGGCTCGACGATAGAGACGATCCGCGGCGCCGGCAGCCCCCCGTGAGCAGCCGCGTCGCGAAGTGCAACAACGCCGTCCATGCTCTGGATCGTGGTGAACCCGGCGAGCAGTGTAGCGTAGGCATTCGCGGCAGTGCGATATGCAGCTTCGGGTGTGCCCGCACCCATGCCGGTGTTTTGGCCGTCCGGTCCGAAGCTCGACGTGATGTGCACATGCGCATCGATCCAACCCGGCGTCACCGTCAGACCGCGCAGGTCGTAGTTGATTGGAGAAGCTTTCGGATCGATTGCGACAATCTTCGAGCCGGAAACGACGATGCGTGTGTCGCGCAGGACGTTCCCATTGCCATTCAGGGCGGTGCTGACGGCAATCACGATCCGATTCTGCGCTTCCACAAATTGGCTCACGCCGACCCTCAACAATAGAAAAGAAGTCGCGGCACGCCTCCCGCCTCCGCGTACGAAAGGTATTAACCCGAGTGTGCCCGATGAAAATCTGCGCGCGGACATTGTGCCAGATGCCATGTCTGTTTGCGCTGCCATTCCCCTAATGCTGGGAGCCGATTTCGGCAACCCACCGCGGTCGAACCGACGGGTCTTCAGATGGTGCCAAGTGTTGAGGACCGGGTCACCGACCTCTGGGAGAATTCCAGACCGCCCCAACCCTGCTGCCGGTGGGCTGGCTCACGCGTCTAATGGATACGGGGTTCTTAGGCATGCCGTTGTCGTATGAGGTTCGTTCCCTCTATCGGTTTGGGATTTTTGAGCTGGAAGCGGACACGGGCGAGTTACGCCGGAATGGCGTCAAGCTAAAGTTGCAGGATCAGCCGTATCAGGTTCTCCTCAAGCTGCTTGAGCATGCTGGCCGGACCGTGACTCGAGAGCAACTGCGCTCGACTTTATGGCCAGACGACACATTTGTAGACTTCGAAACTGGCCTGAATACGATCATCAAGCGCCTGCGGGAGACTTTAGGAGACTCGGCCGACAATCCCGCTTTCATCGAGACCGTCCCCAAGCGGGGATATCGGTTCATTGCACCCGTGACTCCCCCGCATTCCGCGGAGGAATCGGTTGCAGACAAAACAGATTCAGACAAAAGAGTTCGGATAAGGACCGTATTCAAGCTTAGTGCCGCCCTGATGCTGGCGATATTCTCCGTCGGCTTTGCTTTGCGGCACTGGAGCACGGGGCCTTCTCTGGCCGCTCGGGTATTGGATTTCGCACCGCTCACGAGCGATGGCCAAGCGAAACATGGACGGCTCCTGACCGATGGCTCGCGAATCTACTTTTCCGAGATACTGCCGGTAGGACGAGTTCTTGCGCAGGTGTCAGCCAAAGGTGGTGAGACCACAACTATTCCGACCAATGTCTCCGATCCTCGACCGCTGGATATATCACCGGACGGGACGGAATTGCTGATACTGTGCGGGGAGTTTTCGAAAAAAGATGAAACCTATGGCGGTGCGTTGTGGATTCTTCCGGTAGCCGGAGGATCCGCGCGCCCAGTTGGCAGCGTCCTCGCTATCGATGCTGTATGGGGCGAGAGCGGAGAAACCATTTTCTATTCCGATGGCCACGGTCTTTATCGCGTGAGCAGAGATGGCTCCAATCGGCGGAAGGTCCTGAGCGTTTCGGGTTACGTCGAATCCCTTCGCCGGTCCCCAAACGGGAAGCTTTTGCGATTCACGACGACCACGCGAGAGAAGGGAGGCACAAGTTCCATCTGGGAGGTGTCGGCAGATGGCGGGGGTCTGCGCGAAGTCGTTCCCGGCTTGCCGGGTTCTGCTGCTTGCTGCGGCGCGTGGATGGCGGGCAACGATGAGTTCTTGTTTCAGTGGACTCGCGCCGGTAGGACCGATCTTTGGGCGGTGAGCGGCAACCACAATGTCATCCGCCCAGCGCCAATCCGGTTGACGGCCGGGCCCATGAATGTCTCGGATCCCGCTGCCAGCGGGGTGCCGAATGAGGCCTTCGTCGTAGGCTGCATCTCTCGGGCGGAGCTGGTCAAATACGATTCGCAGACGGAAGAGCTTGTGCCCTACCTTTCCGGAATCTCCGCGGAGGGCGTGGAATCCTCCCGCGACGGTCAGTGGTTGGCTTATACACTCTTTCCGGAAGGGACGCTCTACCGCAGCAACACCGCAGGAACAGAGCGCGTGCAACTCACTTTTCCGCCGATGCGCGCATTCCTCCCAAGGTGGTCGCCGGATGGGAAGCAGATTGCATTTATCGGTACGACGACTGGCGATCGTTGGACAACGTATGTGATTCCCGCTCAGGGCGGTTTTCCACGCCAGCTGATTCCGGGAAATGACGAAATTGCCGACGCCACATGGACTCCCGACAATCGGTCGATTGTTTTTGGCCCATGGGAAGGTGCTGAATGGCGGGGCATTAAAGTGCTGGACTTGGATACGAATCGAGTGAGACCGCTTCCTGGTTCGACCGAGATGTGGTCGCCGCGGACTTCACCGGACGGGCGGTATGTCGCGGCGCTTTCTCAGAAGGACAGCAGAATGGTGCTGTTTGACACCCGGACGCAGAAATGGGAGGAACTTTCCTCAAACTATTCCGGATATCCGAGTTGGTCGCGCGACGGCAAGTTCCTTTATTTTGAAGAATGGCATCATGGAAGCGAGTATCCCTCCCGGGTGGTGCGCATCCGCATCAGTGTCCGCAAATTAGAGACGATTGTGGATCTTAAGACTTTGGACAGGTTGTCCATTGGAACGTTTATGAGTTGGACTGGATTAGCACCCGATGACTCGGTTCTACTTTCGCGGGACAATAGCACACAGGAAATCTATGCTGTGAAATGGTAGTGGTTGGCTGGTGGGATGTGTTTGCTTAAGACCCCACTTATCCCAAAATCAGAGAAACGTGGGGCCGCCGGGTCACGGCGCCCGCAACGCATTTGGTCTCGGCCCTGGGTGTTCCCCAGCCACCACGGTCTTTTTTCTCGCATCTTTGGAGCCGCGGCAGCGTGGCGTCAGGCCATTCCTTAAATCCTCAGCGAAACGGCCAGCGGCCGCCTCATTCGGCTCGGCGCAAAACGCATGGCCCAGTTCGTGGCTCACGGCGAACTCGAGAAGCATAGGCATGGACCGGTTGAACTCCATCATCAATTCAATAGTGCGCTCCGGATCATGGACGAAGAGGGCTTCTTCGAGAAACGTCTCCCTCGGTTCCAGGGCTGTGAAGGCAGGACTTTCAGGATTCAATCGCAGCATGCGCGAAATGGGGGCCCAGTCCTGGGAGCGAACCAGAACCCATGTCCAGTGCCCGAGCGTCTCGATCGGGTAACGAATCAGGACGCTTTTTAGGCGAAGGATGTCCTTCTGGCACTGTGCCAGGGGATAGCCGGTATGACAGTGGAATTCCTGACCTGACAATGCTGTTGCCCTTATGCTGCTGGGAATTGAAATTTCGGACGCGGTCTGACCCGGTGCGGGAAGCTTCCAGACCGAAAACACCAGGAAACAAGTCACAGCCAGTCTCGAACTGAAAAACTCCACGGCCCCACCCCCATCCGCGGTTGCGTGATGGGCAGAGATTGGCGCATGTGGAATAGCAGTTCCATAGACGGGGTCTGATTCTCGTCTGAAACGTGGCTGACTGGCGAAGGGTTGGGGAGTGAAGCTGTTAGTGCCCCTTGTGAGACGACCAGTGAGCCGAAAGCGCAAGATTGTTCCCGTCGGTGGGATGAGTTGGAGTGGGATAACTTCGGCGTCAGAGACAGGTTTGAAATTGAGGGCTCGTGCGAATACTCGCAAGCTCACAACTGGCGTGTTGAGTTGTTATACCAATGCAGGACTCGGAGTGCGCGCAGGGTGTTCCAGCGACTTGCGCTGGCGACAGCAGTCTCCATCTTCAACGGAATCCATTCGGGATGAAGGTAGTTGAGGGGCCAGCGTCCGTTCTGGTGGCGGCGCTGGATCACGATTTCGATGGCTTCACGGACACGACTATCGGGTTGTGCGCCTGCATTTCGCAGATAGTCGAGACCGCGCAGGACATCGTAGTGCCAGAATGGAGGATAGGAGAAACGTAGCCAGCGCTTTTCGATGACTTCGCCGTCGCGAAGCGAATGGAACAAGCGGCGCTCGAGCAGATACGCTTCGGCCCTCTTGCGAGCCTTCGTGACTGCCATCAAGTTGCGGCCTGCGCGTTCGTATGCGAGCAGCCCTTCAAGCACACAGATGGTGGTATGGAAGGAAGAGCGGCGGCTCTTGGGTGCTTCGCAGTTCCAGCCGCCATCCTCGAGTTGCTCGCTCAATAGTTGATTCGCTAGCGCGTCGTTGGGTTCTTTGAAATAAGCGCCAAGGGCGAGGATTCTACCGTTGATACAGGGCTCGGTTTCGCCGTCAAAGAAATGACGGTTCTTGTGCCACTTAAAGATGAGGTGTTTGTCGACGCGGTCGGTCATCTTGCGAGATTGTTTGCTGGCAGGGTTTAGACCGAGGTCCATGAGGACGACGAGACTATAGAAGGTGATGAGTAAACCTGCGTTCTCTTTGCGGCCACCCCACGTGCCAGAAGGGGATTGGCGGGCGAGAAGCTTCGCTCCCCAGCCTTCGGTGGCGACACGGGCGCGTTCGGCTGCAATCGCATCCGGCGATTCGTCCGTGAGGTCACGCATGACCTGCCAGCGGATGGCGGGATCAGAATCGAGGAGCCATCTGAGGTGCGCAGGGCGGGGTGCATAATCGGACGGGGACATTGGAGTGTTATAGCAAAGTGCCTCTAGGTTTGACCCGGACGCTTCTCCGACGCCAAGAACTGCGACTCGCCACTCAAGGGTCAGGCAACTGGTTCGATGATCCCGAGAAACCGTGGCTACTGTGGTTTCTTTTCGTCCGGCTTCTGACCTGGCGTTTTGTTTTCGTCCGCCTTGGGCAGTTCCTTCCCCTCGTACAGGATTTTTACATTCGAGCCGAAGCGCTTGTAGTCCTCGTACTTGACGATCTCGCGGATGCGCACGTCTCCCGTATTGAAGTGGAGTTCGTCGTCGGCCTTCGTGTAAACCGGAAACCAATAGCGGCCGTCGATCTGCTGGCGCCAGGTGGTGAACTTGGGGAAGAGATTTTCCTGATCTCCACGCTTTTTGACTTCATTGCAAGGCTTACCATTGCAAAGGTCGGGAACGGTTTTGCCATAGGTTTTGACGATCTGAAAATCGTGATCGTCAACCCAGACACGTCCCTGGAAGTATCGCTTCTTACCCTCGATCTTCTTCGGTGCGATGTCGAAGACATAGCAGTGCAGTTCATCTTCCCGCTGCTGCCCGACGTAGAGGATGTTGTACTCGGGAAGGTCTTCCGTCGTCAGCACGAAGGGGAGCCGATGACGGATGTCGGCGAGGTCTTCCTGCGACATGTAGATCTTTTGCAGGCTCGACTGCGGTGCGAAGACCACATTCTCGACGCGCTTACCTTTGTCGTCGAAGATGACGTCGAACACTTCGCGATATTCGCCGTCCACAGTCTCACCATCGAGTGTCTGCACCTTTACGTCCTGGCGATAGGTATAGTTGTCGCGTGCCTTGGCGAATTCGGTTTCTTTCGCTGCGAACCGCTTGATGACCTCGTCGGGAGTAATGTCTTTGGGTGGCGAAGTGTCGAGCGGGCCTTCCTGTGGGAAGGCCCGCTGGGTCGTGACTGCGCAGGTCAGCAGCACGAGGCAGAATATGAGACAACTGGTGCGCTCCATGGTTCTAGTGTATCGAATCGCAGCGGGATGTAGGGACACCGGTGGCGACTCTCTTCATGTGATTCCGGCAGGACTCGATACGTTGCCCCAAACAAGGCAGACACCGCGGCGACCCATCCCTCCAACCCCTCTCCGCTCAGTGAGGCTGGAGGGAGGGTGCTGCAGTTCTGCCGCTAACTTGGATGCCCGGTGCGAAAAGAGGTTGCCGCTGGGAAAATCGCCAATCCGCGCAATTTAAAGTTCTATCCTGGACTTGAGCGTATGCCACCTGAAGTATTGCATTAGATTTCAGTTTCGCGCAGGATGACAAAGCTGCATTGATCATGGTCCAAGTCGAAGAAGGCAAAGCCGGCGTCTCATTTGCTGTCAGGGTACACCCGCGCGCAAAGAAGAATTCAATAACCGGTGAACTTGGGGACGCACTGAAATTGTCGCTGACTACGCCTCCGGTCGAAGGTCGCGCCAATGAGGCATGCATTGAGTTCTTTGCAAAGCTTTTGAAGGTACCGCGATCTTCCGTTACCATTGCGTCCGGCCAGACAAGCCGGAATAAAGTGATCCATGTCGCAGGGGTCACTGGTCAGTATCTGCGGGAGCGGTTGTCACGCTAACGCAGCTTTCGGTGATCGATTTTTGATTTCCAGATTTAGATTTCAGATTGTCCTGGTTGATTTTGCGCTGGCCGTCGGGATTCAATCTGCAATCGAACTTCTGCCATTGCTTTCCTGGAGCCACTTTGACCTTATCGGAACGTTTCCAAGAAATCCGCACAGGATTTGACCGGCCGTTCTGGGTTGCCAACATCAGCGAACTGTTCGAGCGCCTTTCCTATTATGCCGTCTTCGCAGTGCTCGCCCGCTATCTCCTTGAAGGCATGCACTTCGATGTTGAGCACGCCAGTAGTCTGACCGGTATGTTCGGCGGATGGGTATGGTTCCTCGCGGTGATTGGCGGCGCGGTCGCAGATCGACTCGGGTTCCGTCGGGCGCTCTCGTTAGCATATTTCTTCCTGAGCATCGCCTACTTCTCGCTTGGCTCGATTGGCGCGGATTGGTTCGCGCCGATTCGCAACGCGATGCCGCTGTCGACTCTGGTAGGACTGGTTCTGGTGTTGCCCGCGTTAGGAGTGGCATTGGTGAAGCCCAGCGTTGTGGGGACTACGGCGCGTGCTTCCAATGAAAAGGTTCGCTCAGTTGGGTATTCGATTTACTACACACTGGTCAACGTAGGCAGCACGCTCGGACCCTTGCTGGCAGGATGGGAAGAAGAGCACGGCAGTGCCGAAAATGTCTTTCGGATCGCTGCCTTGAGTGTCTTCCTCATGCTCTTCCTCGTCCTGTTTTTGTTCAAAGAACCTCGCCGCTCCGGGGACGAGGCCGTGCCAAGTCTTGGCCAGGTTGGAAGGAATTTCCTGACCGTGATATCCAATCCACGCTTCATGATTTTCCTGCTGATCTTCACCGGCTATTGGATCGTCTTCTGGCAGGAATTCATAGCGCTCCCTCTGTATGTCTCCAGCTACATTGATCCTCGTGCGAATACGGCGCGGATTCTGGCCACGGATCCAATCGTCGTGATCTGCTTCACGATGCTCATTGGGTATCTGACCAAGCGCCTGCATGCGTTTCACGCAATTGTGCTCGGGACACTGGTCTCGAGTGTGGCCTGGATCCTGCTCATCGTGCATCCGTCGGTGTGGATGGCAGTGGCGACACTGGTGGTGGTCGCGATCGGAGAAATCATCCAGCAGCCGCGTTATTACGACTATATCTCGCGGCTTGCACCGCCGGATCAGCAAGGCACGTATATGGGATTCGCATTTCTGCCACTTGGAATCGGATCGTTTGCCGGCGGGAAGTTCAGTGGATGGCTCATGCGGCATTACGGCGAGGAAATGCATCGACCAGCGATGGTCTGGTGGTGGGTCATGGGGGTGGGGATCGTGACGACAGTTCTCTTGTGGATTTACGACCGGCTAGTCCGGGCGGAAACGGTGGACGCGAAATAGCATGTCTCGCGCGAAGCAACTTGCAGGCGATCAGCCTGAAGCCTTACGCGGTAGACCGGCAAAAATTGCGGCGCAGATCCGGCAGGCGCTGAAAGATGGCGGGTCGCTCGAACATGCTGCCGGAGTACAGTGGTTCTTCAAAGACAAAATCAAGTCGCACGGATGGCGTACGGCCGCTCTGAGGAAGGCTATTCGCCGCCGCCGGAGTGAAATCCTGCGCGATCATGATTTCCAGTTTTTGACCGACGTAGCAGACCGGCTGTTCGCGGGCCCGGTTCTCGAAGAAAAGATCGCGGGTGTGTTCTTGCTCGAAGGACTCGACGCAAAGTGCGACGATCGCGAATTCGCGATGTTCGAATCATGGCTCGACCGGATCGGCAGTTGGGCCGACCATGACGGACTTGTGCATTATCTGATCTCGCCGATGATGGTGGCGAAGCCTGGCAGGACCAAGTTCGCATTTCGCTGGGCCAAATCTTCCAACCGCTGGCATCGGAGGGCTGCGTGCGTGGCTTTGATCCGTGGAGCGCGTGCAAAGATGTTTTTCCCCGAAATCGTGAAATTGTCCGATTCCCTGCTCGCCGACCAGGACGACATGGTGCAGAAGGGTCTCGGATGGCTACTACGCGAGACGGCGAAGTTCGATGCCAAGCGAACCGTGCCTTATTTGATGAAAATTCGCGAAGGTGCGCCTCGGTTGGTGCTGCGGACCGCGTGCGAGACCTTGCCGCCGGTCCTGAGGAAACGGATTCTGTCGTAGCGGATTCGCCCAAATCCCTCCTCTTGTTTACAATAGACGTTTGCCCATGGACCTCGCTGCGATCCAGTCTGCGCTGCGTCAACGCAACATCGATGGATGGTTGTTCTACGACCATCATCATCGTGATCCGATTGCGTATCGCGTACTCGGGCTGCCGACCAGCCTGATGGTGACTCGACGCTGGTTCTACCTGATCCCGGCTGAAGGCGAGCCGCTCAAATTGGTGCACAAGATTGAAGCCGGGCACCTTGACTGCCTCCCTGGCAAGAAGCACCAGTATTCCGGCTGGCAGGAGTTATTCGACCAGTTGAAAGCGATACTGGCCAAGCATCTTGACCTCGCCATGCAGTTCTCGCCCAATAACAGCGTGTTCACTGTTTCGCTGGTGGATGCGGGGACTGTCGATCTTTTGCGCGGCCTGGGCAAGAACATCGTCAGTTCGGCAGATCTGGTGGCGCAGTTTGAGTCTACCTGGACCGACGAGCAGATCGCTTCGCACTTCGCGGCGCGCGACAGCATCGATTCCATCGTTGCGGAGTCCTTCAATGAAATCGGTCGCCGCGTCCGCAACGGCGGCACGAAGGAGCACGAAATCCAGCAGTGGTTCAGGGAAGCGTTCCAGCGTGAGAACTTGCTGGCCGACGATCCGCCAATCGTGGCGGTGAATGCCAATGCCGGCAATCCACACTACGAACCTGGTGCGAGTCATCCAGTCGTGATCCGCGAAGGCGATCTGGTGCTGCTTGATGTTTGGGGCAAAAAGAACACGCCGAATGCCGTTTACTATGACATCACATGGATGGGCTTTGTAGGCGGCGCGCCATCGGACCGCATGCGCGAAGTGTTCGAGATCGTGCGGGACGCCAGAGATGCCGGAGTCAGGACCGTACTGGACGCCGTCAACGCCGGACGCCGCATCGCGGGATGGGAAGTCGACCGCGCCACCCGCGGACACATCAAAAAGGCCGGCTATGGGGAATACTTCATCCATCGCACGGGACATTCCATCGGCACCGACGTCCATTCCAACGGAGCCAATATGGATGACCTGGAAATCCACGACGAAAGGCAGATCCTTCCCAATTCCTGCTTCTCGATTGAGCCTGGCATTTACCTGCCCGAGTTTGGCGTGCGCAGCGAGGTGAACGTACTGGTGCGCGCCAGGTCGGCTGAGGTAACGGGGAAAATTCAGCGCGAGATTGTGACCATCTGAATGGCGAATTCCACGACAGAAAAATCCAAGGCTGCTCCGGCGCCAACAGTGAATGCGATGTCGGTGATTGCTCCCGCGGTGGGCTGGCTGGTCCCGGGTGCGGGCCACATGATCCAGAAGCGCTGGATTCGCGGGTTGCTGCTGTTTGTCTCCATTGTGACTCTGTTCCTGCTCGGGTTAGCGATGCAGGGCCGCATTTATAAGGCAAATGGCGGCGACATCCTCGACATACTCGGCTTCGTCGGTGACGTTGGGGCGGGAGGGCTCTACCTTCTCTCGTTGGCCATGGATTGGGGCCAGGGCGCAATCGCTTTCGCGACAGCTGATTATGGAACGAAATTCATGATTGTTGCGGGGCTGCTGAATTTTATCGCCGTCGCGGATGCGTATCACATTGCCATTGGGAAAAAACAGTAGAACGGCCGTTGGTCGTCCGTCGTTGGTCGTTCGCCACTAAAACTTTCAGGCAGAAACATAGTGACCATTACTCTTAATCATTTCAGCGCAGCTCTGGTCTTTTCGATCTTCGCCTCTGTCGTGTTCGGCATTACGCACCGGGACAATGCCCGCGAGATGGTGCGATATGGTCTCTACTGCTTTGTCATGTTCCTGGGTGGTGTCTTGGTGGCGGGCTGGGCGATGTGGTTGTTGAAAAGGTAGTTCGAGCTACGCATGCCCTTCCCGATTGGCCTTGGTCCTGAGTTTTTACCTTAGAGGTGATCAGCTAACCTTCCCAGACAAAAGCATCAAACACCCTCTTGGAATCGAAATTAAGCCGGCGGTAAAGCTCTACCGCGCGTGCGTTTGCCTCCGTTACCGTCAGCGACAACATGCAGAAGTTCCGCTTCCGGAGATTCATTTCCGTGGTAGCAAGTAGCGATTCTCCGATTCCCCGGCCGCGATATTCGGGCAACACGCAAACCTGGGTCACATGCCCGACGTCGTGACGTACGCGCGAGCAGAGAATGAGGCCGATCAGGCTTCTCGCTCCGCGATCGAGTGCCACGAAGGATGATTCAGCATCAAAGACCCCGCACCCCGGGAAGCGCACAATGTTGTTCAGAAATCGCAACGAGCCGCTGAGCGTATGGTACTGATCGTTGATCTGCGCATCGACGTGGCCGCGATACGCGGCTGTGATCACTGCCGCCGCCGGTTGGTAATCTGCTTCTTGCCATGGACGGATCTCTGCATCAGAGTGAGGGCTTACCTTCGGGGCAGTCGACTTTGCGAATGTGAGCAACATGAACAGCCGCGGATGGCGCTGGAATCCAGTTTCTATGAACGGTCGCGAAACCGCATTCGCCTCGTGCGCCAGCAGTTGCGCCTCAACGCGATGAATCCCCGGAGACTGTTGCAGTGTCTCGATCACGTGAGTCAGCAGCTTGATTTCGACCCCGCGGGCATCCGGCAAGCGGTTGCCGTTCGTCACATAAAGATCGCCAATGACTCCCTTACTGCCCTCGTAAACGAAGAAGGAATAACCGAACACCCGGCCGCGGTCGACCGCCGCGTAACCGGGCAGGATTTTTGCATCGACATAGCGCAAAATCATTTCGGCCGAACTGGTGTAATCCCAGGAAAGCAAGCGCGACCACAGGTGCGTCTCATCATCGAGCAGAGGACGCAAATCCAGAGAAGAGAAATGCCTGAGGTCGAGGATTTCCAATGGGCTCCTGCGGCGGCATGCGCTGGCGGACAGCGACAAAGACCGTAGCGAAAATCCGAGTGTAGATGGTTCCGCCAGCACAGGCAAACGGCTAGAACAAACGGCAGCAACAGTGCGAAAGCTGAGAAAAGATCTCGTGATCAATATCACCGATTCAGGTGACCAATATCACGAGGACCTCCTCGGCAGCTCGTAACCTCAGGACACGAAGCGACGCCCAACTCGCCTGTAACTATAACTAAACAAAATGGTTAGACGGCAAATGGCCGACAAGGGCGGCGTGCTCCACCTCACGACGCTCTGTGACTGCCATCACACCCTGAGGCGGCTCATCCCCGGCATAATCACATCCTCCGCAGTTGAATTTCGGAGTCATCGTTGCTCCGAGCTGGGGGCTCAAGTGGCAAAAGGACGTGTTTCGATCGTCGTCGAGCGCTGCAAGGCGTGCGGCTTCTGCGTGGAATTCTGTCCCACGCATGTGCTGGCGCTCTCGTCCGCGTTCAATTCCAAGGGCTATCACCCGCCCCATGTCGTCCATCCGGAAAAGTGCAGCGGATGCGACCTGTGCGGGATGTACTGCCCGGATTTTGCGATCTACGGGACCAAAGTGGCCGAACCCAAGCGTGCCGAGTCAGCGACAGAGGCCAAAACCGCAGGAGGTGAGAAATGAAAGCCGACCCTCATGGTGTGCTGACCGGCACTCATTTCATCGATGGCGATCATGCCTGCTGCGAGGGCGCGCTGGCTGCCGGATCGCGATTTGCAGCGGGTTATCCCATTACGCCCTCGACGGAAGTGGTGGAGCGATTCGCGGCTCGCGTGCCGACAGTCGGCGGAAGTTTCATCCAGATGGAGGATGAGCTGGCAGCATCCATTGCGCTGCAGGGTGCCGTATGGGGCGGAGCCAAGGCGTTCACGGTCACGTCTGGCCCTGGGTTCTCGCTGATGATGGAGCACATCGGATACGCCGCGATGACCGAGACGCCCTGTGTCTTCGTCGATGTGCAGCGCGGAGGACCATCCACGGGCTTGCCTACTCTACCAGCACAGGCCGACATGATGCAGGCGCGCTGGGGGTCGCACGGCGATTACGAGATCATCGCGCTGTGTCCCAATTCTCCGCAGGAATGTTTTGACCTCACCATCAAGGCCTTCAACCTCGCGGAAGAGTTTCGCGTGCCGGTGATGTTCATGATGGACGAAGTGGTAGGCCACATGACCGAGAAAGTCGTGATTCCTGCAGCCGACCAGATCGAGGTCTTCCCGCGCAAGCATACCTACAAATGCGTTGAAGACTACATGCCCTATCGCACCAACGGTGACATGGTTCCGGAGATGGCGCACGCCGGCGAAGGATACAAATTTCACGTGACGGGACTGACCCACGATGAACGCGGCTATCCCAACATGACGCCGCAGACGCAGGACAAGCTGGTGAAGCGACTGCAGAACAAAATCCGCACCGCGGCCGACCGGATCTGCATGTTTGAAGAAGATGGTTTGGAGAACGCGGATGTCGTCGTTGTCTCGTACGGTATCACATCGCGCGTAGCCCAGCGTGCTATTGATCTGGCGAAACAGCGAGGCTTGAGGGTTGGCAAGCTGCGGCTGATCACCGCGTGGCCTTTCCCTGATAAGAAGATCGTTGGCTTGGCGGCTCGCGTTAAAGCGTTTGTCGTACCGGAACTGAATCTGGGACAGATGGTCCGTGAGGTCGAACGTGCCGCGGCCGGCAAGGCGAAGACATACTCAGTCCCGCATGCCGGAGGCGGAGTTCACAACCCTGAAGAGATTCTGCAAGCCATCGTGGAGGCAAGCCGATGCTGAATGTTTTGGATGACACGGTGAATCCAGTGGAACCGTTTCTGCGGACCGACCGCATGCCGCACATCTGGTGTCCCGGCTGCGGCATCGGAACTACGGTGAATTCGTTCGCGCGAGCCCTCATCGACTCGAAAGTGGATATGAACTCGCTCGCATTGGTCTCAGGTATCGGTTGCACGGGACGCGTCGCGGGCTATGTAAAGCTCGACTCGTTTCATACCACGCATGGCCGTGCCATTCCGTTCGCGACCGGACTGAAGCTCGCGAATCCGAAGCTGGATGTCGTGGTCTACTCCGGCGACGGTGACCTCTCCGCGATCGGCGGCAATCACCTGATTCACGCCGCTCGCCGCAACATCGATCTGAAGGTCATCTGTGTCAACAATCTCATCTACGCCATGACCGGAGGCCAAACCGCACCTACCACCCCGGGGCACGCCACTACATCCACGAATCCATACGGCACCTTCGAACCGGCCTTCAATCTGCCGCACCTCGTCGAGGCGGCAGGGGCCGTGTATGTTGCGCGCTGGACGACGTTTCACGTTCGTCAACTTTCACGATCCATCAGCGAAGCGTTCCAGAAGAAAGGATTCTCTTTCATCGAAGTCATCTCGCCATGCCCTACGCTCTATCAGCGGCGCAACAAGATGGGCGACGGGCTGGACACGATGAAGTACTACAAAGAGAAAAGCAAGGTGAAACATGGCGCGCCGACCAGCGAAGTCGGACTCACACTCAATGGCGAAATTGTCGTCGGTAAATTTGTGGACCGGGATCGTCCGGACTATCAAACTATGATGCGGGCGCAATATGTTGAATCACTCGGAGAGCGCTACATCGAGGAGCCAGAAACGGAGTGCGTATGCGGTTAACCGAAATTCGGATCGCGGGCTTCGGGGGTCAGGGCGTCATCCTCTCGGCGGTGGTACTGGGCAAGGCGGCGTCGATCTACGAAAACGGGTTTGCTACCATGACGCAGAACTTCGGCCCAGAAGCGCGCGGCGGCGCCTGCAGCGCACAGTTGGTGATTTCCGATGCTCCTGTACTGTATCCGTATGTGACCCACCCGGACATCATGGTGATCATGTCTCAGGAGGCATACAACCGGTTCGCGGCAGAACTGAAGCCAGGAGGGACGCTCATCATTGAGGAAGACCTCGTGCGCGTATCGAACGTCAACCTTGATAAGAAGGTCTACAGTATCCCGGCCACCCGGTTTGCCGAGGAACTCGGGAAGCGCATGGTCCTGAATTCGGTGATGGTTGGGTTCTTCAGCGCCGTAACCAAGTTACTCAGCCCTGATGCGGTGCGCAAAGCGGTCGCAGATTCTGTCCCATCGAGTTTCCGCGAACTGAACCTCAAGGCTTTCGACAGAGGATACGACTACGGCCTTACCGCCAAGGCTGGCGCCCCGCCGGAACTTGAGGAGGTAGGATACGCACAGGAGTAGCTTGCTAATCAGCATTTCCAGCGCATTCAGTTTAGCGCCCTGGGACCTGTGCGGCAGCAGCGACCCAGTAGTAATCGAGGTTCTGCGGGGCATAGTGGCCAAGCGAGGTCACACGGCGACCCTTGGTCCACTCTGTGACGTTCGACTTCCACGACGGAGCGGCAACCAATAGGTGTTCCTCCCCGGGGACGCCACCAGTCTCATATCTCGCGATGATTTGGTTGCGATAAAACGCCAAACCATATTCCACTTCACGCGGCGCTCCACACACGGCTAGAGGCAACCTGTGCGTTTCCATGACGGCTAACTCATTCGCCAGTGGACGCGTCGAGAGCCTCTGATCGATGGCCACAGTTCCAAGCTTAAGCACTGCCGCGACGGACAGCACGACCGGAATCAGCGTAAGGAAGCGCAGCATGCGCCACTGCAGACGCCCAATCAGCGTCAGAGCAATCCCGATCGAGATGGCTACGGCAACCGCTATGGCTATCCACAAAGGACGTCCTGCTGGCATCCGACGCTGCGTAACGAAATAGCCAATCACCGCGGCTGGAACGAGGGGAGCACTTGCGGCCAGCGCGTGCAGAATTGCCATCCATTTCGACATGGGAGTTTGCCGCTCAAACTGCTGATGCAGGTAATCAGCCAGCAAGACAGCTCCGGCGGGCACGGCAGGAAGGATGTAGCCGGGGAGCTTGGATTGCGACAGTGAGAAGAACAACGCCGGCACGATGAGCCAGCAACACACGTATACGCGACACTCTAACTCAGAATCGGGTCCACTCGTGCGCTCAGCCTGCCAAACACGAATCGACTCCACAAACGCCGCAATGACGAAAACAATCCAAGGGACGAAAGCAAGTAGTAACACCGGCATGTAGTACCAGGACGGCTCAGAGTGGTGATAGAGGTTTGTTGAGAAGCGTGCGAGATTATGTTCGAGGATGAATTCACGAAAGAATTGCGGATTCCGCACCTGCACTGCGATGTACCAAGGCAGTCCAACCGCACAAAATAGGAGAATGCCGGGCCACCACAACGTCTTGGTAACGAGTCTCCAGTCACGGATTACCGCAGCGAACACCAGAATCACTGCGCCCGCCAGAAAAGGCGCAACCGGGCCCTTTGCGAGCATGCCGAGAGCCATGAGCACATAGAACGTCGCGAGAAAGAACTGCTTGCCGCCTTCCCGCCAAACCCACCACGAGAGCATACCGATCGCGAAGCACGATGTCAGCAGCATATCCATCGAGGCCGCACGTGCGTAACCTACAATCCCGGCACACGAGGCGGTGATAAGGGCGGCATCGACCTCGACGCCGCGACGAAAGCGGCGAAAGAAAGAATAGATCGCTACAACGAGTAGCACAGCATCGACACCGGAAGGAATGCGAGCGGCCCAATCGCTGATCCCGATAGCTCGGTAGACGAACATGGCTTGCCAGTAATACAGGGGTGGCTTTTCCATCCATGCCTGGCCGCCCAGGGTCGGTGTGATCCAGTCATGGCGCTGCAACATCTCTCGCGCGACCTGTGCGTATCTGGGCTCGTCGGCTCCGATAAGTCCAAACTGCTGGATTCCGTAAAAAAAGAGAAATACGCTGAAGCCAGCAAGCAACAGCAAGTCCGTACGGGTGCGGGCGGTCATGGGAATTTCAGATTGCGGATTTTAGATTACAGATTGAACAACACGACACAGTTTTTCAATCTGAAATCTACAATTTCCGATTTTTATTGCACGGAAGGTCCGCGGCCGAGTTGGAGAATTACCGTGCGTACGGCTTCGGCCAATGGGCCATCCACGGAACAGCCACTGGCACACTCATGGCCACCGCCGCCAAAGCTCTCGGCGACACGGGCGACATCGAGTTTGCCCTTGCTTCTCAGGCTCACGCGATAACGCCCATCGGGCAACTCGCGGAAAAACGCCGCAACCTCGACTCCGCCGATCGAGAGCACATAGTTGACCAAGCCTTCGCAGTCCTCCTCCAAGGCATTGCAGCGCTCCATCTGCTTATGTGTGACCCAGAAATAGCCGATATGGTCGTCGATATGCAGATTGCGCAGCGCCTCGCCCAGTAATCTGAGCTTGGCCTCCGAGTGCGCGAAATAAATCCCGCGTGCACAATGTGCAGGATCGGCTCCAGCGAGCACCAGTTCGCGCGCCAGGGCAAATGTATTCTCGTTGGTACCTTGGAACATGAACGATCCCGTGTCAGTCATCAGTGCCGTGTAAAGGCACGTCGCGATTTCTGGCGAGAACTTGACTCCTGCTTCGCGCGCAAGCCTGAACACCATTTCCGCCGTTGCCACGGCATGCGGATCGATCCAGTTCACGTGGGCAAAAGGCCGACCGCTGACGTGATGATCGATGCTGATCAGAAAGCGATTTTCCAGACCCTCTAGTCGCGTGCGATGAATGCTGTCACACTCCAGTATGATCGCTGCCTCGTAGCTACCGGTAATGCGGTCCGATTGTACGACCTGATCAGCGAAGGGCAAGGATTTGTAGATTCTGGGCACTCCATCGTGCAGTACGACATCGGCATGCTTCCCCATTTGCCGCAGTACCTGGCAGCAGGCGAGCGCGGAGCCTACGGCGTCACCATCGGGACGCGCGTGCGAAGTGAGCACGAACCGCTCCCGCTGTCCGATCTGTCGCAGTACATCCTGAAGCATATCGC
>Ga0335080_10001023_pt1 | contig 26730 bp, 24 predicted proteins | sample Lox_Sample_34_FD_206720 | JGI IMG/M metagenome (GOLD analysis project Ga0335080, IMG submission 206720) | Soil microbial communities from Loxahatchee National Wildlife Refuge, Florida, United States - Lox_Sample_3.4 | ecosystem: Environmental > Terrestrial > Soil > Wetlands | place: USA... | reverse complement strand
CGACGACGATCACGTCGCATTCGGCCGGAGCCTGCTTCAGCTCCTCGAGGTTGATGGGCTTGACGGTGTAGTTGTCGGTTTCCAGGGCCCTTTGTGCCGAGCTGTAGCCTTCGCCGTCGTTGCTGCTAAGGCTCTTTTCGCCGTGGCCGGCGGTGAAGCAGACGACTTTCTGGCGTTCCTGCGTCACCTTCAGGATGGCGCTGGTGAGCGCCTGTTCGTTGGTGTCCTTCAAGTGCTCGGTGCGGACGCCGTTGGAGACCACGACCTCGCCCATGCGCTTGACGGCGTACTGGCGGGCGACGTCCGGGCGGTCCTGCGGATCGACAAACTGATAGCTGACGCGCGGGGAAAGCTTGCGGTACTCGCCGACGGTTTCGCCGAGCTGGTCGTTGCCGGAGGGCTTGTCGAAATGGATGACGCGCACGTCCTGCTTCAGCCCGCCGAGAACTTTCTTGGTTTCGTCGGAAAGCGTGTAGAGCTGTTCGGGCGTGAGGTCCCAGCGCTTGGAGTGGCGGTAGCCGACGAAGTTGAGGGCGCCGAGGATGGCCAGCACGGCCAGCACCATCACCACGGAGTTGGTGCCCATGCGGCCGCCGCGCGAAGTGAAAAAAGCGACGACCTGCTTGAAGTTTCCGATCAGGGCAAGCAGCAGCAGGAAGCAGCCGGTGCCGAGGATGCCCTTGTCGGGGTTGGTCAGCTCGTTGTGCATGGCGTAGCGAATCAGGCCCGCGAGGGCGAACGCTCCGCCGAACCAGGCAGCCGTCGAGAAGAGGGTCTGGCGGTTCATTACGCCCTCCTCCAGCGCATCGAGTCGATGGAACGCAGCGTGAGCACGATGCCGAGCAGGATCAAGCTGCCGTAGTAAATCAGGTTGGTGCTGTCGATGACGCCGCGGAAGAAGTCGTCAAGGTGTTTCAGGATCGAGAGGTATTGCGCAACGGCCATGAAGTTGCCGCCGCTGCCGCCGCGCACGACGCCATTCATGATCCACAGCAGCAGCGAGGCGACGAACGTCCAGACTCCCGCGACCACCTGATTCTCCGTGAGGGACGAGACGAACTGGCCCAGAGCGAGAAAAGCGGCGCCGAGCAGCATCAGGCCCAGGTAGCCGCAGAACATCAGCCGCCAGGGCGGAACCGGGTCGCTGGCCTTGAACAGGATGACCATCTGAAGAACGGTGGGCAGCAGCATGATCAGGAAGAGAGCGAACGCGCCCAGGAACTTGCCCAGCACGATCTCCAGGTCGGTGAGCGGCGAGGTCATCAGCAGTTCCATGGTGCCGCGGCGGCGCTCTTCCGCGTAGGAGCCCATGGTGAGCATGGGCATGATGAAGAGCAGGAGCGTGCCGGCCACACCGAAGAAGCCGCGCATGGTTTCTCCGGTCACGTCCATTTCAAACGGCTGGCCGTACTGCATGGCCTGCATGGCGGCGCGCATGGCGTATTCACTGGCCTCTCCCAGATAGAGCTGGAAGAATACGCCGGCGAGGAAAAGGAAGGTGCCCGTGGCCACGTAGCCGATGGGCGAGACGAAGTACTGGCTCATTTCCTTGCGGAAGACGGCGTAGATCCCCTTCATCCCTTGTCTCCCGTAGCCTGAGAATCCTGCGCGGCAGCGGCTTCCGCGACGTCGGGTGCGTGCGCCTCCTGCGTGGTGACGCGCAGGAAGATGTCTTCGAGCGAGACGCGCGCGGCGCGCAGCTCGGAGAGTTCGTGTCCCTGGCCCACGATGTCGGCGGCGATTTTCGGGCGCAGGTCGCGGCCGGGTTCGCATTCGATCCTGGCCTGCACGTGGCCGCCCGCGTCGGGAGGATCGAGCGTCACCTGCTTCACGCCCGGGATGCGGGCGAGCAGCGCGCGCAAGCCGTCCGCGCCAGAGGAAGCGGGCTTCACTTCTACGGCGATGGATTCGACGCCGCGGTCGCGTCCCGCCTGGTTGACCGGCATGTTGGCGACGATGCGGCCGCCGCTGATGATCACCACGCGGTCGCAGGTCATGCTGACTTCGGGCAGGATGTGCGTAGAAAGAATGATGGTGTGATTGCCCGCAAGGCCCTTGATCAGGTTGCGGACCTCGATGATCTGTTTGGGGTCGAGGCCCACGGTCGGCTCGTCGAGAATGATGACTTCCGGGTCGTGCACCAGGGCCTGGGCCAGGCCGACGCGCTGCTTGTATCCGCGCGACAGCCTCTTGATGATCTGGTGGCGCTTGTCGGAGATGTGCACCATCTCCATCGAGGCGTCCACCCGCTCCTTGCGGCGAGCCGATGGCACGTGCTTCAGCCGTGCGACGGTCTCCAGATAGGATTGGACGGAGAGTTCCGGATAAATCGGGGGGCTTTCCGGCAGGTAGCCGATGCGCTTGCGCACTTCGAGCGATTTTTCGAAGACGTCGAAGCCGGCCACACGCGCCGTGCCGCTCGTGGACGGCAAGAAGCCGGTGAGAATGCGCATCGTGGTGGTTTTCCCGGCGCCGTTGGGGCCTAGAAAACCGAGGATTTCACCCTTTTCGACTCGGAAGCTGATTTGGTCCACGGCGCGGACAGCGCCATACTGCTTGGTCAGTCCTTCGACCTCTATCAATTCCCCCTCCGGGATGTCCAGCGCGAGACAGCTAGAGGCGCCTGGCAAGAAGGTTCAACTGCTATTCGACGGCCACTCATTATACACAGGTTGCCCGCGCAGCGAGTGGCGATCGGCTACCGGCCACCATCGGGCGAGCGAGGCAGAGTAAAGGGAAAGAACCCGCCATTCATTCTATAGTGTGGAAGTGCCCCTACGGTAAAGCCGGTCTGTCGCGACCGGCTAGCCGAGGCGATTCAGACCGTTGAACGCTGCGGCCTTGTAGCACTCGGCGAGCGTCGGGTAGTTGAAGACGGTGTTCACGAAATAATCGACGGTGCCCTTGAGTGCGAAGACAGCCTGGCCGATGTGCAGGAGCTCGGAAGCGCCGTCGCCGATGATGTGCACGCCGAGCAGCTCCTTCGTTTCGCGGTGGAAGATGATTTTCAGGCGGCCGGCGGTGTCGCCGCTGATCTGGCCGCGAGCCATCTCGCGGAAGTAGGCGACGCCGATTTCGTAGGGTACGTCTTCGGTGGTGAGCTGCTCTTCGGTTTTTCCGACGAAGGAGATTTCCGGAATCGTGTAGATGCCGTAGGGATAGTTGGCGGGATCGGATTCGGCGGGAATGTGGAAGGCGCGCGCGGCGGCAATGCGGCCCTGCTCCATGGAGACGGAGGCGAGGGAAGGGAAGCCGATGACGTCGCCGACCGCAAAGATGTGCTCGGTCTTGGTGCGGTAGTCCTTGTCGACGGCGATGCGGCCGCGCGAATCGGCTTCGATGCCTGCGGCGGCCAGGTTCAGCTCGTCGACGTTGCCCTGGCGGCCGACAGCGTAGAGCAAGGCGTCGGCGACGAGCTTCTTCTTGCTGTCGAGCCAGGCGACGACTTTGCCGTCGGGCGTTTCCTCGACGCTGCTGACGCCCTCGTTCAGGCGCAGCGTGACGCGGCGGTCGCGCAGGTGATAGCAGAGCGCCTCGACCATTTCACCGTCGGCAAAGTCGAGCAGGCGCGAACGCTTTTCCACCAGGGTGACGCGCACGCCCAGCACTGCAAACATGCAGCAGTACTCCGCGCCGATCACGCCGCCGCCGACGATGATCATGGACTTGGGAATCTGGTGCAGGGCGAGGATCTGATCGCTGTTGATGATGTTGCGCTGGTTGAAGGGAACCTTTTCCGATTCGGCGGGCTTGGTGCCGACGGCGATCACGACGTGGTCGGCTTCCATCTCGCCGTAGCCGTTGAGGCCCGCGACGCGCACGGTCTTCGGGCCGACGAAGCTGGCTGTGCCGTGAATCACCTCGACGCCATTGCGCTGGAGCTGCGAGTGCGTGACGCTGACCTCGTTTTCGATCACGCGCTGCACGCGGAAGAGCAGGTCCTGCATGGTGATGTTTTCTTTTACGCGATAGTCCATGCCGTAAAAATTCTGCACATGCAGGCCGGAGAGGTGCAGGACGGCTTCGCGCATGGTCTTGCTGGGGATGGTGCCGGTGTTGATGCAGACGCCGCCGAGGGCCGTGCGCTTCTCGATGACGGCGACGTGCTTTCCGGCTTTGGCTGCCTGGATGGCAGCGCGCTGCCCGCCCGGGCCGGAACCAATCACGATGAGGTCAAATTTCGGCATGTCCTATGCCTCCGGAAACACGCAGGCCGCTGCCAGGCGTCCCTTTGTGGAACCCGGCGGCCGTCTGTGCACATGTGCTGTTTGCGCCCGAGGGACGCTGTCGATCCCGGCAGGGCGGGTTCCCTGAGGCCTGCACGCCACGGAGCGGGCCTAAGCTAACAGAAAACCTACGCAGGAGAAATGACAACTTTCCTAGGGGCGTCCGCCGCTGGACGACGCGCCAATGATGAGGTCAGCGGCGTGTTCTGCGGATTCTAGGGCGCCCTCCATGTACCCGAAGAAAGCAGGGGATGTATGCTCACCCGCAAACACGAGTCTACCGTGCGCTCCTCGCAGGGAGTCGCCTAAGGTAGTAACTTGATTTACGCCCGGGCAGCTGTAGCCGCAGTTGACGCCCGCCCGGGTAAGCCAGTTCACGAACCGCATCGACTTGCAGTTGGCCGAAAAGCCCGGATAAATTGCCTCCAGTTGCTGGCTGAAATAAGAGTCCGGATTCCAGTGTGACGCAGCCTGCTGTGCGTCCGCGGAGCCCGCAAACACGGAGATTTCCGGCCGGGCGCCTGGCGGCAGGTTCTGATTGTCGGTGCCCTCCCAGACGACACCGAACCCGTCGATTGTAGCGCTCGGTGCCAGATTGCGTCTTAGCCAGAACCGATCGTTGACCTCGGCAAGGAACTTCACAGCCTTACCGGTCTGGACGTTCGACGCAATACCGGCAAGAGCACGCGGAAGCATCTGTGCCCACGTCGGGGGCGGGGTTGCTAGCACTACCCAATCAACCGAGGCGCTGTCATTCCCGCTCGTGGCGACATCGGTCCAATCGATGCTTGCAGCTCCGCCGGCTAGCGTGACTGAAGTTACCCTCACCCCTGTCTTAATTACCCCGCCGTGACTACGGATTTCTTGCGCGAGGATTTCCGCAAGAGAATGATTGCCGCTTTCGCAGCGAAAAACCTCGGTTTCCGTGAAGTACTCCGACGGGGTGAGGTCCTGTGGGTTCAGTGTCCGCATTGCGCCACCGGCGACGGCGGCAAGCAGGCCGAGGTAGCTTTGTTGGCTAATCGGTACGCCCTGATCGTTTTCAAGCTGGCAGCGGAATGCATCGGCACACTGGCTGCTCACGTTGCCGGATTGAGTCTTTCCCTTGAGCCAATCGGCCACGGGGATGCCGTCCCACGCGTTGGCTTGCGGCGCCGTCCACGGTGCGCTCGGTGGAACAAACGCAGCGTCCTGATTCAGTTGCGCCAGGAGAAGGTCGAGCTGTGCGTAGAGCGACGCCTGTTGCGCCTTCGCGATGATATTTCCTCCCAGAACGACCGGAGATTCCAGCCGCAATTGGTCGAAGATGTCGTCACTGCTGAAGCTACTGAGCCCGAGGCCGAAGTGGATCGCGAGTTTCAGCCAAGTCTTGTGATTGGCGCCAATGAGTTCGCCGCCGGCCTCAATCATCGAGCCGGGAACTTGTGGGTTGCTTTCCACGCGCCCGCCGATGTTTTGGTTCAGCTCGTAGATCGTTATGCAGAATCCGGCGCGGTTCAGCCGCCAGCCGGCCATCAGCCCGGCGAACCCGCCGCCAACAATTGCGACGGTCCCTTTGTTCGCCGTGTAGTCTGGTTCAGGATAGAAACCGGATTGACTCTCGAGAGCGACTTCGGCGCGATCTTGGGTAGGCGCACCCGCTGCTGCCCACATGGTCTTTTCTTGTCTTTTGGAGACGCCCTCGGCCAAAGCCTGGGCCGGTGCTCCCAGTAACGTTGCGATCCGTCCAAGCCTTTCCGTGTGCCTTAACCGCGGTCCGTACTGGCGATGCAGCCTGCTAAAAAGGGTGTGGGACATGGCGCCTCCAGTCGCTAGGGCAAAGTAGATCACATCGAGGGACGTAATGGAACGGTAATCGTCCAGATGGGCTGCTGGGGGATAGACGTGCTAAGGCAAAACACTAGAGAGTGCGGGAGGCGCGCCATGTTCAGCGCGCCCCCCGCGTTAACGAAGGGGTCGAACGCTTACTTATCGTACTTGAGGCAGATTTCGAGCTGGTGAATGGCATCGTCGGTGGCCCGGAGTGCATCGGCGCGATGGCCGCCGAAGTCGTGCTTGGCGCTTTGTAGATGGCTCTTGGCGTTGCGAAGCGCCGCGAGCGCGTCATGGATTTGCGGGTGATTTTCGGGAACGGCGGGTAGCGCGGCCGGAGCCGTGGCCGCAAAAAACAGCGCAAGGCCAAGGATTGCGCACGCAAACACTGAAGCTGCACGAAAGCTCTTCATTCGTTTGTCTCCTAGTAGATTTGCCGGCCAAGAGGGCCGGATAGGTATCACAACGTTCACCAGGAGCTGGACCCCTGGTCGGCGGGATTCTACCAAGGCGAGTCTGTAGGCAAATGCGTGCGCTCGACGCGTGTGGCTTGCTGTGTAATGGCGCCCCGGGTCTAGCGAGGGGCGCCGACCGCTGCCGGAGCCGCTTGCGCGACTTCGATGGAGATGCTGGGCGGGTGCAAAAGCGTGTTGTGCAGCAGGCAGCCGCGGACGGCTTCCGCGAGTCCCGCCTCTTGTTCGCCGGTCAGTTCGATAGGCGCATGCACGCGGATCACAAAGTTGTCGAGGCGGGCCGGTTTCTTGAACTTCTCCGCCGTCACGCTGACGGTGGCGCCCTCGCGGGCAAGGCGTTGCTTGCGCAGGTAATCCGCAGCGTAGAACGCGGCGCAGGAACCCAGCGAAGCAAGGAAGAGTTCCGGCGGCGTCATGCCCTCGTCGTAGCCGCCGTTTTCGACCGGTTGGTCGCAGGCAATCGTGTGCGACCGGGCCCGGATTTCGAACTGCATGTCGCCAAGGTGTTCAACCAGGACTTCCATGGGCAGCCTCGCCAAGAACGAAGTGTGTCGATCCTTCGCGAGTAGTCTGCGAGGGCGACCCGGATCGGCTCGGTGACCCGGGTCACACGTGCGCGTGAGTTTGGAACCGCCCGCGACGTGCGATGCTGCGGCGAAACGCAGCCCTCCCGCCGGGCTCGAGCGAGCCGTTACGGGTGGCGGCGGCTCCGGAACTGTGAGTGAAGGTCAGAGCTTCTTGAAGAGGTGGACGACCTCCTTGGCCGGATCAACAGTGGTGTAGACGACGACTTTGTCACCCGCCTTGCCCGTGTATTTGCCACCTTCTTCGATTCCGTGTCCGCTCTTGACGGTGGCTTCCTTGCCCAGGTGATAAGTCTTTTCCGTGCCGTCCTTCAGCTTGACGGTGACTTCCTTGCCGCCTTCGCCGACCTTCGTCACGGTGCCTTCGGTGACCTTCCAGGTTCCCTTGCCGGCATCCTTCAGGCCGGTGGCCGTCTTCTCGCCGCCCTTTTCCGTGTAGTGCACGACGAAGTGGCCGCCTTCTTTGCCGGCGAGGGCGACGCCCTTCGCGCCGTCAACCGTGGTTTTCTCGGTGACCTTGAAGACCTCCTCTTTTCCATCGGGTGTCTTCACGGTAATGGTTTTTCCGTCCTTATCGACCTTCGTCAGGTCGCCGGCGACGGAGTTGGTGTCGGCCGAAGCAGCCGGAGCGCCCGACTGGGCAAGGGCCGTGCTCGCTGAGAGTGCAAAGAGGACCGCGGCGGCCGCAATCCACTTTCTGTTGGTGGTGCTGCTGTTATGCATACGCCCCTCCTAGGGGGAACACAATGCAGCGGAAACTGGAAAAAAGAAAGCAGAAAGGGGACGACGGCCCAATGCGGATCCGGGTCACCTGGTTGGCGCCGATGGGCGCAACCACGAGGAACGGGAGCCGCAGCGCGGCGATTCGAGCACAGCGGGACGAGATAGATTCATGGCCGAACTGCCCCCTTCCCGAGCGTTGGCGTCAGGAAACGCGAGCAGCGAAAGCCGCAAGGCGCGCTTTCGCCGGGCGGCACTGCCTGAAGAAAACCTGCGAAGGGAACCGGCCAAAAAACAGATGGTGAGCCGCCCAGGACTCGAACCTGGAACCCGTTGATTAAGAGTCAACTGCTCTACCAATTGAGCTAGCGGCCCAGCAATCAAAAATCATAACACGACCCGCGGAGATTTTTGACTGTGACGAAAGGTCTTCACTGGCGCTGAGCGGCCGAATTCTTGGGTGGGCGGGTCTGATCTGGATCTGGTGCACGAGGACTATAGTAGCGATGCCGGAACCTGGTTCTCGCGCGCTCCCGATTCTGCGGGCAGGCCGGCGCTGAGCCAGCCGCTGATTCCGGCGGACATTACGTGGACATTGCGATAGCCCAGGCCCTCGGCACGGCGCGCGGCGTTGGGAGCCTTCCTGCACAGGAAGTTCGAGCAATAGAAGACGAGCATGGCGTCCTTGTCGGCCGGCAGGTCGGCCGGGCCGAAGTTCGCCGGATCGAGATGCAGAGCGCCGGGCACGCGCGCCGCGAGCCAGCTCTGCCGCGCGTTGACGTCGAGTACGGTGACGGTTTCCTTCCGCATAAGTTCGTGCAGGTCTCCCGGTGAAATGGTGTCGAGTCCCATGAGCTTTGCGAACACTGGTGTTCTCCTCTCTGATTGTTCCTGGCGGCAGCGCCGGCGCTACGCCGGTGTCTGCCGCGTGCGGCGCAGCCGCACGAGCATGGTGAAACTGAGCAGCATGGCCAGCGGCACGACAAACGAGGTAACCGGGTCCGCCACGCGAACCGGCAGCACCAGCCAGGCGATCGAAAGCACGAGGCCCGCGAGGACCCAGGTCCATCCCGCGAAGCGCTGCAGCGATTGCACGCGCGCGGCGTCTTCAGGAGAAGCGGGCATGGGTGAGAGCGTCTTGGGGATGGTGTTGCCGGTGAAGACCAGGAAGGCGCCGAGGATGGCCATCAGCGCGCGCCACGAGAGAGTTTTGCCATCCACCTCGCCGAGGGCGCCGGCGAGGTTCGCGCCCAGCGAACACGCCATCATCAAACCTGCAAAGACGATGCCACTGCGGATGCCGCGAGCGGAGCGCGGCGGTGCGCCGTCGTCGCGGGCCGAGCCGCCGGAAACCAGCGCCAGCGTCATCGCGCCAAGCAGGAGAAGAGCGAGAAATGTGGCGGCGCCGTGCGCGGGCCGCAGGTACCAGTCTGCGATGGCCAGCGACGCGTCGAGCACCAGCACCGCGGGCGCGAGGTAATACCAGATCGGTCTGGGTTCCATACCTAGGCTTCCTCCTTCAGGCCTTTGAGTGAGCTTCGCTTTTGTTTGCCGTTGCCGCCGGGATTGCGCCCGTCTTCGGGCGGCCTCATTTCCCATCCGAGGGTATGGGCGAAGCCGAGCAGCGCTTCTTCGAGCACCGACATCTTCAACCGGTAGAAGATCGTGCGGCCGGTCTTTTCGGCCTCCACCAGGCCCGCTTCATGCAGAACGGAAAAATGAGCAGACATGGTGGGCTTGGAGACGGGGAAGTGCTCGGAAAGCTCACCGGCGGTCATGGGGCGCTCGCGAAGGAGCTGGAGGACGCGGCGGCGAGTGGGGTCGGAGAGAGCCTTGAAGACGCTGTTCACGCATCTATATTTAGCTAATTATCGAACTATTGTCAAGCGAAATCTACACACTGCCCTGGTGGCTAAGCTGTACGGCTTTCAGGCGGAACGCCGCTGGGCACACCTATCACTAGCCTGCGCGTGACACGCGCGGTGCGCCCCGGCGCGCAGACACACATCCACTACCCGGGATTTCTCCCGCGTTGGGGCGTCTTGTGCTGGATACCCTGTATTTGCTAGGCTCCGCAATCGGCGGGAAGTGTCGGAAAGTGGCGAGTGATGACATTCATTTTTTTCCGCCAGGCTTTGGGGCACTCTTTGCCCTTGAGCCAGTCGAGCCGGCGCCGCGCCGGTCATACATAAAATCGGGTAGAAAGCAGCAGGCGCTCTCATTCGCGGCCGGTTTGGTATGACACACAGTGTCAATCGCCGGTTAGACTCCTGGAAAGAAATCGCCGAATACCTTGGGCGGGACATCCGCACGGTGATCCGGTGGGAGAAGGAGAAGTGCCTTCCCATCCGCCGTATCCCGGGTGGAAAGCGGCCGGCAGTGTTCGCCTACACGCAGGAGATCCAAACGTGGATGGTGGGCCAGGATGTGGCGGACGAGCAGGCAGCCGCGTCGCCGCCGCCTTTTGGCACGGACCAGCCCGCCGCACGTGACGCGTCCGAACCGCCCGCGGAGGCCGCATCACCCCGGAGCCGGCCACTGCGGTATCGTGCGGCCCTCGGGGTGGCGGCGACCCTGGTTCTGCTGGCGGGCGTCGCGCTGGTGGCGAATCGCGTCCAGCATGCAGGCCCGCGGCTGCCGGCGCTGCAGCGGCCGCTGCAATTCGGCCGCGCGGATTACAGCGTGGGGGCGCCGCGTGGCATCGTCGTGGGCGACTTCAATTCCGACCAGAGACTCGACTTGGCCGTTACGGACAGCAGGAACGGACAAGTGGTGATTCTGCTGGGCGACGGCCACGGGGCGTTCCCGAGCAGGGTGGTGACGCGCACGTCGATCAAGGCTCCCGAGCACATCGCCGCGGGCGACTTTGACGGCGACGGCCGGCTCGATATCGTGGTCACCAGCTTTTACGGTTCGAGCGTCGTCGAGGTGCTGCGGGGAAATGGGGACGGCAGCTTTCGTCCCGGCGCACAGCTTGATGCGGGCGGGCGCAGTCGCTGGGTGGCCGTGGGAGACGTGAACGGAGACAGCAGGCCCGATCTCATCGTCGCGGCGTCGCTGGCGGGAAAGCTCATCGTGAAGTTCGGCCATGGCGACGGCACCTTTGCCGACGGCGGAGAGTATGAAGCCGAACAGGACGTGGCCGCGCTGGCGCTGGCCGACGTGAACCGGGACGGCTGGCTGGACGTGATTGCCAGCGACTATCGAACCGCGACGGGGAACTCCGTATCGATCTATTTGAACCGAGGCGACGGGACGCTTGCGCCGCGCCGGCGATTCACCACGGGCAGCGGTCCGCTGGGGCTGGCCGTGGCGGACCTGAATCACGACGGCGTGCTCGACATTGTCACCGCGAATTTTCCCAAGAAATGCTCGGTGCTGCTGGGCAGGGTGGGCGTGCAATTTGCCGAACCGGTGGATTTTGAGGCCGACGGCAGCAACGGTTTTGTCGAAGTGGCGGATTTGGACCGCGACGGCCAGCCCGACGTGATCGTGCTGGGAGAGCACAGCAATACCGCGCGCATCCTGATGGGAGACGGCCACGGCCGTCTGGCCTTCGCCCAGGACGTCCCCACGGGCAGGTACCCCGACGGAGTGGTCGTCGCCGATTTCGACGGCGACCAACGGCTCGACATGGCGGTGGTGAATATCGAGAGTGATTCCGTGTCTGTCTATGTGAACCAGACGCAGACTTCGTTGTTCCGGGGCTGGCTGGCCTCCATCTTTTCGATCCACGTCAACTAGCGTGTCTACCGCACCCTATGCAAAGCGCCTCGATTCCTGGAAGGAAATTGCGGAGTACCTGCACAAGGACGTTCGCACGGTAATTCGCTGGGAGAAGGAAAAGGGCCTGCCCGTGCGGAGGCTGCCTGGCGGCAAGCGCCAGAGCGTTTTCGCACTCACCTCGGAAATCGATGCTTGGGCGGAGCGGCTGGGCGCGCACGAAGAAAGCGTGCGAGCGCACGACCCCTCGGCGGAGCGGGCGGCGGTGGAAGCCGAGACGGCCGCAGCTCCTGCGCCTGTGCGGGCGCGCCGCATTCCGTGGATCGCCGCAAGCCTGGGTGCGGTCGCCATCATTGCGGTCGCTTTGTTCGCGCTCCGGGCGCCCAGGCCCGCGGCGCCTTCGTCCGCGACGCCGGACCGCGTGGTCGAGTTCAACACGGCGGCCGGCAAGCTCCGGTACACCCGCCTTGAGGTCGACGCCGGGATTCGGCCCTATCGTCTTGTCGCGGCGGACCTGAACGCCGACGGCAACATGGACCTGGCGTTCTCGGGCGCGGCGAGCGGAGTGATGGGGATCCTGCTGGGGGTTGGAGACGGCACGTTCCTTCCCGCGCGGGTCGTCGAGGGATGCGTGCACTCGGATGACCTAGTGGTTGCGGACTTCAACCGCGATGGACACCTCGACATTGCCACAGCGTGCTTTCACGGAAACGAAGTGCAGATTCTATGGGGCGCGGGCGACGGCAGCTTTCCCTCGCACACGGCGGTGCCGGTGCCGGGCAATCCCCGTTTTCTGGCCGTCGCCGATTTGAACGGAGACGGCTGGCCCGACCTGATTGTGTCCAGTTTCGGTGAGGCCCGTCTCTACCAGGTCCAGAACCATGAAGGCGATTTTTCACGCACGCCGTTGCGGGCCTTCGAGGGTACGGCGGTTGTTGTCGTGGCGGACCTGGAGGGGAATGGGGGTGTGGACTTGATCGCCAGCGTGCGCGAGAACGGCAGGTTCGGCCTGGCTTTTTTCAAGGCTGCCAAGAACGGGTCGATGAGGTTCGTGCGATTCGAGCCGTGGGACGCTGCGGTGCAGGACATGGCGCACAGCCTGCGGGTAGCAGACATTGACGGCGACGGAACGCTCGACATCGTCTGCTCGCTGTTCAACGGGCTGGTTCTGATCCGGAAGGGACGCGGACGGGGGGAATTCCTCGACGAAACCGTGCTGGCCGGTGTTCCGCGGGCGCAGGGCGGCAGGTCCCTCGCGCTGGCGGATTTGAATCTGGATGGCGAGCCAGACCTGCTGATTACGGACCCTTCGAGCGAGGGGCTGCTCCTGCTAGTCGGGATGGGCCGGGGCGAATTTGCCGGTCCGGTGACGGTACCGGTCGGCAGGTCCATACTGCCGCTCGTTGTGGCCGACTTCAACAACGACCACCTGCCGGACATCGTGCTGAACCCGTACTTCGACCGGCCGGTGCTGCTGAAAGCGGCCTGGGGAAGAGAGGTCAGGCGTGGTGCGAATTAGAGCTCTCGCGGCGGTGCGCGCCGGTCAGGGCGTGTTCTGGGCCACCTGCACCGCGGTGCCGTAGGCCAGCACTTCCGTGACGCCCTGCATCACCTCGTTGGCGTCGTAGCGCATCGCGATTACGGCGTTTGCCCCGCGTTCCGCGGCGTGCTGCATCATCAGCTCGAACGCGTCTTCGCGGGTCTTCTCGCACATTTCCGTGTAGAGCGTGATGTTTCCCCCGATGATGGTCTGCAGGCCCGCGCCGATCGTGCCGAAGATGCTGCGCGAGCGAACCACGATTCCGCGGACAATGCCCAGATTTTTCACTACGTGGTAACCCTGCAGGTCGTTCGCGCTGGTGACCATGTGTGCGTTCAACATCGGCGACATGCTGTGGGTTCCTCCCTTTCGCACTCGCTTCCCGAGGTGCGTGCCTCGATTCTCTTGTTGCGCGCAGGTGAATGCAATCCGGAAAAGCGCGGTGTGCGCCAGTGCAAACTGAGGCGGGGACCCGGGAGCCAGGGGGCCTAGCGGCGGAGTTCGGCGGCAATCGCCTGCGCGGCTTCGCGCGCGCGCGGCACGTCACTCGGCTCGAACGAAATCGCGGCCACGCGCGCATGGCCGCCGCCGCCGTAGCGCTCGCAGAGCGCCGCCAGGTTGTGCGTGATGGGGCTGTCCGTCCAGGGATTCGAGCCGACCGAAACCTTGGCCCGCAGCGCGGACGAGCTAACGCCGACGGAATACACGGCGTCGGGAAACAGATAGTAGGGGATGAACTTGTTGTAGCCCTCCATGTCGTCCTGCGTCAGGTCGAAGTAGATGACGCGGTTCTCCGTCGTGGCGCGCCTGCGGAAGAGGTCGACGGATTCCTCATGACGCCTGAGCAGCGGGCCCAGGTGGCGCTTCACGTCGGGCAGCTCGATCATTTCCGCCAGCGAGCGTTCCGCGATGTGTGGAATCAGCCGCGGGACGAGGTCCTCCTCCGGCGCCGCTTCGATCACCAGCGCCAGCTTCATGGCCGGCTCGGCCAGGCCCACGGCCGCGGCGGCGCTGGCGTACTGCGCGCCGTCGATCACGTCGCCCCACTTCACCAGGTCCGCCAGCGGCGCCGGGTCAAATCCGAAGTTTGCCGACGCGACGTCTGCCAGGAACTTGGTGCAGGAGCGGTATTCGGGGTTGTAGAACTTTTTCCCGGAGCGGTCCTGCTTGAAGTGCTCGGCATCTTCGGGAGATAGGAAGGCGCTCTGATGATGGTCGAACCACCAGGTGAGCTTGGGCGAGCTGGAGTACTTGAAGTCCACGATGGCGTTCTCGTCGCCGTTGAACATCTCGGGGGTGAAAGGGTGCCGCGCGCGGTGCGTCATTCCCGTGAAGCGGAATTGGGCGCCCGGCTCGATGCGTTCGCGGTAGAAGCGCGTGAAGACGGCTGCGGACGCCGCGCCGTCAAAGCACTTGTCGTGGAAAAACAGGCGTAGAGTCTTTGGAGCAGCCATGGGCGCGAAGTCTGCGGAAAATCTCCCTGGTAGCGAAACCAAGTACGATGGACGCGCCCTTCTGGATTGTCAAGCGGAAAGCCCCCGTTGCACGCTGAACCCGCCTGGCCGCGGCCGTGGTTCTCCACTACGCTCGCAGCCAGTCGGCTTGCCAGTCTTTCACCATGCGCTTGATGGCTTTGCGGTCTTCGATTTTGTCCTCCAGCACCCTGCGCGCCAGCTCAGGCAGTTCCGCGTCGCTGGCGAAGCGGAGCGAAACGAGCTGGCCCAGACTGAACTCGCCGGCGCGCCCGCGCAGGTCGGGAGGCAGAAGTTGCGCCAGGCGCAGGCGCATCTCCAGGCGAATTACTCGGTCCTGTACGGTCAGCGCGAACAGCCGGCCGTAAAGAGCGCCCAGGGCGAAGGCCACGGCGAGCAGCAGCCCGAACGCGGTGTCCCAGTTAAAGGCGTAGTACAGCCGCACGAGGCGAAAGATCAGGTTTGCCGCGAAGATCGGCAGGACAACCAAGTGAAATGCGGGCACCAGCTTGGTGTGATTCTCGTAGCTCTGTGCGGCCATCGTGTTCCTCCCTGCAAGGCTGGACTCATAACAGCGCGATGGGGACGGATTCTATCCCATGGGCACAGATGCGCCACGGCCGTCCGCAGATACAAAAACGGGCTAGGGAATCGGCGGCGGCGAACCTAGAATGTGCGCCAAACCGTGCACTCGGCTGGGAACCGCATGGGCGCCACAGGGGCAACGTCGGCATCATCGGCAACGGGCAATTGGATGGCGCAGCTCTCGCCGTCGGAACGGAGCACGCTCATCGCGACGTTTGGCGGCTGGGCGCTCGACGGCATGGACGTGATGGTCTACAGCTTTGTCATTCCCAGCCTGATTGCGGCCTGGCAGATTACCCAGGCGCAGGCGGGGCTGCTGGGGACGGCGGCGCTGCTGATTTCCGCGGTGGGCGGCTGGCTGGCGGGCTCGCTTGCGGACCGCTTCGGCCGCGTGCGTATTTTGCAGCTCACGATCGTGTGGTTTGCCGTGTTTACGTTTCTATGCGGCTTCGCGCAGAATTTCACGCAATTGCTAGCGGCGCGCGGCCTGCAAGGACTGGGTTTCGGCGGTGAGTGGGCTGTCGGCTCCGTGCTGATTGGCGAGACGATTCGCGCCGGGCATCGCGGCAAGGCCGTGGGCACGGTGCAGGGAGGCTGGGCCATCGGGTGGGGACTGGCGGCCGTCTTCTATACCGTTCTGTTCAAGGCGCTGCCGGAGGAAACCGCGTGGCGCGCGATGTTCTGGATCGGCATTCTCCCCGCGCTGCTGGTTTTCTATATCCGGCGCGAGGTGCCGGAGCCGGCCATCCATTCGGAAACGCGCCGCCAGCTTCGGGAATCGGGCGAACAGGTCGGTGCGCTGCACGTGTTCTCCGGCGACGTGCTGCGCATAACGCTGCTCACTGCGCTGCTGTCGCTGGGCGCGCAGGGCGGTTACTACGCGATTTTTACGTGGCTGCCGACGTTCTTGAAGACACAGAGGAAACTCTCGGTGATGAACACGGGCGGATACCTGATGGTGGTGATTGCCGGCTCGTTCACCGGTTATTTGGTGAGCGCGTACCTGGCGGACTGGCTCGGCCGGAAGAAAACGCTGATCCTTTTCGCCGTGTTCTCGTTCTTCGCGGTGATTGGCTATACGTATGCGCCGCTGAGCAATGCGCTGATGCTGGCGCTGGGGTTTCCGCTGGGATTCTTCGCTTCCGGCGTGTTCAGCCCGGTCGGGGCATTCTTCACGGAGTTGTTCCCCAGCCGGGTGCGAGGTTCGGGACAGGGTTTTTCCTACAACTTCGGCCGCGGAATCGGCGCCATCTTTCCAACGCTCGTTGGACTGCTGGGAAAGCGCATGCCGCTCGGGGAAGCCATCGCCATCTTTGCCGCCAGCGCCTACCTCATCATGATCGCCGCCACGGCCGTGCTGCCTGAGACCCGAGGCAGGGAATTGCAGGCGGGCCGATAGATTCCCCGCGCTTGAAACACCCGGCGGTCCCGCCCCGTAAGCAATACATGACAACTCAATCTTCAGCGGCACTGTTGCCGGCCCGCCTGTGCTGCCTCTCAGGATTGCTCGGCAGCGCGCTGTTTCTAACCGGCGACATGCTGTGGTACGGCGGGTGGACGAGCGGAGCGGACTTCCACCCGTTTGACGTGATGGCGCAGCGCTCGACGGACGTGATCGTCGTCGCTGGAGCGCTTGGGCCGGTGGCGGCGCTGTTCTCCGCGGTTGGCATGAGAGTTTTCTTTCTCGCGCTCGAGCCGGCCGGACGCCGCTTCGCGGCACTCGCCTCCGCGCTGCTGGCGATGATGATGCTTGTCGGAGGCTCCTATCACGCTCTCTACGGTTGTTTCGGTTTCGCTGCCAGGGTGGCCGACGCGACGCAGGGGCAAACGCTGATTCAGCAGGTGGCGGGCCTCCGCGACGCAGTCTCGTATCCCATGTATGCCGCAGGTGTGGCCGGCACTCTGCTCGTCTATGTGCTTGCACTGCGGCGCAAGACTCACTTCCCGCGATGGTTGTTGCTCCTGTTGCCGACCACTCTCTCCGAGGCCAGCACGGTGTTTCGTTCCTTGTTCATGGCAATTCCGGCGCCGCTCGGCGGCTGGCTGCGTGGAGGTTGGATTAACGGTTCGTTCGTACTCTTCTTCGCTGTCGCGACGTTTTGCTTCTGGTCGCCCGCAGGCGAGTAAGCCGGACAATCGCGCTTCCATTGACGGTACGTCTGTACCAACGTATGATGGTATCGTCGTTCAAGGAGGGGTCGCGACTCCAATGAAGGTGCCCACGATTGCGCTGATGACTCTTGCCGACGAGGTATGGGTCACGCTCGCGCTGCTTCACCGCGAGAACCCGAAAGCTGCCGACTTTTCAGTGGACGAGATCATAGCCCGCAGGCAGGCGGAGACGGCGATGGGCTCGATCCGCCCGGGCTATCGCGTGCATGTGCTGCAGCATTGCGTGGCCAACCGGCCTGCAAATCCCGGCCGGTTGCGTGTGCTGGTGGAAACGTCGCCGGGCAGACGGCGGCTGTACCGCCCAAGCGATGCTTATCACCCTGGCCGCGAGGGGGCGAAGTCCGTTCCAATCGCGCACGAGTTGCCTTCTGACTACCGCGCCCTGCTCGACTGGTATGAGGGCTACGCGATGGCCAGCAAGGCGGACAGGTACAAGGCAGATCCCCTGCTTGCGTTGCGCGGCCTTGGCAGGGAGCTGTGGGCCGACGAGCATGCGGATGACTACGTACGGCGCCTGCGGGAAGGCTGGGACTAACCGCCGATGAGCCGGATCTTCTGGGACACAAACGTATTCATTTATCTCTTTGAGAATTACGGGCCGCTCTCTGTGAAGACGGTCGAGATTCGCGAGCGAATGCTGGACCGCGGCGACCAGTTGCTGACGTCGGCGATGACGCTCGGCGAGCTGCTGGTGAAACCGACGGAGCGAGCAGACGAGCTGCAAAGGACGAGGTACGAAAACGCAGTCACGACGACCGCCGTGGTCATACCGTTCGACGCGGCGGCGGCGCGCATCTACGCCGCGATCCGCTGTGACCGCGCAATCCGGCCGCCGGATGCCATTCAGCTTGCATGCGCCGCACGCGAAGGCGTCGACATGTTCATCACGAACGACGATCGCCTGGCCGGCAAGCACTTCCACGGCATCCAGTTCATCGTGCCGCTGAAGGCCGCGGTGCTGTAGAAGACGTGCCCGGAGCGGCGCGAACGATTGTGCGCGCGCAATCGTGAATGGTAGAGTGAAATCTCCACGCGGAAGTGGCGGAACTGGCAGACGCGCAGGGCTTAGGACCCTGTGGCCGCGAGGCCGTGGGGGTTCAAATCCCTCCTTCCGCACCACATTTCCGACTGTGGAGTCTGCCTCGAACCCAGGGCAGCGCGAGGAGAGGTTGCGCGGCGGCCGCGATTCCGTCTACGATGCTTCCCGCTGCCGGGCGTCCCGCCGGGGTGGATCGGAAACCAAATGCTGGCTGTTGCGTCTCAACTCAGAGTGAATTGCGCCGTTCAACCGGCCCGGAAATCTTGATTCGTCTAAACTCAACCAAAGGACACGAGTGAAATGCTGATTCGCCGATTTTCCCTGTTTGCAGTGTTGTGCGCGCTGGCCTGCCTGCTCCTGGCGCCCGTCTCGCGGGCACAGACCAAGCTGCTCCGGTTTCCAGACGTGCACGACGACAAGATCGCTTTCGTCTACGGCGGAGACCTGTGGGTGGCCTCGACTTCGGGCGGTACGGCCACGCGGCTGACCGCACATCCGGGCATGGAGATGTTCCCGAAGTTCTCGCCGGACGGAAAGTGGATCGCCTTCACCGGCCAGTACGACGGCGACGAGCAGGTCTACGTGATTCCGGCCACGGGCGGAATCCCCAAGCAGTTGACGTTCTACCCCGCGCGCGGCCCGCTTCCTCCGCGCTGGGGCTACGACAACCAGGTGTACGGCTGGACGGCGGACAGCAAGCACATCCTCTTCCGCTCGCTCCGCGATCACTACGACCTGGGCGATTGCCAGCTCTATACGGTCTCCATCGAAGGCGGGCTGCCCAAGGCGCTGCCCATGCCGAAGTCCGGCGCCGGCGATTATTCGCCGGACGGCACGAAAATGGTGTACTCGCCGCTGTTTCGCGACTTCCGCACGTGGAAGCGCTATGAGGGCGGCTGGGCGCAGCAGCTTTACATCTACGACCTGAAAACGAATGCGGCGGAGAAAATCACAGAAGGGCCGCGCGCAAACCGCGACCCCATGTGGATCGGCGGCAAGATTTACTTCGTCTCGGACCGCGACAGCACGCTGAACCTCTACTCCTATGACCCGGCCACGAAGAAAACGGAAGAGCTGACCCACAGCAAGAAGTGGGACGTGCGCTGGCCCGGCACCGACCACAAGAGCCAGATTGTTTACGAGTTCGGCGGCGAGCTGTATCTCTTCGACCTGAAGTCAGGCCAGTCGAAGCACGTCTCCATCACGGTGCCCACCGACGGCCTGGCCATGCGGCCTTCGCATATCGCCGTGGCCAACCGCATCGAGGGCGCCGGCCTCAGCCCCAAGGGCGAGCGCGTTGTGTTTGTGGCCCGCGGCGACATCTTCACTGCTCCCATCGAGCACGGCCCGACGCGGAACCTCACCAACTCCTCCAATGCCCATGAACGCTGGGGCCGGTGGTCCGCCGACGGCGCCAGGATCGCGTACATCTCCGACCGCAGCGGCGAAGACGAGGTGTGGATCATCAATCAGGACGGCTCCGGCAAGCCCGAACAGCTCACGACGGACGGCCACGGCATGCGCTACGCGCCGGAGTGGGCGCCCGACGGCAAGCACATCGCCTTCAGCGACAAGAACGGCGACCTGTGGGTGCTGACCCTGGCGGACAAGAAGGTCGTCAAGGTGGCGCACGACAAGAACGGCTTCCTGCGCGATTACACCTGGTCGTCCGACGGCGCCTATCTTGCCTTTTCCCTCAGTACCACGGACGGTTTCCGCGCCGTGAACGTGTGGGGCGTGGCCGACGGCCAGCTTCACCAGGTGACGGACTCGTTGTTCGATTCGGGTGATCCTTCGTGGGACCCCGACGGCAACTATCTGTATTTTGTCAGCGTGCGCGAGTTCCAGCCGCAGTTGAGCCTGATCGAATTCGACTTCGCCACGAGCCGCGGCAACGGCATCTTCGCACTAACGCTGAAGAAGGACGGCAAGAATCCCTTCCCGCCGGAAAGCGACGAAGTGGGTGTAACGAAGGAAGGCGACAAGCCTGCCGCCGACGCGAAAGCTGACGACAAGAAGTCCGATGCGAAACCCGGCGAAAAGAAAGACGGCAAGCTCAAGGAAACGCACATCGACTTCGAAGGCCTGAACGGCCGCGTCACCCGCGTTCCCGTGGATGCCGAGAACTATGGCGGCCTCTTCGCCGTCCCCGGCAACCTGCTCTATGTGAAGCAGGGCGCGCCATATTACGGCCGCGACAGCTTTCCGGATGCAGCGCTCGCGGTTTATTCCCTGAAGGATCGCAAAGAGACTGTGCTGGCTGAAAAGGTGAACGGCTATACGGTGAGCGGCAACGGCCTGAAGGTTCTGGTGCGCAGCGGCCAGGACTTCAAGCTCTACGACGCGAACCCCGCCGGCAAGGCATCGCCCAAGCCCGTGTCTACCGCCGGCCTGGCCGTGGACCGCACGCCGCAGCAGGAGTGGTTCGAGATCTTCGACGAGGTCTGGCACCGCTATCGCGACTTCTTCTACGTGAAGAACATGAACGGGTACGACTGGAACGCTCTGCGCGACCAGTACCGCCCGCTGGTCGACTACGTCTCGCACCGCTCCGACCTGAACTACCTGCTCGGCGAGATGATCGCGGAATTGAACGTCTCTCACGCTTACGTCGACGGCGGCGACTTTGAGATTCCGCGCCGCGCCCCGGTCGGCCTGCCCGGCGCACGTTTCGAACTCGACGCAGCTGCCGGCCGCTACCGCATCGCGCGGATCTTCCACGGCCAGAATGAAGAGGACCTCTACCGCGCGCCGCTCACTGAAGTCGGCGTGGACGCGAAGGAAGGGGATTACGTCCTGGCGATCGACGGCCAGGAGCTGACCGCCAAGGACAATCCCTACGAGTTGCTGCGCAACAAGTCGGCGAATCCCGTGGAGCTCACGCTGAACTCCAAACCCACATTCGACGGCGCGCGCAAGACCTCCTACCGCCCCATCAGCCAGGAGCGCAGCCTGATTTACCTCGATTGGGTCACCCGCAACCGCGACTACGTTTCGCAGAAGACGGGTGGGCGCATCGGCTACATCCACATTCCGGACATGGGTGAGAACGGCATCCGCGAATTCATCAAGTACTACTACCCGCAGATCCGGAAGGAAGGGCTGATCGTCGACGTGCGCGGCAACGGCGGCGGCAACATCTCACAGATGCTCATCAACCGCCTGCGCGAGGCGATTCTCGGCACCGGCTTCTCCAGAACATCCGATGAAACCGCCACCTATCCCGGCACCCTGTTCGTCGGCCCGATGGTCTGCATGATCAACGAAACTTCGGCGTCTGACGGCGACATCTTCCCCTACATGTTCAAGCGCGCCGGCCTCGGCCCGCTGATTGGTAAGCGCACCTGGGGTGGTGTGGTAGGCATCAGCGGCCACGGTCCGTTGATTGATGGCGGACAAGTGTTCGTTCCTGAGTTCGCCACCGCGTCCGTCGATGGCCAGTACGTGATTGAAGGCCACGGCGTCGATCCGGACATCGACGTGGCCAACGATCCCGCCGACGTAGTCGGCGGCAAGGACGCACAACTCGACCGGGCTATCGCCGAGGTCACCAAGGCGCTGGAAACGCATCCACACACGCTGCCGAAGCGCCCGGCCGACCCGAACAAGGCACCGAAGCGGTAGCGCCGACATCGACTCTTCTTTGAGGGGCGCCGCCGTTGTTACGGCCGGCGCCTCTCGTTCACCGCAGCAGCGCGCGCTGGACGGGCTGTGCTCCCGCGCCTGGCGGGCGTATCATTGTGTTGGTCTGCAGAGCGGCCGCCGCGGCCGCCAACCTCCCCTTGAGGTGCATCGCCGTGTACGTCGCGAAGGCTGGATTCTCCCGTCGCGTGTCTCTGCTGCTCCTCGTCGCGTTGGCTTCGTCCGCCGTGCTCCACGCGGACGATTTCTGGAAGACCAAGCCGCCCTCAGAATGGAGCCTGAAGCAGACGCTCAAGCTCCTCGAGGATTCTCCGTGGTCGCGGCAGGAAGTGCGCCCGGTTATGCGCAACGGCTCAGGCGCCGACGCCGTCGTGGACAACAGCCGCTACCACTGCGACACCGATCATCTTGACTCGAACGGGAATTGTCTTTCCACGCGCCTTGGCGTGCCCGATTCGGGGCACGGCCCGCAGTTGGACCTGAGTCTCGAGAACCAGGTCGTTTTCCTGGTGCGATGGGAGTCATCGGCGCCTGTCGAGGAAGCCTTCGCGCATCTGACTGAAATCGGCGAGCGCGCCACGGCTCAGTATCTTTCGGTGCCGCCTCGTCTGCCCGCGGACCGCTACGTGGTCACGCTCAAGGCATTGGAAAGACCCATTGGCCCCGGGCAGGCCCGCGGATCGCTGCCGGTGAATCCCATCGGGTCGCTGGAAAAGGATGCCATCGGCCCGCGCGCGCGCCTGGTCGTAGGCAACGTGATTGTGCCCGCGGCCGAATCGGAACGCGCCGGCGTGGGCGCCGGCGAGGCGGCGCATTTCTTTTTCCCGCGCGAAGTGAACGGTGTGCCGCTGATTCCTGCGGGCAACGCTGCGCGTGTCTCCGCTTCGTTCGAATTCCGCGGCCAGCGCTTTTCCGTGAAGACGCGCTTCAACCTCGACCCGCAAGCCATGCGCTGACCCGCCGGGCGGCGCGCATTCCTGTGAGAGTTGATTTCCAGGAGGCGGGGCCTGTGGCCTGCCGCTGGATGCGGGCGCTAGCTGGCTGGGTTCTTCGCAGCGGAGGGCGCGGCCGCCACGCCGCGGTCGCGCCGGCGGCTGCGGCTCTTCGGCGAAGTGGGCGGCGTCACGCCGGCCAGATCCGCCAGCACGCGGCGCAGCTTGTAGCGCTCTTCAAAGTCGATGTCCACAATCTCAAAGCCCATCATCTGGCTGCGCGAGTCGCGCACGAAGGCTGTGGCCTTGATGCTCTTCATCGCCGCGCTGAACTTCACCTGGATCAGCGTGCCGGGCGTCAGGTAGCGCTCGCAGGTGGCGATTCCGCCGCCCAGGTTCATCGACGTAGTTTCCAGCTTCTGGTTCTCGCGAAGGTTCGTAGTCGCCAGCGGCAGCGGCCGCGACAGTTTCAGCCGCGTGTAGCGCCGCTGGCGCAGGCACGACGACATCGGTTCTTCCAGAGGCGCGGCGATGGCGAATTCCCCGGCTTCCACGCCGCTCTTTGCGAAAAACGACTTCGTGAATTCCGGGTCGAGTTTTTCCAGCGCCTGTAGCGCCACGATGCGCAGTTCCGCGGGATGGCTCCAGCGGAACATCTGCCGCGTCTCCACGATCTTGCGCAGCAGCGGCTCTGCTTCCGTGGCCCGCAGGCGTGAAAGGCACTCGATGGCCTTGATGCGCAGGTACGGCGAGCTGCCCACCGGCAGGTTCCCGCCCGCCAGTTCGAGCAGCATGGGAATCGCCATGGCCTCGCCGCTCAAGCCCACTTCATCGAGCGCCAGCGGCTTCACCAGCGGGTCGAGCTGGTCGAACATGGTCAGCAGGAGCCGGCAGCGGTGCGTCGAGTCGGCCGCCGCAATCTGGCGCACCACGCGGTCGTGGAAGGACCGTTGCCACTCGCCGACCTTCGGCGGCAGCCACAGCTCCAGCGTTTCGGGGTCCAGCCGCGCCAGCAAACCCACGGATTCCACTGCCTGCGGCGGCGGCCCCTGACGCAGCACGTCGCGCAGGAACGCCACGCCCGTCTCGCCCAGTTCCCGCGCCATGCGCAGCAGCAGATCCACGTCTTCCCGGAAGCCCGCGCGGCTGAAGCGAACGGCCAGGTTTTCAATGGCCGGGCGCGGGGCGCGCTTGAGCAGTTCCGGCAGGCCCTCGGGCACTTTCTCTTCGCGCAGCGCCTCTTCGATGAATTCCGGAATCCGGTTTTCCACGCCGATGCGCGAGAAGAGGTTCTGCCCCGAGCCCGGTCGCGCCTTCTCCACGTTCTCCACCAGGTCCAGCGACTTGATCATCGAGGGGAACGAGTGCAGGCTGGCCGCCGCCTGGCTCAGCCGCACGAATGCCGCGCCGATCAGCGTCTGCAGCTCCGGCTTTTCTTCCGCCGCAAGCTGCTTGCCCACGATTTCGATCGATTCGAGCAGGAAGTCCGCGCTCTCCGCCATCAGCAGGTCGGCCAGGTCGGGCAGGCCCAGCGCCGTCTCGCGGCGCGCCTCGGAATCTTCCAGCGCGATGCAGTTCACGTAGTTGCGCAGCACTTTGAGCGACGTCTCCTTGTCGCCCTTCTTCCGCAGCTCTTCCACGTACTGCCGCACGTTTCGCGAGGGCACGCACCAGGCCTCTCCGGTCAGCAGCACTTCCTTCTTCTTTTCGTCCGGCACCTCTTCCCAGAAGAACTGGGTCATCAACTGCACGTGCGATTCGTACTTCACGCCGGCGCCGGACAAGCGCTCTTCGTGCGCGCCAATCACGCGCCGCAGCGCCTCGATTTCCTGGTTCAGGCTTTCGAACATCTGCTTTACCGCGTTCACCCGCACTTCGCCGCGCTCGTAGCTCTCCAGAGCGAAGCGGATGGAGATGTGCTGCGCCAGCTTCAGCAGCATGGGCTGGTCGGGCTGGTCTGTGGGCGCTTGCGCGGCGAGGCCCGCGAGCGCGTTATACAGAAGCGTCTGCGCGCGCATGGGCATGGTGGTCAGCCGCTGCTGGAACATCGAAGGTTCCGCGCCGCCCTGCGCGCTCGACGACTTGCCCAACTGCACCAGCATCTGCAGCACGCCGCGAATGTCTTCTTGCGCGATGGTGAACGTCGCGCCCGATGAACTGCCCGGCACATACACGCCGGAGGGAGGAGCCGCTCCGCCTGCCGTTCCTTTCACGTCCATCGCGAGGCCTGCTGTGGCCGCTGCCGCCCACATGCTGGGTTTCACCTTTTTGCCCGGACCTCCGCCTTCGCCGCCAGCCGCTCCCGGACCGCCCGGACCGCCCGGACCGCCACCGCCCGGACCTCCGCCGGAACCCGCGCCGCCGCCGGATCCGCCTCCACCGGGTCCCCATCCCCCAGTTCCGCCACTTCCGCTCCCGCCTCCCGAACCTCCACCGGGTCCCCATCCCCCAGTTCCGCCACTTCCGCTCCCGCCTCCCGAACCTCCACCGCCCTCGCCCGGGCCGCCGGAACCTCCCGAACCTCCACCGCCTCCCGGAACGCTTCCAGCTGGAAGCACCACGCTGCCCGCAGGCCCAACAACACTGCCGCTTGGCACCGCAACGCTGCCCGCGGGAACCCACACACCCTCACCGCTGCCGGCGCTTCCGCCGTCGGTTGCCCCGCCGCCGCCTTCGCCCGGTTTTGCTCCGGCGCTGCCTGCCGGCACCCAGACTCCGGCCGTACCTCCGGCTTCACCCGCACTTCCGCCTTCGCCTGCAGGTCGCGCTTCACCGGTGGGCGCGCTTCCGCCTTCGCCACTGACAGTGGGAACCCAAACCAATCCTTCCTTTTCCGTGCCTGGTTCGCCTGCAATCAGCGTCGCACCCGTGGCGCTCGCGGGAACGCTACCGGCCGGTACCCAGACGCCCGGACCGCTCGGTCCGCCACCGCCCGGTCCACCGCCTGTTCCGCCTCCAGGACCCCAACCGCCTCCAGACGGAGGCATACCCAGATCGCTGGCGCTGGCTGGAACCCACTTTCCTGCGCCCGGCACACCCGCAACACCTACCTGTCCCGGACCAGCAGGAACCCATCGTCCCGGTCCTGGCGGCCCACCGCCCGGACCGCCACCGCCTGGCCCGCCGCCACCCGGACCCGGCCCACCGCCGAAGCCTGAACTGATCGAGCCGCCACCTCCAGGGCCCCAGCCGCCACCGCCACCACCGCCTCCGCCAGGTCCGCCGCCCCCAGGGCCGCCACCGCCAGGACCACCTCCGCCGGGCCCGCCTCCACCCGTTCCGCCGCCCGGCCCACTGCGTGCGCCCTGCGACGCGAGAATCAACTGCAGCAGTTTGTTCGGATCGTCGAACCACGATTTCATCTGCGCGGCGTCCGCGCCCAGTGCCTTCGCCGTCATTTGCACTGCGGTCTTCACCCCGGCCATCGCGGGGTCTTCGCGCACGAACCGGACTTCGTTCACGCGGATGCCGGGGTCGCCTTCGAGCGCGGTGCGCAATTGCTCCGCCAGCGCACCCGCCGCCGCCGCCGTGCCGCCCGTGCCGGAGGGGAACGCGCGGATAAAGCGCGCCAGCGTAGCCTGCGTGCACTGTGCCGTGAACATGATGCTGGCGATGCCCGCGCTGGAAATCAGCTTCGCAAAACTCTTTTCCGCAGCCGCAGACTCCAGAGGGACGCCGTCCAGGTGGAGCTGGTCGCCGTGCGCGCCGAGCAGCAGGCTGCCTCCGCCCTGCCCGTGCAGCACGGAGCGCAATTCATTCCACGTGATTTCAAATTGTGCCGCGGTGCGCGCGTGGCCGAACTCGTACAGC
>Ga0335080_10001020_pt1 | contig 26754 bp, 23 predicted proteins | sample Lox_Sample_34_FD_206720 | JGI IMG/M metagenome (GOLD analysis project Ga0335080, IMG submission 206720) | Soil microbial communities from Loxahatchee National Wildlife Refuge, Florida, United States - Lox_Sample_3.4 | ecosystem: Environmental > Terrestrial > Soil > Wetlands | place: USA... | reverse complement strand
GAAAGGGCGCGCAACTCGCGGCTGCGCGCGCGAATCACGCCCGGGTCGACGGATTGCGCGGCGCCGGCGGCTCGCGTACCCGGCCGGCTCGAATACGAAAAGACATGCAGGTAGGTGAACGGCAGACTGCCGGCAAAAGCGACGGTGCGGCGATGATCGTCGTCCGTTTCACCGGGAAAACCGCAGATAACGTCGGCGCCAATCGCTGCGCCGGGAAGGCGTTCAGCGATGCGCAGGACGCGCTCCGCGTAGTGCGCTGCGCGGTACCAGCGATGCATCGCGGCGAGGACCCGGTCTGAACCGGACTGCAGCGGAACGTGAAAATGCGGAGCGATGCGTCCGCTGCCCGCAACCAGGTCCACGAGGTCGAGAGTGAGGTCCATCGGCTCGATCGAGCTGAGGCGGAGGCGCTCGACGGGAGTTTCTTCGAGCAGACGGGCGAGCAATTCGCGGAGGCCGGCGCGGGGGGAGAGATCGCGGCCGTAGGCGCCGAGATTGATGCCGCTGAGGACGACTTCGCGAGTGCCCGCGGCGACGAGCGCGGAGAGTTCCTGCACGACGCGGGCCGGCGTAAGACTGCGGCTGCGGCCCCGAACGAAAGGAATCACGCAATAGGCGCAACGGTTGTTGCAGCCGTCCTGAATCTTCAGCACGGGGCGGGTGCGCCCGGCGATGCGCGAAGCCGGGGCGACCTGCACGTCCGCCGCTTCGAAGATGCCGCCGGTGAGAATCTTCGGGGCGCGGTCGAACGGGATACGGGCGGGCGAGTCGAGAGCGTTGAGGGGAATGAATCCCGCAGAGGACGGCGATTTCGTCAGCAGGGAGCCGATTTCCTGCTGGTGGGAGTTGCCGACGACCCAGGCAACGCCGGGCAAGGCGGCCAGCTCGTCAGGGGCGCGCTGCGCGTAGCAGCCCGTGGCGAGAATGCGCGCGGCGGGATTCCGGGCGTGGATGCGGCGGATGGCCTCGCGAGCCTGGGCGTCCGCCGCGGCGGTGACGGTACAGGTGTTCAGGACGACGACGTCAGCGACGGGGGCTTCGGCGTGGTGGAGACCAATGGATAGGAGTTGCCCCTCGATGGCAGCAGCATCGGCCTGGGTGGCGCGGCAGCCGAAGTTTTCGATGGAGAAGGTCGTCATGGTGGCGAGGGCCCGCTAAGCAGTATAGCAACGGCGCAGGCGAGAGGCCCAAGGCCGGAGCCTCTCGCACGCCCGGGGGCTTCGCGCCGCGCAGGGCTTGGATTGCGGAGAGTTTGAGCGCAAGATGCGGTGCGAATCGGGAGGAACCATGCGCTTGACATGTTCTTGGCGGCACGTTTGGCTGGCGATCGCGCTGGTGGTGATGATGGTGTCGCCGGGGGCCGCGCGGACGGCGAGCGGCGACAATCTGAACCCGGCGGCGCTGGCCTACAAGCTGCCGGACCAGATCCAGTGGCGTGACGACCCGCTGGGAATCAAATTCGCGGTGCTGTACGGCGATCCGGCGAAGCCGGGGCTGTATGTCATGCTGGTGCGATGGATGCCGGGGCACATGAGCCGCCCGCACTTTCACCCGAACGACCGGCTGATCACGGTGATCTCCGGGACCTGGTGGGTGGGGACGGGGCCGAAGTTCGAACCGGAGAAAACCGTGCCCATGCCGGCAGGCACGTTCGTGACGCACTTCGCGAAACAGATCCATTACGACGGGGCGAAGGATGCGGAAACAATGATCGAAATTGTGGGCGAAGGGCCGGCGACGATGACGGAGGCGGAGCAGAAGTAGCCGGAAAAAACTTCGGCCGGGAGGCGCCCGGCCGAAGAGTCCCGAGAACGATGCGGAAGCGCGTCAGTGCTGGGGGAACATCATGGCTTCCAGCAGATCGGCGCGCTCCTTGTGATCGCGGACGATCAAGCGAAGCAGGTCCTGCACGGAGAGCATGCCGCGGAATCCAGCCTTCTCGTCCATGACGACGAGGTGGAAGATTCCATGCTTTTCCATCATGCGGACGCATTCATCGAGCGAGGTGTCCATGGGAACGGAGATGGGATTGCGCGTCATGACCTCTGAGATGCGCATCCATGCGGGGCACTTGTTCTCCGCGACCACTTTGTCGGACATGTCAGCCTGGGAAACCACGCCGACGAGGCGCCCGCCGGCATCCAGCACTCCGACGGAACGTATTTCCTTTTCCTTCAAATAGCGCGCGACGTCGTGGACCGAGGCGTCTTCGCGCACCGAGAAAACATCTTTCCGGGAGCCAAGCAGATCACGAACATTCATGGAGTTACCTCCGTGGGCAGCAGGGCTTGAGCGAATACTAAGACGGGTAGACGAGGGGCTGCAATGGCTTTCTCTGAAGACCCAGGCCGGCTAGAGAGACTTCTCCGATGGCCACTCATAGAACCGCAGACACCAAACGCGCGACGAGAACCGATCCCGCCACCACCGCGCCGTGCCGGCGGTCAGGAAATCGCGGGCTCGGCTCGGATGATGTCGTACTTCTCGATAACCGCGGCGACGCCCAGGCGTTCGTTTTCCTCGCCGGGCTTCTCCTCTACGCGCACGACCTTGCCCTGCGCGTGGATGAACACCTCGGTACCCTGAGTGATCTCCGCGGGCAGCGTAAGCATGAAGTCCAGCGTGGACCCCTGCTCGAGATGCTGGTCGATCAAGAAGTACACGCCGCGGGTGGAGATATCGCGCGTCTGGCCGTTGCGAGAATCGGCAGCTTTCCGTTCCGCAGCCGCACGTACAACCACCGGCAATGAAAGCTCATAACGCCTGGCAATACGACGGTCCGTCATGTCCCATCCCCCCAGAAATCCCCTGCTCCGAGCGACGGCCGGGCTCAATGAATGGTTATGGAGCAATCCCTCTGCCAGACCAAGTGAGTCGGCCCAAACATCGACAGATGAGTCGCCGGGAAACCGGACGTGTACGAAGCGCGCCCCGAAGGTCCATACGACAAAGAAATCAAGCCACTTACAGGAAAGCGCTGCCCGGAACCGTCAAGCGGACAATCTGCGCGAACGGCACGAAATTCACAGGCCGCCGTTGGGGTCTGCGTAGAAACTGGTATGCCGCAATCCAGCCTGAGCGCCGACAACTTCCTCGAATATGCAATGGTTTGCACAATCGAGTCAAATCGCGAGACACCGGACGGCTGTATGGGTTTCAGGAGCCGTGCGTCACTACAGGCGTTGGGCTGGAGCGGCTGCCACGGCCGGAGTCGAGCTTGAACTGGCGCATCTTGTAGAGCAGGGCTTTGTAGCTGATGCCCAGCAGGCGCGCTGCTTCCTTGCGGCTCCAATTGGTTTTTTCCAGGGCGTCGGCGATCGCTTCCATTTCCGCTTCGGCCTTCAGGCTGCGAACCAGGGCTTTCAACCCCTGCTCCTTTTGTGGAGGCTCCGGCGCGAGACCGGTTGCCGGCGCCTGGGCATGCGCGGGACGCTGCCGGGTGGAAGCAATTTCGAGCAGCTCGCGGAAGCTGGATTCGTCGTCTTCAAGAATCACGTAGCGCTTGACGAAATTCTCGAGCTCGCGGAGGTTGCCGGGCCAGGAGTAGCGCATGGCCGCCTCCATCAGGTGCGTGGACGGCAGGGGCGGCTGCTTCTGGAATTTCTCGCTGTACTTATCGAGGAAATGGCGGAAGAGCAGGGGGATTTCCGGAGCACGCTCGCGCAGCGGCGGAACGTAGATGGAGAAAACGTTGAGGCGGTAGTAGAGGTCTTCGCGGAAGCGCCCGGACTGGATGGCTTCGCGTACGTTGACGTTCGTGGCGGCAAGGACGCGGACGTCAACATGGACCATGCCGCGGCCGCCGAGGCGCGAATACTGCTGGTCCTGAAGGACATGCAGCATCTTGGCCTGGAGCTGGGGGCTCATTTCGGCGATTTCATCGAGGAAAATGGTGCCCTTGGTGGCCAGCTCGAACTTGCCGGGCTTGGAGCGTACGGCGCCGGTAAAGGCGCCCTGTTCGTAGCCGAACAACTCGGACTCGAGAAGCTCGCTGGGGAGCGCGGCGCAGTTGACCTTGACGAAGGGCTGTGAGGAGCGCGGGGAGCGCAGATGCACCATGCGGGCCACAACTTCCTTGCCCACGCCGCTCTCTCCGTAGATGAAGACAGGCACATCCACGGGAGCGATCTGCAGCACCTGCTGGCGGATCTTGACCATCTGCGGGCTGGCGGCAAGGAAGGTGAGGTCTTCGGTCAGGTTTTCGACGTATTCGCGCAGCGCCGTGTTTTCCGCGCGGAGTTCGCGCTTCTTACGGCACTTCAGGATGGCGGCGTCGAGCTCGGATTTTTCGAACGGCTTGGTGAGGTAATCCTGCGCGCCGATGCGTATGGCTTCGACCACCGTGGCCACTTCATTGGTGCAGGAAAGCATCACCACGCTGAGGTTGGGATCGATCTGCATCATTTGACGGAGGGTCTCAAGCCCATCCATCTCCGGCATGAGCACGTCGAGGATGATCAGGTCAGGGCGCGCGCCCTTGCCGATCAGCTCGAGGGCGGAACGGCCGGAGGTGACGGTATCCACGTCATGGCCCTCCACCTCGAGGAGCGTTTGCAGGTACTTGCGGATGCTTGGCTCGTCGTCGACGACCAGGATCCGCTCCTTTGTCTCCACCGCTGTCGCCATAATCATTCGCCCTCGCTTGCCTGATGACTGGCTGAAAATTATTCCAAATTCGTGGGCAGCAAAAACCTTACAGTGCATCCGCGGCCGACTTCACTGTCGACCCAGATCTTGCCTCGGTGCGCCTGCACCAGCCGCTTGCTGATGGCCAGCCCCAGGCCCATGCCTGAAGAGGAACGGTCGACGCGCACGAAATCCTCAAAAATCTCCTGGTGGTGCTCCGGCGCGATGCCGCTGCCCGAATCGGCCACAGAAACGAGGATAGCGTTGGCCTTGTTTTGCGGGCTTCTGCGGCGCTCGGGGCTCGGGCCGTTGCCGGAGGTCGCGCGCCGCTCCCAGAAGTGCGGCGCGGCGGAAAGGACCACATGGCCGCCGGCCGGCGTGTGCTTCAGGGCATTGTCCAGCAGATTGCCGACGGCCTGCTGCACCTTCTGGTAGTCGAACCTGAATGGCGCCAGCCCTTCGGCGAACTGAGTCTCGAGGCGCACTTTGTTGCGGAGGAATCCATCACGCCACAGCGAAGCGAGATCCTTAAGGCAATCGCGCGGATCGTTCTCGAGCAGGTGCAAAGCCAGCTTGCCGCTCTCCAGGGCCGAGTAGTTCAGGAACATGGAGACGAGGCGGACGAGGCGGTCGCAACTTTCCTTGGACTCGCCGAGGATTTCTTTCTGCTTTTCACCCAGCTTTCCGAGCGATCCCGAAAGGATCAAGTCGTAGTAGCCCTTCATGACGGCGAGCGGCGTCTTCAATTCGTGGGCGGCGGAGGCAAGGAACACTGTCTTCTGGCGGTTCACGTCCTGCAGGCGGAGGTAGGCGGCCAGCAGATTGCGATACGTGACCTCGCGCTCCTGAAGAAGATTCCCCAGGGCGTGCTGCATGACGCCATCGTCGGCCGGGACGCCACCGGGGACAGGTTCGAGCGTGACGATCACCCAGCCGAGATCGGCAATCCACCGGACGCGCGCACGCGCGGTGACGCCCTGCGGATCCGTAACGGGCAGCATCAACTCGGGCTCGCCACCACGAAGTTGCTCGAGCACGGCCTTGGAGGGAACTCGAATGATGTCGGTGAACAGATTCACCGAGCGTTCTAAATCGATGCCCTGCAACAGAAGATAGCGCCGCCCCGTTTCATTCATCACGCAGAGCTGGCCGCCGTGATTCGCGATCAGCAGGGGCTGCTCGACACAATCCAGAATGGCGCCGAGGAGAGGCAGCGGCAGAGATGCGTGTTCGTGCGCGTCAAGAGTGGGTGTGCGCTGCATTGGGATACCCCCGCGACACAAGGGCAGGAGGAATCGCGGGCAGGGCCATGCTGGCAAAGGCCCCCAACAGCGTCAATGGTAAAAGAGTCCTATCTTGCACATTATGGGAAAAACAGGGAAATAGGGCGGGGCCAGACTTTTTCCCTACCTCGCCGACCGGTCTGAGGGATATGTGACGCCTAACATGCTCATAGGAATGGTGTTACGGAACGATGAGCGCGAGACAAGGCTTTGCTTCCTCCCAGGCGCGGTGAGTACTGCGGGTACTATGGGATAGGGAAATTCGATGGCACGAGGCAGCGCGGAGGGACTTCTCCTGGGGCGCCGGGACTCCGACCCTGGCCCCGGCGGGAGCACCTAGGACGCCGCTGACGGATCATGCGAGGCCCGCAAGGAAAAGTGTTTCCGTCCACGTCCCCTACCTGTGAGGATTGGAGAATTCTCTTCCACATGCGCCGTTTTTCCACTACAGCTTCCTCTACTTCGCTAACCCCGCGTTGACACGAGGGTTGTGATTCTCTAGGATGCCCCCTTCTCCGTGGAGAGACCGGCCGACCGTTGGCACGTCGCGTGCTCCTCTCAGGCATAGGCGCAGCTATGCCGGAACATGGACAATTCCGTTGAGTGGAACGGCACCAATTCCCAGTAACCTGGACAATCCGCGCCTGCAGCTCTCGGCGGAGGATGCCTTTCTCGATCTGCTGATCGAAACGCTGCAGAACCTCGACCGCTCGGTACGCGCACAATTCCTGCAGCGCTTCCTGAAAAGTCTGGCCCAGGTGGAACTGAGCGAGACGACCAGCCTGGAATTCTGGGAGCAGATCCTCACGCGGCGGCGCGAACTTTCCGAGAGCCTGTCGAAACCGGTTTCGCTGCAGACGGCGCTAGTGGACGTGCTGGCGTCGTCAAACTTCTTGCGCATGCCGATCCTCATGGAATACGAGGATCTGAAGAAACTGCAGATCAACGCGGCCACGGATGCGCTGACGGGACTCTACAACCGGCGCCTTTTTGAAGAGTATTTTGCGAAGGAATTGAACCGCGCGAAGCGGTACAACCAGCATATCGCGCTGATCATCCTGGACCTGCACTGCTTCAAGGCGGTGAACGACAAGCAGGGGCACCTGCAGGGCGATCACATGCTGCAACTGGCGGCGAGCACGCTTCGCAAAACGCTGCGGACATCCGACTACGCGTTCCGCATCGGAGGCGACGAATTCGCGCTGCTGCTGCCGTCGACCGATCCGGCGCAGGCGGGAATCCTGGCCAGGCGCGTGCGCGCGAACTACGGCACGGCGATCGAGCCGCTGAAGCTGGACATCCCGCTGGCCCTCGACTTCGGGATTGCGATTTTTCCCAACGACGGAGATTCGAAGGATACGCTGATTCGCCTGGCCGACGAACGCCTGTACGAGCTGAAGAACGCGACGAGAAGCCAGCCCGTGAATCCGCCGGCACAGACAGCGCGCGTCATTCCGATGGAGCCGCCCGGCTCGCGCGAGGCGGCGCCACACGCCTCACCGGCTCCGAATTTCGGGCCTGCCGCAGGCATGCCGGCGGTGTTTCCGCCTTCGCCACGCACCGGCGAGCGGAGAAAGTGGGAGCGTGTGTCTCTCGTGGGCACGCGGGCGCACGCGGTGATCGGCGAAGGCAACGAAACCAGCGCGCGGGTGCTCGACATGAGCTACGGCGGAGTCGCCCTGCTGCTCGACAACGCGGATCGATTGCCTGCGGTTTTTCCTGCGGTGCTGCACGTGCCCATCCTGCCGCCGGTAAAGGTGAGTTTGCGCAAGGCGTACGTCGAGCAGGCCGAGGGCAAGTTCCGCGTAGGCTGCGCCTTCCTTCCCTGAGCTGGCCACGGGATCCCGTCCCGACAGGCCAAGGAGAGGGAAAACACCTGGGCAAATGTGAAATCTTTTTCCCATGCCCGAGCCTCCTACCAGCGGTCTGGACAGGCAGAGGTGCCTGTAGGCCAAGAATCACGCTCAATGTAAGCTTATGTAAAACAATAATTTACATCATGGGAAGGGCGCGAAGGGCGGACTTGCCGGGTGGTTCCTAAACTGCTTAAAAAAACCAAGGCTAGCTGAAGGCGAACCCCATACCGTGGCCAAAGTGCAACAACTTGCGACCGTCCCCGAAACGACCCGCCACAGCTTCGTGCCGCCGGAAGTGCTATTTGGCGCCACGGAGGAGATGCAGCGCATCCGGCGCACGGTCGAGCGTGTCGCCGCGGTGCGCGTGCCGGTACTGATCCGTGGCGAAAGCGGCGTCGGCAAGGAACTGCTGGCCGCCTATCTGCACCGCATTGCGCCGTGGTCAGAGAAGCCGCTGGTGAAGGTCAATTGCGCGGCAATCCCCGGGCCGCTGCTTGAATCGGAACTGTTCGGGTACGAGAAAGGGTCATTCACGGGCGCGTACACCAGCCGGCCCGGAAAGTTCGAAGTGGCGCAGGGCGGCACGATGGTGCTGGACGAAATCGCTGAGATCGATTCAGGTCTGCAGGCAAAGCTGCTGCAGGTGCTGCAGGACGGGTGCTTCAGCCGGATCGGCGATCTGGAAGAACGCCGTGCGGACGTGCGGATCGTAGCCATTTCAAACAAGGACGTGGAAAGTGAAATCGCTCGCGGGACTTTCCGCGAGGACCTGTTTTACCGCATTAACGTCGTGAATGTGCAACTGCCGCCGCTGCGACGCCGGCTGGAAGACCTGCCGGCGCTGGTGGACCACTTTCTGCGCTCGTACGGGGAGCGCTACGCGCGGTCGACGCAGGGGCTGCCCACGGCAATCATGCAGCGCTTCCAGCAACATCACTGGCCGGGCAACGTGCGCGAGCTGGAGAACTACATCAAGCGGTTCGTGATTCTGGAGACGCCGGAATCGATCCTGGAAGAGATGGAAGAGCGGGGCCGCGGCCCAGTGGCGGGCGGATTCCAGCTTCCGCCCATCCGCGAATTCTCGCTGAAGAAGTTCGCCAAACGCGCCAGCCAGCAGGCGGAGCATTACATGATTCTCGAGGCGCTGAAGCAGACGCGCTGGAACCGCAAGCGGGCCGCCGAACTGCTGGGCATCAGCTACCGGGCGCTGCTGTACAAGATCAAGGAAGCAGGCCTGCCGCCGAAGAAGCGCGCCTGAATTTGGCTGATCCGGCCGCGCCGCTGTTGTCGCCGAGAAACCGACCTGCGTTGTAACCCTTCTGCCCGGGCATCGCGCATGCTAGCGTCCGAACGATGGCTCTCGCCCTGGCACCGGCCAAGCTCTCCGTGGTGATGCCCGTGTACAACGAGCGGGCATTCATCGAAGAAATCCTGCGGCGGGTGCAGGAAACGGGATACGAGAAGGAAGTCGTGGTCGTGGACGACCGGTCCACCGACGGCACGCGCGAATGGCTGGAGCAATTGGCCGGCTACCAGGCGCTGGGCAAGGCCGAGATCGGCATTCTGAACGAAACAGCGAGACTCCCCATCCACAACGTTCGGATTTTCTTTCAGGAGAAGAATCAGGGCAAGGGCGCGGCGTTGCGGAAGGGCTTTGCGGAAGCCACGGGCGACGTGGTGATTGTGCAGGACGCCGACCTGGAATACGACCCGAAGGATTACGCCAAGCTGCTGGAACCGATCCTCGAGGGGCGCGCGGACGTGGTGTTCGGCTCGCGGTTTCTGGGCGGCCCGCAGCGCGTGCATCTTTTCTGGCATTACGTGGCGAACAGCATGCTGACGCTGCTCTCCAACATGCTTTCCAACCTGAAGTTGAGCGACATGGAGACGGGGTACAAGGCCTTCCGCAGGGAAGTGGTCAAGGGCATGCCGCTGAAGTCGAACCGCTTCGGCTTTGAGCCGGAAGTGACGGCACGCGTGGCCCGCGGGAAATGGCGCGTGTACGAAGTTCCGATCTCCTACTACGGCCGAACGTACGCCGAAGGCAAGAAGATCACCTGGCGGGACGGATTGCTGGCCCTGTGGTATGTGATCCGGTTCAATCTGTTCGGCTAGGCGCCGCTTGCGCCGCCGGGACCGCGCCGGCTTCCTTCTTGCGGGCGATCACCATCATGTTGTCGCCGAAATCCACAGTCACATAGACGGAGCCAAACGGACGCGCCGCGAGCCGCAGCAAGCCGCCGAGCGGGCGCAACACAGCGCCGGCCTTCTCCAGGAAGTAACGCAAGGAAACGATTCGCTTGGCCTTTTCAATCTTCAGCACCTCGAAGCCCGCCATATCCAGCATGCGTGTGAGCGTGCCGCGGGTGAAGTAGAAAAGGTGCATACGCATGTACCAGGGCCAGCGGCGCCCGCTCACCTTTGCGTAAAGCGACCCCGCATCCATGGTGGTGAGGGCGAAGATTCCGCCGGGCCGCGAGAGCTTGTGAATCTCCCGGAGCTCGCCGAGCGGATCGTGCAAGTGCTCGATGACGTCCCAGAGGGTAATCAGGTCGAATGACTCGGGGGCCAGGGCGCTGCGCCGGAGGGGAGCATTGACCGCCTGGTGACCTTTCCGCCTGGTCCGCTCGGCGGCCCAGGCGCTGGGCTCCACGCCAAAGGTCTGCCAGCCGCGCGCTCGGGCGACGTCGAGAAACACGCCCAGGTAACAGCCGATGTCCAGAGCGCGACCCGGCCCGGGAAAATACGCTTCGATCGCGGGCATCATGGCGGAGTAGGTGCGCACGCGTCCTTCCATTTCACGCTCGTAGGTCGCGTCTTCCACCTGTTCGTAGCGTGTCTCGATTACGTCTTCGGGTTCGCGGGGATTCTCGTAGAGCAGGCCGCAGCGGCTGCATTGAACGATGTTGGTGAAGTCGCCGTGCTGCAAACTGGTGCAACGGAAGGCCTGTTCCGTGAGCGCCGCGACGGGCGCGACGCGGCCCGCGTACATGACGCGGTATTCGCGGGAACCGCAAAGATTGCAGGGGACGTAGACCATGCCGCCCGCGTTGCCCACGGGAACGGGAGGATGCGCCACCTTCGAAAGCAGATTGCGGTCCCACCAGGCGGCCCACGTAACGTGCGAGTTCGTCAGGAAATTCCAGAGCCCGCCGGCCAGGACGCCGGCGACGATGCTCCAGGCGAGCCCCAGCCCGGCGCCATAGTGCAGAGCGGCTATGGCAGCAACGCTGATGGCGACACCCGTGATCGAGAATGCACAGAACTTCAGGAAGCGCAGCAGCACGCTGGCGCCGCCGGGCTGGTCGCGGTGCGCATCGCGAAAGGTGAAGAACTCGTTCCACGTAAAGTTGTTGACCATGGCGCACGCGGCGCCGCCGAGTGCAGCCGCAGGCAGCGGCCAATTGAAGCGCGAGATGAACACGTCGAGCGCCATCACCACATTCACCAGGGCCCCGCCCGCGCCGACCAAGGCGTAGCGGAGCAGGCGCTCGGCCTCTCCTGAATCGATGGAGATTCGCGACAGGTGGGCGAGGTACTGAACCGCGGTGCGCGCGCTCATCTTGCTGCCGCCCTCGGCGCGCTCCTCAAACACGTAGGGGATCTCCACAACATGGGAGTAGCCGCCCTTGGCGAGCACTTCGAGCAGGATCTTGTAGCCGACGGGATTCAACGCCGCGCGGGCAATTACCGTAGCGCGCATGAGGAAGAAGCCGGACATCGGGTCGGCGACCTTGCCAAGGGTCCCAGGCAGGATCCCCGCGGCCATGAGCGTGGCCGTCCAGGAGACGAAGCGGCGCCACAGGCTCCATTCGCTCACGCCGCCGCCGGAGACGTGGCGGCTGCCGACCACGACGTCGGCAGGCGCACCGCGCAGCTCGGCCAGCATTTTGGGCACGAGCTCAGGCGGGTGCTGGAGGTCAGCATCCATGCAGCCCAGCACGTCTCCCCTGGCGATGCGCCATCCCGCGACGACGGCGGTGGAAAGGTCACGTTCGTACTCGCGGACGAGCAGGCGGAGCCAGGGACGGCCGTCCGCAGCAAGGCGCCGCACTTCATCGCCCGTGCCGTCGGTGCTGCCGTCATCGACGACGATCAATTCGTATTCCTCGCCGCATTTGGCGAGGGCCGCGCCGGTGCGCTCGACGAGGCGGCCAATGTTCGCTTTCTCGTTGTAGGTAGGGACGACGAGAGAAATCATCCGCGGTTCCGGGACCGGCGGCGGGCGCGATTGCCCAGGCGGCCGGGCAGACCAAGATGCAACCGGGGACGCTTACTCATGCGCGTAGTATAGCGGAAGCGCACGCGCCCATTGCGGGTAGGATAGAGTTCGCTTGAACCTAATAGCCACCCCTGGCGTTTTATCAACGCGGGGGAGGACGGGCCATGAAGACTACGGCATTCATCTTCGCAATTTCTCTGGCTGTCGCGGCGTCCGCGGATTCTCCGCACCAAGGGGCGATTCAGCGGCTGGACGGAAGCGTCATCTCGCCGGCGCAAACGGCCGCGACGGTCAGCCGCCTGATGAAAGCGGCCGAAGTCCCCGGCGCAAGCCTGGCCGTCTTCAACGACGGGCGGCTGGTGTACCTGAATGCGTTCGGGGTGCGGGACAAGGCCAACCACCACGCGATGACCGTGGACACGGTGATGTCGGCGGCCTCGTTCAGCAAGGTCGCGTTTGCGTACATGGTCCTGCAGCTCGTGGATGAAGGAAGCCTGGATCTGGACAAACCGGTACAGGACTACCTGCCCAAGCCGCTGCCCGAATATGCGAGGTACGCGGACCTGGCCGGGGATCCGCGCTACAAAAGGATCACGGCGCGAATACTGCTGAGCCACACAAGCGGATTTCCGAATTGGAGATTCCTGGAGGAAGACAAGAAGCTGCATATCCATTTCGAGCCGGGCTCGCGATTCGCCTATTCGGGGGAAGGCATCGACCTGCTGCAACTGGTGGTCGAGACCATCACCGGCACGGCGCTCGAAGACCTGATGCAGGCGCGCGTGTTCAAGCCGCTGGGCATGACGCGCAGCAGCATGATCTGGCAGGACCGTTTCGAGAGCGACTTTGCCAACGGATACGACGAGAACGGAAAATCACTGGGCCCGGAGCGGCGGGAACGCGCGGACGCGGCCGGCTCGATGCTGACCACCATCAGCGACTTCTCACGATTCCTGCAGGCAGTCATGTCTGGCAGGGGCCTGCGGCCCAGGATTCGCGAGCAGATGTTTGCGGCGCAGATCGAAATCAACTCGAAACACGAGTTCCCCTCGCTGGCGACAGAGACCACGGAAGAGAACAAGGGAATCCGCCTGAGTTACGGGCTTGGCTGGGGACTCTATTGGACGCCGTACGGGCCGGTCTTCTTCAAGGAAGGGCACGACGACGGATGGCGAAACTATGCCGTGTGCTTTGACCAGCGGAAGACAGCGCTGATCGTGATGACGAACAGCGGCAACGGCGAGGGAATCTACAAGGAACTGCTCGAGACCGTGCTGCGCAACACGTTCACTCCAATCGAATGGGAAGGGTTCACGCCGTACGACCAGCTTCCACCGAAGCCGCCCGCCAAGCACTGAGAAGAGATTCAAAAGCGGCCGCGGCTGGCAGAGTCCGCGCGGCGGCGCAGAGGCCCCGGGCTAAACCGCGGCGGCGCGGGACGACGGCACGCGATTCAGCACGACGCCGAGCAGGCGACGGTCGCGCAGGGAGCTGATGGCTCCTCGAGCCGAGTCGTGAGCCGCGACGCCACCCCGGACAACCAGCACAACGCCGTCGCTGTGCTGCGCAACGGTCAGGGCGTCGTCAAACGGCGCTGCGGCGGGCGCGTCGAGGAGAATCCAGTCAAACAACGGAGCGAGCTGCGCCAGCAGGGCCTTCATCCTGCCGCGAGCGAGCAGCGCGGTGGGATCGGTGGTCTCCTTGCCGCCCGGTATCAGAAACAGGTTGTCCAGCGGGCCGCGCTCGAGAACCTGGTCGAACTTGGCCTCGTTGCGAAGACAGGCCGCGAGGCCCGGCTCTCCCGGGGCGCCGAGAATCGCGTGGAGCGAGGGCGAGCGAAGGTCGCAATCGATCAGCAGGATTCGCTTGTCCGTCTGCCGGGCGAGGGCGAGGCCGAGGTTCGCACAGACGAACGTTTTCCCCTCCGCGGGCAATGCACTGGTAAACAGAAGGGTTTTGAGCGAGCGGCGCTCGCGCTCCTGATTGAGCCGTGCGCACAACCCGCGCAGTTCTTCTGTGGCGCGGCTCGGGGCTTCGCTGTTCAGCAGAAACAGCTTCGAGGCGTCACCCTGCCAGCGCGTACGGCGGCAATTCGCGAGCAGAGAAGACGGCTCAGAAACGGGAGCCGACGAGGCCGCGGAGAAGGCGGCGGCGCGAGCCAATTCAGCGGAATCGGGTCGCGGCACAATGCGCGTAACCGCCGCGGGCGGAGGCGGCAGGTCAACGGGTCCGGCTGGCGAAACAGCGGGGACGGACGGCACGGCCGGCCTGGCCACGGGTCTCACGGCGGGAGCAGTGGCGGGCACGGAGGCAGCGGGTGCGGCCTGCGCCGCCGGCGGCGCGATGGCCTTCGGTGACGCGGGCAGAGGCTCTTCCGCCAGCGGTTTCCCTTTCTCCTTCTCAGCGCGTTTCAGCGCTTCGTGTATTCGGCTCATGGCAGGGCGTCACTCTCGCGGACCGCCTAGCTGGGCCGGCGTAGCCGGTCGACCAGCGTGGCCAGATTCTGCAGCGCTTCCATCAACGTGGCGTTCTCGCCGCTGGGAGCACCCGCCTCGACGGGCTGCGCGATGGGGTCGATGCGGTGTAGGTCAAACTCGCGAGCCACCTCGTCGATCGTGCCGACCTGCACGGGCCGCTTCTGGTCCACGAAGGCGCTGATCAGAGCGTGCTCGCACAGCAGGTTGACGACGCGCGGGATGCCGCGAGCGTACCGGTGCACCGCCTCCACGGCGTCGTGAGTAAAGATCGCCGTGCCATCGCCGCCAGCGACGCGCAACCGCTCCTGGATGTATCCGGCTGTCTCCTCGAGAGTGAGCGGGTAAGTGCGGCAGCGCAGCGTAATGCGCTGGCGCAACTGGCGCAGCCCGGGCTGGTTCAGTTTCTGTTCGAGCTCGGGCTGGCCCGAGAGGACGATCTGCAGCAGTTTTTCAGTGGCTGTCTCGAGGTTGGTGAGCAGGCGAATCTCTTCCAAGACCTGCGGCGACAGGTTCTGCGCCTCGTCAACAACGAGAACGGCGGTCTCGCCGGCGCGGTAGCGGTCCAGAAGCCACTGGTTCAGGCGGATCAGCACCTGGCTCTTCATGCGCGTTTCGCAGGGAATGCCGAAGTCCGCCATCATGAAGTCGAGGAATTGCGTGACGTTCAAGCGAGAATTGAAGACGAAGGCCGTGGCCAGGCTGTGCTCGTGCAGCCAGTCGAGCAGTTTGTTCAGGAGCGTGGTCTTCCCCGTTCCCACTTCTCCGGTCAGCGTGATGAAGCCTTTGCGGCTCTGGATGCCGTAGGTGAGGACGGCAAAGGCTTCCTCCGTGTGCCGCGTGGAAAAAAGAAAACGCGGGTCGGGATTCACGTTGAACGGGTTTTCACGAAGCCCGAAGAATTTCTTGTACATGAGCTGTCGACCGGCCTCAGGCGCCCGTCAGGACGCCATCCTCTCTCGTTTCGTTCCCAAATGATCCCTGGAGCCCGCACCGCGCTTCTCGTCGCCCGCCTCGGGAATCACGGCCAGCGCGGGAACACCGAGCCAGCGCTCGACGTCTTCGCGCGTGCGCAGGGTCCGGCCGTGCGAGCGGTTCCACGCGGCCAGCAGCGCGCCAAGCAGGAGGCCGCTTCCGGCGCCTCCCATGATAAAGACTTCGTGATTGGGAAACACGCGGGCCGACTCCGGCGGAGCCGCCAGCGTCCAGGACGCGCGCTGGGCGGCCGCCGCGGCAGCCTGACGGGCCTGGTCGCGCCCGGCGAGCAGGCGGTCGTAGGCGTCCTTCGCGGCCGACTCCCCGCTCTTCAAGTCGGAGTATTCGATTTCAAGCATAGGGCTCGCGGCCAACTGCACTTGCGCGGCTTCAATCTGCTGCTCGATGCGGTCGCGGTCGCGCATCCTGTCGCGAATCACGCCGTCGAGGTCGCGCATCTGCGCCTGGATCATGTTTGTGTCCGCGGCCGGCGACGCGGGGAGGGGTTCAGGAGCCGCGGGCGGGGCCGACTGCTTCGCGTCAGCAATCTTCTTTTGAAGGTTGGCGATGTCGGTTTTCAGCTTTACGACGTCGGGATGGTCCGGCGTGTAGCGGGCCTGAAGGGAGACAAGCTGCGCCTGCTTCGCCGCCAACTCCTGCTCCAGGGCCTCTCCGGCCGGAGAGGCTTCGGCGGGTTTGCGCCTGGGCACGGGCTGCACCGTGAACAGCGCCTCGGTGAGCGCGGCCCTTTTGTCCTGGGCGTTTTTCAGCGCCGCATCGGTCGCCTGCAACTGGCGGTTCAGGTCAGCCAGCTTTCTCTGCGCTTCGGAGGAACCTTCTGTGCCGAGGCCATCGGCGTGTTTGCGCCGGAAGTCCGCCAACTTGGCCTGCTGCTCGTCGAGCTTCTTCCTGGCGTCTTTCAATTGCCCGTCCAGCAGGTTGCCAGCGGCGAGGTCGGCGGCAGCCGGCCGGTTCCCGGCGGCCAGCAGGACGCCGGCAATCGCGGCGCAGGCGTCGCGAGAAGTTTTTTCGTCGCCGTCGGTGAAGGAAACAGCCAAGCCATCCGGTGCGACAAACTGGATCTCGATGTGCTCGCGGAGCCGCTGGAGCCGTCCTTCCGGGTCCGGCGTGGCGCGGTAAAGGGAGAAGCGGTCGAGCACGGGCAGCAGGGACTCGCGACCCAGAGAAGAGAGGGCGGTGGCCTTCATCGTCTCCACGGCGAAGGGCTGCTCCGGAGCGCCGGCGATGCGGATTCGCGCCGCCGACCTGAATTGAGGGGGCAGAATCCGCGCCAGGCCATAGCCCGCCGCGGCCCCCGCGAGGCAGCACACGGCAACCCACTGCCAGCTTCGCCGAAGAGTTTGTGAATACTCCGCCATGGAAAGACGCCAACCCTCAGGGCACAGATCTCTCGCTGCAGCCTAATCCAGCGCGTGAGGCCGCGTGGACCAATTGAATGTAACGCCGACCGTTTGCGTGAGCGCAATCGGACCGCAGGTTTGGCCGTTGATGCAGGTGGACGTGTTGGAGGTCTGGCGCTGCGCGTTATAACGAAAGCTCAGCAACCCCGAGCGTCCGATGGGCCGCGACAGCGAAAACCCCGCCGTCCAATAATCGAATACCGAGGTGACCTCCATCATCGGGGCCGTCTGCTCGAGCGAACTGTTGCGCGAGTATCCGCCGTTGAAGCTGGTGCTCCATACGCGCCCGAAAGTGTGCGAGAAGGTCCCGTTCAGCGTGTCGGTCAAGGCCCCCTGCAGCAGGCCGGAGCCTCCGGTCACGGACCGGTTGTAGCTGACGCTCACGGACCCCTTGCGCAAGGCATAGGAAAGGACGCTGGCGACGGACCAGTTGACGGCGTTCTCTCCGCCCGGCACGGTGGTCTGGCCGTCCGAAGCGCTGAAGTGGCTGATCACGGGTCCAGCCGACACGTACAGGTGCAGGCGGCCCGTGAGAATCCGCTGGTAACCAAGCTGAATGTACTGGGAATAAAAACCTTGAAGGCCTGAGGAGTACGAAAGAATCGAGGCGATGTAGGAGACGTTGAGCGTGTCGCGCGCGGTCACGGCCCGGTCGTATCCAACGCGCACGATCACGTCCCGCGAATCCAGCATGTTGTTGTCGCCAAAGTAGTGCAGGAATCCGACGGAACCGGAGGCGCTCAGCGAGGAACGCGCATTGATCGTGTACTGCCCCTGGACGGCCGTCGTGCTGGTGAACTGGTATTCGTTGAGCGAACCAATCGAGGACGACGCCTGAAAGTTCGGGTTGAAGGCGGTCGGGCCGCCTGTGCCGGCGAGGGTCGGACCATTGCTGATAAAACCCAGGCCGCCCAGACCGAACTGCGTGTTGGGCAGATAGGCCGCGTTCTCCGCCAACAGCAGACTCCATCGGCCCCTCGTGAACGTGTCGGCAACGCTGAGCTGCTGGGTGACCGAGTTGGCTTGCGTTCCTGTGTTGTAAATGAGGCCGCCTGCCGTGTAATCCAGGTTCAAAGTGGAGCCCCGCTTCAGCCACTGGAGGGAAAGTCCCGCCGAAAGAGTGGTGATGCCGTCGTCCTGGCTCGCGCCGCTGGTGGATGCGTAACCGCTGTTCGTGTCGTACAGCTCCGACAGGCTGAAGCGGCCAACCACATTGCTGCGGCCAAGCGAAGCTCCGTCGAGGCGGTACTGCTCGATCCCGCCGACGGGGCCGGGAGGGTTCTGCTGCGGCGTTTGAGGGGCGTCGGCTGATTGGGCCGGCGCTTCGCCCTGGCCGCCACCAGTTGATTGCGCACGGACGCCAGGAGCCGTGCACACCGCAAAGGCCACGAGCGCGAGAGAAAGCATCCGGCAGCGTGAGGCGATGGGCATGGGTCGGATGTGCTCAGGGGACCACGATGGTGTCGCCCGGCTTCAACTCGAGGTTCTGCTCCTGATTGTTTCCCTTGACTACCGCTTTGTAGTTGAAGGGATAGCGCACCTGCTTACCGTTTTCGTTGCGGAGGACGTAAATCCCTTTCAGGTTCGCAAACTGGGTGAAGGTGCCGGCATTGGCGAGCGCCTGGAGCACGGTCATGCCGCTCAGTAGCGGAAAAGGACCGGGCTTGGTCACTTCTCCCATCACATAGACTTTGCGGCTGTTCACCGCGCTGACGATGACGGTTACTTCCGGGTCCGACATGAACTTCTTCAAGCCGTCGCGAATGGAGGCGGCGAGCTGCAGCGGCGTGAGGCCGGCGGCCTGCACGTCGTTCAGGAGAGGCAAGGAAATCTTGCCGTCAGGACGCACCGGAATCGTGCGGCTGATGTCGGCTTCCTTCCAAACGTTGATCGTCAGCACGTCCTCTGTGCCGATCTTGTAGCTCGGGTCGGCGTTAGCTTCCTTGGCGGCCGTTTCCGCGGCTTTGTCCGCCGGCGAAGGCGCCTTGGCCGGTGAACCCGCCTGCGCGTGTGCACTGGCGGCAGCGAGGCAACACAGCGCGACGTGCGCCAGCAATCGTTCCAGCCTGCCCATACTCCCCTCCGTCTTTCTCCTCCAGCTAGTCGCCGGCCAGTTCCTCGGGCCCGATTTGCTTGAGCTTGTACAACAGAGCCTTGTAGCTGATGCGCAGCTCGACGGCGGCGCGCTTCCGGTTCCAACGGGTTCGCGCGAGAGCCTTGAGAATCATTTCGCGCTCGGCCTGGCGAGAAGCGGCGCGCGCCGCCTCTTTCAACGAGATTCCGTTGGACTTGCCGATCGGTCCCGCAGGCGCCGGATGCGGATCGGAAGACTGTGAAACCTCGCCGCCCAGGATGACGGCCTTCTTCATCGCGTTTTCGAGCTCACGAACGTTGCCCGGCCAGGAGTGCTCCTGGAGGCCGCGCAGCGCCGGTCCGGCAAGCACAGGCTTGGGCCGCCCGAAGAGTCCCGCGTATTTCGTTAGGAAGAAATCAGCGAGTGCCGCGATATCTTCGCGACGGTGACGAAGCGGCGGCAGGCGAAGACAAACACCGTTCAGCCGGAAATACAGCTCCTCGCGGAAGCGACCGGCGCGCATCAGGTCTTCCAGACTGCGCGTCGTGCCGCAAATTACCCTGGGCATGCGGTTGCGGCCGGAATTCTCAGCCTCAACAAGCGTCTGCAGCAGGCGCGCCTGGCCGTCGGAAGGCAAGTCGGCGATTTCGTCCAGGTACAAGGTGCCGGTTTCGCGGCCCAGGGCGGCCAGCGAGAGCATCTCCGGAGTCGCGTTCGAGCTTAGAACCTTGCGGAAGGGTTGCGCGCAGCGCGAGGAATTGCGGTGCAGGTGCAGCGCGGCAATATCCTTGCCGGTGCCGCTTTCGCCCATCAGCAGGACGGGGATTTCAGTCGGACCGATATCCGACATCACCTGCTCGGTGAAACGCATGGCAGGACTGGCGGAAACCAGGTAGGAGTGGTTTTCCGCTTCGCGCAATGCCGGCGGCTCGGCGACGAGAGCCGATTCCTTATGTCTCGTGGACATTCTTCCTCCAACGACGGCCGGACAGCCGATGAGTGCCGGGCCCCTGGGCCCGGAGCGGGTGGGCATGGCACCGCTGTGCAAACGGGCTGCCACGGGATAGGCTGGCCGCCAAGAGAGACGAAGGCCACTAAACCACTGATGGTGCAAGGATTACAAACCTCCATGCTCAGTTAGCCGCGGAGAGATCGTCGATGGAGCTTACCACTAAGTGGAAGCGAATTACCCTTTCTTCCCCTATCGCGGGTGTCGCCCTCGTCAATGCTGCCTCGCGCCGCGGGCCAACTCCCTTTTGCGCCAATATGTTGCGGACGATCCCTCCCCGACTAGGGACGAAGTGGAACACTTTTTCCTCCAGGGAAAGTGTTTTCCACTTTGTGACCCTAGCTCGCGGCTCGAATCGTCAAATCGATGGGCCGTTGACTACGCGCTAACTTCAATCGGGCGGAAGAAAGCGCAGGGCCGAGTTTTGTGGCAACCTTGTTGGGGTTTCTGGCCGTGCGTTTGCTGCCAGTGCCGGCGCGAACGGCTCGCGCGAGAAGCTGGTTCCTACGAAAGAGTGAGGGAAGTGACGCGAAGAGCGCGCATCTCGATTCGTTGCAAGATGCTGGCCTGGACGACGCTGGCTGGGTTGCTGCTTGCTCTTGCTGCGTGTTCGCGCGACCCCAATGTGCGCAAGCAGAAGTACCTGGACAGCGGGAACGAGTTCCTGGCCAAGGGGCAATATCGCGAGGCCGCGATCCAATTCCAGAACGCCCTGCAGATCGACTCGTCCTTCACACCGGCGCACTTGCAGCTCGCGGAGGTATTGCTGAAGAACGGCGCCTGGGCTCCCGCGGCGCAGGAGTTCCGCAAGGTCCTGCAACTCGATCCAAACAATACAAAGGCGCACATCGAACTGGGCAACCTGATGCTGGCAGCCAAAGACGCGGCAGGAGCACGCGAGCATGCGCGCGCGGTTCTTGAACGCGAGCCCGACAACATACAGGCCCATACGCTGCTGGCGAATGTGAACGCGGCGCTCGGCGACATACCCGGCTCGCTCGAGGAAATGCAAAAGGCGATTTCGCTCGATGCGAACCGTGCGACGAGCTACCTGAATCTCGGTGTGCTGCAAGCCAACGCGGGCCAGCCCGCCGAGGCGGAGCAAAGCTTCCAGAAAGGGATCGAACTCGACCCCAAGTCGGTGACTGCTGTGCTGGCGTTCGGCAACTTCTACGCCCAGCAGAAGCGCACGGCAGAAGCCGAAGCGCAGTACCGCAAGGCGATGCAGATGGAGCCGGCAAGCCCGCAGCCGGTGATCGCCGTGTCACGCTTGTTGCTGGCGGAAGGCAAAAAGGCGGAAGCGGAGCAGGTAGTCAAGGACGCGAAGCCGGGACTCAAGGACAATCCCAGCGGTTACCGCCTGCTGGGCGACTTTTACGTGGGAATCGGCGATCAGCAGCGCGCGCTGGACGAATATGCCGCGGTGCTGCGCGACCATCCCAAAGACCGGCGGCTCGAGGACGACTACGTTCAACTGCTGATCCTGGCGAATCGCCTGGACGAGGCCGCGCAGATCAACGAAGGGGTGCTGAAGGACGCGCCCAAGGATCCGGCCGCCCTGACGGCGCGCGGACAGATCCTGCTGCGAAAAAAGAATCCGGAAGAAGCGAAAAAATCGCTGCAAGCCGCGGTGGCGGTGGACGCGCAGAACGTGAACGCCCTGTACTACTTCGGCCTGGCGCAGGCTTCGACGGGCGATCTGGCCGGGGCGGAGAAATCGTGGCGTGAAACGGTCCGCCTCAGGCCGCAAATGAGCCTGGCCCAACAGGCGCTTGCCGAGCTGGCGGTCCGCAAGGACGACTTGGAGCTGCTGAACAAGAGCGCGCAGGCGCTGGTGCAAATCGATCCCTCGCTTCCGGCCGGCTACACCCTGCGTGCCGTGGGCAAGCTCGCAGGCAAGGACTTTGCGGGCGCCGAGGCGGACCTCAACAAAGCCATCAGCCTCGCGCCCAACGACCCGACGGCATACGCGCGAATGGGCTCGCTGCGCGCCATGCAGAAGCGCTTCCCGGAGGCGGAGAAGTACTACGAAACAGCTCTCGAGAAGAATCCCGACTTTGTCGAGGCGGTGCGCGGACTGGTCGCCGTGGACTTCGTCCAGAAACAGCCGCAGAAGGCCCTGGCGCGCGCCGAACAGCAGGCCGCCAAGTCTCCCAGCAACGCCGACTATCAGGTACTCCTGGGACGGCTCTATGCGGGACAGAAACAGTTTGACCAGGCCGAAGCCGCGCTCACAAAGGCCACGTCGCTCGACCGCAACAACATGGACGCGTTGCTGCTGCTCGCGCAGGTGCAGATCACCCGCGGCACGCCGGACCGCGCCATCCAGAGCTATCAACAGGCCATCCAGCAGCGTCCCAACGACGTTCGCCCTTACGTGCTGCTGGGCATGCTGGAGGAATCGCGGCAGGACAGGGCCCAGGCCAAACAACACTACGAGAAGGCGCTGCAGATTCAACCCAACTATCCGCTGGCGGCGAACAATCTGGCGTTTCTGCTCGCAGAGACGGGGGGCGACCTGAACGTGGCGCTGACCCTGGCGCAATCAGCGCGGCAGGCGGTGCCGCAGAATCCCAACATCGCGGACACGCTGGCGTGGATTTACTACCTGAAGGGCATCTACGGCTCGGCCGCGGACCTGCTGAAGGAATCCGTGCACGCGTCGCCGGAAAACCCCACGTTTCACTATCACCTGGGAATGACCTACGAAAAAATGGGCGACAAGGCGCGCGCTCGCGAGGAACTCCAGCAGACGCTGAAGCTCAGCCCCAACTTCGAGCACGCGCAGGAAATCCAGAAAACGCTGAGCACGCTGGGCGGCTGACGAGACGTCCGGCCCTTCACGCCCGGCTTGTTGCTATACTCTGCGGAATCTACACGCGCCGATGGCGGGCGCCGATGCGACCAGGAGGCAGTGTTGGGCGCCAGTCCGAACCTACCCTCTGCGGAACTTACGCTGGATATCGAGACGACGATGGAACACATCGTCGTGCACTGCGCAGGACGGATTACCTCAGCCTCCGTGGAGCTGCTCCTGAATACCGTCAGGCCGCTCATCCTGCAGACCCGCAAAATCGTGCTCGACCTCGCCGAGCTTCGCTACCTGGACAGCTCTGGACTCGGCACTGTGGTGCAGTTGTGGTCCGCGGCCAAGCAGGCCGGCACCGAACTCAGCGTCATCAATCTCACCGATCGCGTGCAGGACCTGCTGAACCTGGCCAACCTCTCCTCTCTTTTCGCCAGGCACTAGGAGCGGATTCATCCGGCGAGCCTGCCGGAACCGGGGCTGATCCCGCGGTTGCGTCCGCAGGTTCTGCTATATAATCGCCGCCTGATCGCATTTTTTTTTCCGCGGGCCCTGATACTTTCATACACAGGAGGATCCGATGGCCGCAGTTCCCTCCCCTTCCCTTTCCGAACTCATGCTGTCTGTCGAGAAGTTGCCCGCTGAAGTGATCGTGCACTGCACGGGAAAAATCACGTCGCACTCCACCGAAAAACTGGTGGAAACGGTCCGCCCGCTGCTTGGCGAATCCCCGCGCGTGATTCTGGACCTGACCCACGTGGAGTATCTGGACAGCTCCGGCCTGGGCGCCGTCGTTCGCCTCTGGGTCAGCGCTAAGAAAGCGTCGGTCGAGCTGCGAGTGGTCAACCTGAGCCAGCGGCTCAAGGACCTGTTTACGCTGACAAACATCTCCTCACTGTTCGAGGGGCAGGAGAATTTCGGCCTGTAGCCTTCAGCAAGGCGCCAGCTCATCGAGCCGCCGCTGAAGATAGTTCCGCTCGACGTGATTCGTGGCCAGATCGAGAGCCTGGCGATAGGCCTCCGCGGCTTCACCTTTCCGCCCCAGGCGCCGCAGGATGTCGGCCCGCGCGGCGGGCAGCAGGTGGTACCCGTCCAGTTCCCCGGACGCAGCCAGTTCGTCCATCCTCGCCAAGCCGGTCTCGAGCCCCTCGCTCATGGCGACGGCCACCGCACGGTTCAGCTTGACCACGGGAGACGGCGAAATCGCCTCCAACTCCCGGTAGAGCGCCGAGATCTGCGCCCAGTCCGTATCTTCGGCGTGTCGCGCCTCCGCATGCAGGGCCACGATCGCTGCCTGAAGCTGGTAGGGACCTGCGGCACGCAGCCGGAGCGCGCCCTCGACGAGCCGGATTCCCTCATCGGCCAGCTCTCGATTCCACATTGACCGGTCCTGCTCTTCCAGTGGAACGAGGCGGCCTTGCGCGTCCATGCGCGCGCGCCGGCGCGAGTCGTGCAGCAGCATCAGGGCAAGCAGACCCAGGTTTTCCGGCTCGTCCGGAAGGAGTTCACACAAGGTGCGCCCCAGGCGGATGGCTTCCGCGCACAGGTCCTCGCGAACCAGCCGTTCGCCGGCGGTCGCGCTGTAGCCTTCATTGAAAATCAGGTAGACGACCGCCTGGACGGCCTCCAGGCGCTCGGGAAGCACGTCGGGCGGCGGCACTTCGTAGGGAATGTTGGCATCGCGGATTTTCTGTTTGGCGCGCACCAGCCGCTGCGCAAGCGCCGGCTCCGCCACAAGAAAAGCCCGCGCGATTTCCGGCGTCGTCAGGCCCCCGAGCGTGCGCAGCGTGAGCGCGACCTGTGCCTCGCGGTTCAGCGCCGGGTGGCAGCAGGTGAAAATCAGGCGCATGCGCTCGTCGGGATAGCTCACGGCAAGCTCGTCGGCTGTTGGCTCGGGACCTCTCCCAGCGTTTTCGAGTTCGTATTGCAGCTCGCTTTGCTTTTCGTCACGCGTGCTTTGCCGCCGCGCACCATCAATCAGCTTGCGGTGGGCGACGGCGGTGATCCATGCGCCGGGCTTTTCCGGAATGCCGCGCGCCGGCCAGTTCACCAGAGCGGAGGCGAAAGCTTCCTGCATGGCTTCTTCCGCGAGATCGAACGAGCCGGAGATGCGGATCAGCGAGGCCACGATGCGGCCGGACTCCTCGCGGAAGGTTCTTTCGACGGTGGCTTTTGCATCCAGCACGGTTGCGGGCGCTTCTCCCGGAAGCCGATCGTATCGCGGCTGCATGAAGCATTCCCTTGGTCCCTGCACTCTGCGGGAGTTGTGCGGGCCGGCGCTGCTCGAGCGGCGGCCCGCCCGGGATGCTAGGAGAACTTCATGATCGGCCGGACCTCGATGGACCCGAAGCGCGCGCCCGGGATCTTCGCGGCCATGGCCAGAGCCTCCTCACGGTCCTTGGCCTCGACCAGGTAGAAGCCGCCGAGCTGCTCTTTGGTCTCCGCGAAGGGTCCGTCGGTGACCATCGGTTTTCCGTTGCGCACGCGCACGGTGGCCGCGGCGGGCGTGGGCTGCAGCGCGTTGCCGCCCTTGATGAACGGCGCGTGCGCGGCGCCGAACGCGCGGTATTCGCCTACTTCCTTGTCGATGGCGGCCTTGTCGTGGCTCGCCCAGCGCTTCTCATCCTCGTAAATCAGCAACAGGTATTCCATGGTGTTTCCCTCCTGCGTGTACGACGCGCGAACAGTGCCCTTTCGACAGCCGCACAAAAGAAAATTACCGCCGCCCTAACTGCGAAAGCGGCTGGGGACCGATCCCGGCAGTCCAAACGCCGGATCTCCCGGCTGCGGAATCGCCTGGATTGGCCGGATCTCGATGCAGCCCTGACCGCCCTGGCATGCCGTGGGAATCCTTGCGGCCCAGGCGATCGCCTCGTCCAGGTCCTTGCAATCGAGGATGTAGTAGCCGGCGAGCTGCTCCTTGGTTTCCGCAAAGGGGCCGTCGGTGACCATGGGCTTGCCGTTGGCGACACGAACCGTGGTCGCCGTCCTCGTCGGCTTCAACGGCTCCGCGCCCCTGAAGATTCCTTGTTTCGCCGATTCGTTCATCACGGTCCAGTGCGCCTGCCTGATTCCGGCGTCCTCCTCAGCGGAGAGCCGTTCCATCTCCGACTCCCGCGAAAAAACCAGCAGCATGTAACGCATGGCGGCTTCCTCCTGACGTGAAATTCCAGTGTTGCCGGGCGGAGCGGCCGCCCGATTCGCGAGAACGGCTTCACGCCGCGGGGAAATTCGGGTCTTCGCGCATCTCGAGGATCTGCGCCGTGTGGCGGACGCAGTGTGCGCCACTGCCCAGAAGCCACTGGTAGCCATCCCAGGGGCCGAAGATGGGGTGCAACGTTACGCGCCCGCGAAGGTGCGTGGCGGAGGCAACCATCTCGATGGTGCGAGCGCGGCTGGCGCGGAAGCGCTCGAGGGCCTCCGGTCCGCTTGTCGCGCTCGCCGGTGAAACCACCGGAGGGGCGGTGATCCGCGGATAGCGAATGGGGATGACGGCGACGATCGTGGCGTCCATTTGCTTGGCGTCGCGCTCGGGCGAGTCCGCCGCGGCCTGCGGCAGGCCGTTGATGATCTGCTTGATGCGCTCCTCGATGATGGCGAGATGTTCGACTGTTTCCGCGAGGGACCAGTGACCGGGCCGCGGCCTGAAATTCCACTGAGCGTCTGACAAGCCTTTCACGGCTTCCAGCAGGCGGTCGCGCGTGACGGCCAGATAGCGTGCGGCGTGGTCGCGCTCGGCAGGCGTGGCCGTCTCCGCCGGATGAGTGGCTGTAAGAGTGCTGTTCTCCATGAGCTTTCTCCCCTCTCTCGGACTCGGGTCATTTTATGCCAGGGCTTCGTGCGATTGCCTCTGGTTCTATCGCCCTTCAGCGGTACGACGTGCGAGGCGGCGGAAATCGACATCGGCCGTCCGTCGCGCAAGCCCTACATCGCCAGGAAGTTGCCGCCGCGCACCGTTCCGGAAAGGCAGCGCGCGGCTACTACGGTCGCGTCGTCGCGCAGCGTGCC
>Ga0335080_10001019_pt1 | contig 26758 bp, 16 predicted proteins | sample Lox_Sample_34_FD_206720 | JGI IMG/M metagenome (GOLD analysis project Ga0335080, IMG submission 206720) | Soil microbial communities from Loxahatchee National Wildlife Refuge, Florida, United States - Lox_Sample_3.4 | ecosystem: Environmental > Terrestrial > Soil > Wetlands | place: USA... | reverse complement strand
TCCTCAGGATCGCTATGACCAAAAAGCGCCCGGTCACCATGGATCTCGAAGCCGTCGCCAAACGCGCGGCCGTCTCGACTTCCACCGTCTCCCGCGTCCTCAACAATCTCGACGTGGTCAAAAGTTCCACGCGTGCTCGCGTCATGCGCGCCGCCGCTGAACTGAACTATCATCCCAATCTTCACGCTCGTTCTCTCGCCCGCGGCAAAAGCCGCCTCCTCGGCATCATCGTTTCCAATCTCGAAAATCCTTTTTTCCTCGACATCTATCGCACGCTCGAATCCGACGCGCGCTCCCGCGGCTACGAAGTCGTCCTCGCTAACACCGACTACCAGAGCGAACAACTCGTCGCCAGCGTCCAGCTCATGATCGGCCTCCGCGTCGCCGGACTCGCCGCCATCGTCTCCGAAATGGAAGAGCACCTCATTCAAACGCTCGCGCACAGCCGCATCCCCGTCACGTTCTACGATGTCGGCACGCCGCAAAAAAACATCACCAACATTCGCGTCGACTACCGCAAAGGCATTCGCAAAATCGTCGGCTATCTCAACTCCCTCGGTCACCGTCGCATGGCGTTCATTGGCCATCACTCCACTCTTGGCCCTATCAGCGAACGCCGCAAAGCCTTTCTCGACTCCGTCAGCCGCACCTCTCCCAGCGGCGAAGCCAAAATTTTCGCCGGCGCCGACGGTCCCGAAGGGGGCCGTCAGGCGGCTCGCGATCTCTTCGAGTCCGGCTTCCGTCCCACTGCCATTCTCTGCGTCAACGACGTGATGGCCGTCGGCGTCCTTCGCGAACTCCGCGACCGCGGCCTGCAGGTCCCGCGCGACATTTCCGTCACCGGCTTCGACAACATTCGCCTCGCCGAGTTTTGCTCCCCGCCGCTCACCACCGTTCACATCCCGCGCGATCACATCGGCCACATCATTTTCGAAAATATCGTCGGCGACGAAGCCGGCCAGCACTCCGCCGGCCGCGAAATCCTCATTGATCCCGAACTGGTCGTCCGCGAAAGCACCGGCGTCGCCACTAAAACTTAAGTCGCACAGGCACTCCTGCCTGTGCTTTGTTTCGCAATGCCCCGAACGCTCCGAAAACGACCAATCCTGAAGCGAACCTACAGTCCACGGCTGGATGTCGCAACTCTGAGAGCACGATCTATCACAACTCTAGGAGCACGATCTGGAACAATGCCTTGTAGTGGCGCAGCTTGCTGCGCCTCCGAGAAGGCCCAGCTTCCCAGTTTGCGGAAACTCTGCTTCCTTAGGAGGTGGGGGCTTCAGCCCCCACATAAGACTCGGCAGGCAACAGGGCTTCAGCCCTTGAAGAAAGCTCCTGCCTTCTTTTCGCAAGCGGGCGTGCCGTAACGCGCGGGTTCAGCCACCAAGAGACCAAAAGCGAAGTGGCAAACTCTCCGCGCCAACCATGCAAGCGCTTGCAAATTGATGTCATTCGTCTGCCTCTGCAAGTACGCTCCTGAACAGATTCTGGGGGGTCGGAGCTTTAGCTCCGACAAAACCGATCAACCAAATGTCTGGGCTTTAGCCCCTGAGGAATTGCCACTTCTGCCGCGCTGCCATTCGTGCGCGTGCGCTCTACAGCGAATCCTCATTTTTCGGCCCTTTTTTCGCGCGCACTGGCTTCCAGTGCTGCACGTCACCGCATCGCTGCAGACGCCCTGAAAGCGTTTGCAAAAAGTGCTTGACATCACACGCTCCGCCCGACTATAAGCTGCATATTGCATATTGTATCCGGGGGCCCGCGCCCAGGATCACTCGCTCCTCGAAGCGATAGGGGGTTCTACAGCATGGCCAAGCGGTTCTTCTCCTCGTGCTTCTCTCTCGGTGTTTTTGGGGTGTGCTTTCTCACCATTCTTTTCCTCGTTCCCTCTGCAACTGCGCAAATCGGTTCTCAGGGAGGCATCACCGTTCTCGTCGTAGACCAAAGCGGCGGCATCATTCAAGGCGCAAAGCTCGAACTTCAAGACCGCGCCACCAACGCGGTCCGTAACTCCGAAACCCTCGAGGGCGGATCAGCAACTTTTTCGGAGGTGCCATTTGGCACCTACAAGCTGACCGTCGCCAAAGATGGATTCCAGACTGAAATACTCAGCGCTGTCGTCGTTCAAGGTGGCCGTATTACGGACGTCAAGGTGGTTCTCAAGGTTGGCGCAACGACCGAAAGCGTCGTCGTAGATACCAGCGCCACGCCGCTCGTCGAGCTGACTTCTAGCACCATTGCGACCACGATCGACCTCAAACAGGTCGAAGATCTGCCTCTTCAGGGACGCGACGTTAGTACGCTCGCCCAATTGTCTCCCGGCTATAGTGGCAGCGGTGGATTCGGCACCTGGAACGGCCTTCCGGTCATCGCTCAAGCCAACACCATTGACGGCGTCGTCTCCTCCACCAGCCGTATGAAGTTTGGCGGCAACGTCCAGCCTGGTCTCGAAGCGCGCCTCGAAGACATTCAAGAGATGACCGTCGAGTCTGAGCAAGTCGATCTGAGTCACGGCATGGGCATCGCCTCGATGCAGGTGAACTTCGTCACTCGCCGCGGCAGCAATGACTATCATGGTCGCGTTTACGAGGACTTCCGCAATACCGTCCTGAACGCCAATAGTTGGACCAACAACGCCGAAGGCCAACCGAGGAATCCGCTCATTCTCAACGATTTCGGCGGCAGCGCCGGCGGTCACATCATTAAAGACAAGCTGTTCTTCTTCGGCTCGTTCTCCATGTCCAAGCAGCCCGGCGGGTTCATCGCCAACCAGCAAGTCCTTTCCCCACTCGCTCAGCAGGGCATCTTCACATACACGCAGGGACCCAAACAGGGCCAAACCGTGAATCTTCTCACACAGATTGCGCAGCCCAATGGCCTCCCAGTCTGTGGCACGAGCCCCGATCCCTGTGCGGCTTTCACCACCGAGCAGGGTCACATCAACGACGCCGTTGGTTCGCCCGGTGCAATCGTCACCCCTCTCGCCGATCCTAACCTGCAAAACGTCAGCTGGCTCGTCCATTCGCCAGTCACCCACTATTACCCGGCATTTCGCCTTGACTATAACTTCTCGCAAAAATTGCGCTTCGACTTCTCGTTCGAAGAAACCAAGATCAATCAGCCGGGCGCGGCGGCTCCGCCCTTCCCCGGCGACTTTTTTGGTAACCAGTCAGCCGAGAATCGCTCCAACAACTACATCGGTTCCTTGGGCATAAGTTGGACGGTTACGCCGACGTTGGTCAATCAATTCCGCGCCGGCTACTACTACAACGCCTACTGGTACGATTCCGGTCCAACTCCTTCGTGGACCACCCTGCCGCAAATCAACTGGGGGCTGGGCAATTCCGGTCAATTCTTCAATCTTCCAACCAATACCTACTATCCGGTGGTCAATGTTTCGGACAGCGCGGATTGGCAACGCGGACGCCACACCATCAAATTCGGTTTCGACTTCTACCGTGAGCAGGATCACTACTGGAACCCGCCGGACGGCATTGACTCCGTCAACTTGGGTTTGGTAAACGGCGATCCTGCGTTCACCGCTTTCGAGAACTTTTTTGGCGCCTCCGACGACAAAGGCGAGGCCGAGAACCTATACGGCGAGTTGGTCGGCAGAATCAGCGGCATCGGCCCCGTCGGCAGCGGCTTTGCCTACGACCAGCAAAAGCAGCAGTACCTCACTGGTCAGCACGGGCCCACGTATAACCTCGACGAATTGCAGAAAGGCTGGGGGCTCTACGCGCAGGACTCGTTCCGCATCACGCCTCGCCTTACCTTCAACTATGGCCTACGCTGGGACTTCACCGGTGACGACCACGACCTCACCGCCGCTTACCACGGCGCCGGTCCTGTGGAGATCTTTGGTCCTTCCGGCGTTGGAAACCTCTTCCAGCCTGGTACACTCACCGGAAATTCGAATCCGGCTTACGTCGCCAGCAGCCATCAATACAAGCCCTGGAACGTAACGCCCCAGCCGACCATTGGCTTGGCTTGGAATCCGAACTATTCCGAAGGCTTCCTCGGAAGACTGTTCGGCGGCAGCAACAGCGTCATTCGCGCCGGCTTTGACGTCAAGCGCTTCACCGAACCTTACCAATACTTCTGGAACAGTGCGACCAACCACGGTTTGGCGTACTTCCAGGGCTTCACGCTGCAACCCGGCTCCGGCACCGGTGCCGGCGTTTTTGCACCGGGAAGTCTCAATCTTCCCGCGGGTGCCGACGACGCCGGATTGGATTCTCTGCTTGCCAACAACAGCCTGTCGTACCTGCTGACTCCTCCGGCCTATGCCAACAGCCTGCCCGAGTCGCTGTTCACCTTTGTACGGCCCTATTGGGGCGCTTCCGGTTTTGACCCGCACATCCAGGAACCTTACGTCATGGAATGGAACCTCGGCGTGCAACGGCAAATCGGCAACAGCAATGTGTTGGAAGTGCGCTACATGGGTCACCGCAGCGTGCACCAGTGGATTGCGACCGATCCTAACGAAGTCAATATCTTCGAAAACGGCTTCCTCAAGCAGTTCCAGGCGGCCCAAGCCAACTTGCAGGCCTGCATGGCCAACGCGGGCTGTGCTGCCAATCCCAGCTTCCAGAATAAGGGACTGCCCGGTCAGGTCGCGCTGCCGATCTTCGACGCTGCGTTTGCCTGCCCGCCCTCATTCAGCGGCTGCAGTCCGGGCGCGGACTACACTAACGGCGGCTTTATCAACGATCTGCAACAGGGAGCTGCCGGTGCCCTGGCCGACCAACTTGCCTATCCGTTTGGCACCGTGCCTTATATCTGCAACTTGGCCGGCTCCTCGCTGACACCATGCCAGAGCTCGCAGTTCGGCGGCTTCACCGCCCCCGGCGCGTTTCCTCTGAACTTCTTCCAGGTCAATCCCTACGCCGACGGCAACATCTTCGGCCAGGGCGATCCGACCGCCAATACCGGTTACATGAGCGCCCAAGGCTACGGAAACTATCACGCGTTGCAAGTGGACTTCCGCCAGAAGGCTTGGCACGGCATGCAGTTTGACGTCAACTACACTTGGAGCCACACCCTCGGCCTTCAACCCGACGGCCAGTGGACGGGCTCGGTTAATGTCTTCACCATCCGCGATCTACGCGACAGCTACGGGCCCACCACCTTTGACCTGCGGAATGTCGTTCACGCCAGTGGAACTTTTGACCTTCCGTTCGGCCACGGCAAGGCCCTGCTGGCCAACACCAACGGCGTCGTGGATAAAATCGTTGGCGGCTGGACTCTCGGCACTATCTTCACCTTCGAGAGCGGCTTCCCGTTCCAGCTCCTCGGTGGTTATCACACATTTACTGACACCGGTGACGGCGGCCTCGTGCTGAATGGCGTGACCGTTTCCCAATTGCAGAATGCCATCGGCGTCTTCAATCCCACGACCAGTCAATGCGCGGCCGGCCAGCCTTGCACGTTCAAGGACACCATCAACCCTGCGCTTCTCGGCACCGGTTCTGGAAACTGCAATACGTTCCTCGCAAAGGTTTGCCAGAACACCACACCGGGAACGCTCGGCTTTAACCCCTGGCTCTACGGACCGCACCTCTGGAACGATGACATGTCTCTTTCCAAACTCGTTCCCATTGGCGAGCGGTTCCGCTTCGCCTTCCAGGTGGAGGCTCTCAACATCTTTAACCATCCGAATTGGGCAAATCCGGGTCTCAACATCTCCCAGTCCAATTTTGGGACTTCTGGCTTGAGCAACTTCAACGGGCCGCGCATCCTCGAGCTGCGCGCCAACATTTCCTTCTAACCAGCGCACAAGTTTCTGTGCCCGGCGGAGGCATTCACCCTGGATTTTCGGCCCCCACACACCCCGGGGCCGTGGTGAATGCCTCCTTCGTGTTTCTGGACCCTCTATTTCCGCGCGAGCCGCCCGCCGGGCCTGCTTCTCCCCGCATTTCCTCTCTGCGCCCTCTGTGCCTCTGCGTTCCATGCTCTGGCCTTTTCCGGAGAATCGCCTGCTCATCGGCCGTAACCATATCAAATCAGGATACTTATAATATTATTGACAAACTGATCAATCCGTGCTATAAACTGGCGTGAATTTTGCTCGCCAATCCGCTCTTCAAACTCCCCTTTTCGCTGGTCTCGTTTCATTGCACACTCTTCTGCATTTTTCTGCACTTTTTTGCACTCTGCAAAATCTCAAGCCCTTGCTTTGCAGTCACTTCCCCACTCTTTGCGCAAAAACACCGGGGGTGGGGTACCATGTTCCCGTCCGCTCACCCTCCGTTCCGAGTGTTTATGCCTCGTCAGCGCGCAAAATTCGGATTTGCCACTCAGGAGTGCCCGCAAATCTTTTCGCTTCATACATTCGCGCACAGTTTCCGTCACCACGGGTGTGGGGTGGCCCCCCCTATCCGTCACGACCGTGCCAACCGACCCGCGCCGTGCTACCTTCTCCTTTATGAATCCTTGGGAGCCCTCTTGACTCGGTCCTTGCTATCTATGCGTAGCACCGCTCATCGCCTCGTGATCGCCGCCTTCTCGTCGGCTCTCCTAGCCGCCGCGGTGCTCCACGCCCAGGCGCCGTCGGCTCCCGCCAATTCCTCTTCTCAAAGTGCCGTTGCCCCTGCCGCGATCGAACACGCCATCGATCTCGCCGCCAAAGGCCAATGCCACGAAGCGTTGCCCCCGCTGAGGAAATCCCTGTCCCGCATCGCCGACAAAGACCTGAAATACCGCGCCGCGATGGCCGTCGCCAAATGCGCCATGAGCCTCGACCAAGCCGAGCCCGCGCTGCAGGCGCTGCTCCTCCTGAATCGCGACTTCCCTAACGATCCCGAAGTCCTGTACATCACCACTCACTACTACTCGCAGCTTGCCACCCGCACCACGCAGCACCTCGTCGCCGTCGCGCCGCAATCCCCGCAGGCCCACGAACTGGACGCCGAGGGCCTCGAATCCCAGGAACGCTGGGATGAGGCCGCCGCCGAATATCGCGCCATTCTTGCGCAAAATCCCAATCTCCCCGGCATCCACTACCGCCTCGGCCGCGTCGCTCTCGCCAAATCGAACTCGCCCGGAGGCAGCGACGACGCCAAAGAAGAATTTGAAGCGGAATTGAAAATCGATCCCACCAACGCTGCCTCCGAATTCTGGCTCGGCGAAATCGCGCGCCGCGCCGGCCAGTGGGACGAAGCCCTGGCGCATTTCTCGCAAGCCGCCAAACTCGATCCCAGCTTTGCCGAAGCCTATCTCGCCCAAGGCATGACTTTCAGCGCCACCGAAAAATTTTCCGAGGCCGTCAGCCCACTCGAACGCTATGTAAAGATGGTTCCCGAAGATCCCACCGGCCACTACCAGCTCGCCATCGCGTACGCGCGCACCAACCGCAAAGACGACGCCGCCCGCGAAATGTCCATCCAGCGCCAGCTCACCGAAAAAAATCCCGCCACCCGCTCCTCCCCCAACGGCGCGGCCCCGCAATAACAGGATCGATTCCATGCCGCAAATAATCTTTTTTGTGGGAACTTTAGAATCAGTGGGGCGACTGTTTCTTCGCGGTCGGGAGGAAACCAACTGCGAATCGACAGGGAGGGCACGACTTCAGTTCACCCTGCGCGGCGAAGGGTCATGCCGCACCCGCAGACAGATCAACGCGGCTTTAGCCGCTGCGGCGCGGATCGGAGCTACTTTCACTCTCACTACGAGCTTGGCGCTTGCCGCGCAAATCGCGCCGCTGTCCCACCGGCCTGCGTCGCAAAACAGCCCTGGCGACCGACAATTTCAACCCGCAGCGGCACCGGCAGAAGAAGAACTGCAAACTGGAATAGCGCTAACCAAAGCCGGCCGCTTCGCTGAAGCGATTCCCCACTTCTTGGCCGCGCGCGGACGCGTGCAGGACGAGTACGCACTCAACTTTAATCTTGCGCTTTGCTACGTAGGCACGCAGCAGTTCCCGCAAGCCATCGAAACTTTAACTGCGTTGCGCCGCGGCCGCCCCGCGGACGCCAACGTTGAAAATCTTCTCGCGCAATCGTATATCGGAGCAGGTCAGCGCGAGCCGGCTATGGAAGCGCTGGAACAAGCGGCGAAGCTCGCGCCCAAAAACGAAAAACTTTATCTCTTCGTTGCGGATGCGTGTGGCGATCGCGCCGATTACGACCTGGGATTGCGCGTCATCGCCGTCGCTTTGCGCAATTTGCCTGAATCTGCGCGCTTGCATTATCAGCGCGGCTACTTCCTCGCGATGCTCGACCATTTCGACGACGCCAAGCCCGAGTTTGGCCGTGCCGCTTCGCTCGCTCCAGATAGCGAAATCGCTTTTCTCGCCGCCGCACAAAAGCAATATTTCGCAGGTGATCTCGCAGGCGCGATTCGCGCCGCGCGTTCCGGAATTCGTGAAGGCCACGAAGACTATTTACTGCTGACGATTCTCGGCGACGCGCTGCTCCGCTCCGGTGCCACTCCCGGCACATCCGAATTTCAGGAAGCCCGCGCTGCGCTGGAAAAAGCCGTCGCGCTACGGCCGGGCTACGCCACCGCGCAAATCGGGTTCGGCTCAGCGCTGGCTCTCGACGGCGAAACCGCTGCCGCTGTTGAACACTTCGAAAAAGCGCGCCAACTCGATCCGCGCAACCCGGCCGTCTACTCGCACCTCGCGGTGGCCTATCGCAAACTCGGCCAAGCGCAACAGGCTGATGCTATGCTCGCCACACTCGCGCAACTCAACGCCGACGAAGCCGCAAAAATCTACTCCGCCCCCGGCGAGCGCAAAGCTATCCCCGGCGCCAGCGCGACCCCGCACGAGCCAAGGCCATGAACACGCACTCTAGCCTTCGCACAGAAATGACAGCTAGCAAAACAGCTCGTACGCCGTTTCGTTCAAGGCGCCAATGTGTTGCTCCGATAGTCCGTATAGGTAAAGCAAGACCCAATACAGAGAATGCATGCAGCCTTGGTTTTTCTTCCTGGGCGGATCGTTCGGCAACGTCTGCGATTGTTCCGAAACAGCAATCACTTCGATTTGATTTGGGGAAACGGTCGGTCGATCAATCCTTCGCTTTCGCGCACCGAAATGATTTGGTTTGCTCTGATGCTGCTGAGCTTCGTCACCGCGCCGCTCGGCCAGACGATTTCCAGCGCGTCCACTTTCTCGCGCGCACCCAAACCAAAATGCAGCCGCGGATCTTGCGCCGACTGGTAACTCATGCCGCCTTTTCGCTGGTCATAGAGCACCAGATCGCCCGCTGTGAGCTTGACCCGCGCGCCGACGCCATCGCGGTTCGATTTTGTGCCAATCAGAAAAACCTCGAGCCAGTGATTCGCGTTGCCGCCATCATTGCGCAAAAGCTGCGGCGACCGGCCGTTGTTGCTGACGAGAATGTCCAAGTCGCCGTCGTTGTCGACATCCGCCACCGCAACTCCTCGACTGACTCGCGGAAGCAGAAAATCTGCGCCTAACTGCTCGCTCACATTTTCAAAAACGCCGTAGCCCGTATTCCGAAACATCAGCTTCGGCTCGGCATATTTCACGTCCGCGTGATAACGCTCGATGTTGTCCAGTACGTGGCCGTTGGCCATGAATAAGTCGCGCGCGCCGTCATTGTCATAATCAAAGAAGCGCGTACCGAATCCGCTGAGATGAAACGTGGAATAGGAAATTTTCGAACGAAACGTGGCATCCTCAAAAATTCCGCCGCCGAGATTCTGGTAAAAGCGCGCGAGCTGCTGATCCAAATGCGTGACCACCAAATCCATCCGGCCGTCTCCCGTCACGTCCGCGGCATCCACGCCCATGCCCGCTTCGAACTGGCCGTCGATTCCCACCGCCACGCCCGCGGCGTAGCCGACCTCCGAGAATGTTCCGTCACGATTGTTGTGAAACAAAAAGTTCGGCATGTGGTCGTTGGCGATAAAAATGTCCTGCCAGCCGTCATTGTCGTAGTCAAATGTGACCACACCCAAGCCGTTGCCCGACTTCAGCCCGACTTTCGAGCGCATGCTTACGTCCGTGAACGTGCCGTCGCCGTTGTTGTGATACAGCGTCGGCGTTTGGCCGTGATACACGTCGGGATGGCAATAGCTGCGCAAACCCGGTCCTTTGTCGCCGCACCAATAATTTTTCTCCGGCGACCAGTCCACATAGTTCGCGATGACGAGATCGAGCAAGCCGTCGTTGTCATAGTCGAACCACGCCGCGCTCGAGCCCCATTTCCCGAGATTCGCGACACCGGCACGCGCCGTCACATCCGTGAACGTCCCGTCGCCATTGTTGTGATAGAGGATGCAGCGGCCGTAGCCCAGCACAAACAAATCCGGAAAACCGTCGTTGTCGTAGTCGCCGACAGCAACTCCCATGCCGAACAAATCTTCCGCACCAACGCCAGCCTGCGCGGTCACATCGGTAAACGTTCCGTCGCCATTGTTTCGGTAGAGCGCGCTGTGCAGTACTTGTTTCGGCGTGTAGAGCTTCGTCGCCGCGCCGTTCACCAAATAAAGGTCCAGCAGGCCGTTCTGGTCGTAGTCGATCCAGCCGCAGCCTGCGCCCATCGCCTCAATCAGATACTTCTCTGGCGACGCCGCATTGTCATGCCGAAAATGAATCTTCGCGGCACCCGCGACATCCACGAATTTCACTGGGATTGCAGGCCTTGGAGGCCCTGCAAGAGAGCCGAATCCGAGAGGCGCAGGCGAGAGCCCGTAGTGGCTACCGAGGCTGGCTATAGAGGCGGTCTTCAGAAACCTTCGTCGCGAAATCACGCAGTAGGAATCCCACACCAGGCGAGTTAAATGGCGCGCCCGGGGAGACTCGAACTCCCGACCCTCTGCTTAGAAGGCAGACGCTCTATCCAGCTGAGCTACGGGCGCAACGTCACTATTCTACGGCTTTACTGCGGCAAACGAACAGAAGCAATTGGCGGCGACTCCGTCATACTGCTGCCTTACTGCACTGAACAGCATCAGCGGAGAGCCACTCGAAAATTACGAGATGTCCCGGCTTCGAGCGGCGGCGGCTAGGTCCTTCAGCAAGCTCTTGCCTTTGCGAAACCAGGGCCGCTCCACTCGCTGCATGTAGCGCGGCAACGTCCGCTTTTTCGCCAGCAGCTTCTGGGCCCACTCGCGCGCTTCTTCTTTGTGTCCTTGCGTCTGCAAAAATGACGCATAGTTATACAGCGTTTCCGGCGTGGTCGAAATTTGCGTGACCTGCTCAAACAGCGGAGCTGCTTTTTCCGGTTGGCCGGTTTTCGCGTACGCGTCCGCCAGGAGCCCCGCCGCGCGGTAATAGTCAAATTTCGCATCGCTGGCCACCACGCGCTCGAGGTCGGGAATGGCCGCCGGTAAATCGCCCAAACCGAGCGATGCTTGCGCGCGGTAGTAAAAGGTGTAGACCGAATCGCTGCGCGCGGCGATTGCGTTCGTAAACGCCTCGCGCGCCTTCGCAAATTCCCCCTGGTCTTTATATAACTCACCCAGCTCTTCGTAGTTCGCCGCCGAGGGATTGTCCAGAATTTGCGTTTCCACGGTCTGAATGCGCGAGCGACGGCCAAAGCCTTGAAACACGCCGCGCAACAAGCCCAAATCCGGCAGAGCTTCGGCCACCAGATACACGCCCGCGCCCAGGAATCCACCAAAGAGAATGACGTAAAGCCAATAGTTCTCTGGCCGACGCTTCACGAAGTGCAGAAGCGCGAGTCCTTGCACAAGAATTCCCCACGGATAAAAGAGGTGGCTAAGGCCAAACATGACTGACCGCCTGTTTACAGCATCTCCGGCACTCGCCGGTTGGTCAATTGCAAGGTACCAAGTCGCGCATCGCTAGTTACTGTCCGCCGGAACGGCTCGGCCTGCTATCATCAACGCAATGAACCCGCTGGGCACATTGGGACTGGCGCTCGGCGCCGGATTTTCTTCTGGCCTGAATCTTTATGCCACGATCGCCACGCTCGGCTTGCTCGAGCGCTTCGGCATCATCCATCTTCCAGCGTCGCTGCAAATCCTCGCGCATCCGGTGATTCTGATTCTCGCTGGCGTCCTCTATCTCATTGAATTCTTCGCCGACAAGATTCCTTACGTAGACACGGCTTGGGACGCGATTCATACATTTATCCGCCCGCCCGCGGCCGCTTTACTGGCGTATAGCGCGGCCGTTTCCGCGCCCGCCGAATGGCGTTGGGCGGCTGCTCTTCTCGCCGGCGGCGTCGCGCTTACTTCACACGGCACCAAAGCCAGTACGCGCGCCGCTGTCAACACGATTCCCGAGCCGTTCAGCAACTGGGCGCTCAGCTTCGGCGAAGATGTTCTAGCCGTCTGGCTAACTTGGATGGCTGCTGCACATCCCCTCGCCACGACGATCATCGTCATCGCGTTGGTGGCCCTTGCCGTTTTTCTGCTCTTCCATTTTTTCCGCTTCGCCCGTCGCGCCTTGCAACGCCTTCTCGCCACGTAGCGCCGGCGTCCTCGCCGGTTTTCGTCGACAGGCACCGATTTACCGCACCCAGCTCTTCAGCGCAAATACTTCGCCAGCCAATCCAAGAACGTCGCATACCAGAATTTCCCATTCTGTGGCTTCAACACCCAGTGCCCTTCATCCGGAAACACCACCAGCTTCGATGGCACGCCTTGCCGCTGCAGCGTATTGAAAAATTCGAGCGACTGCGTGTACGGCACGCGATAATCGCGCTCTCCCGCAATCACCAGCGTTGGCGTCTTGAACTTCCCCAAATTCGCCGCGTCGGTCATCGGCGCCCATTTCCGGTAGCTCTCCGGATTCGTCCACGGCATCCCTTGCATATCGTGCTCTTCGAACCACAACTCTTCCGTCGCGTACATGGCGGCTTTGTCCCAAATGCCCGCGTGGCTAATGATCGCCTTGAATCGCCCGGTGTGCGTTGCAATCCAATCGGCCAGGTATCCGCCGTAGGAGCCGCCGGCCGCGGCCATGCGCGCGCCGTCAATGAACGGATATTTCTTCAGCACAAAATCCACGCCGTCCATAACGTCGATGTACGGCTTGTCGCCCCAGTCGTTGGTAATCTCATCTGTGAACTTCTGGCCGTAACCCGTCGATCCCCGCCGGTTGATCATCAGCGTCACGTATCCCGGCGCGGAAAACACCTGCTCATTCCAGCGATAGCCCCACGAATTGCCCCACATCGTCTGCGGCCCGCCGTGCAGCAACACCAGCAACGAATATTTCTTGCTGGCATCGAAATCCGGCGGACGAATCATCATCGCCTGGATCTTCGTTCCACCCGCTCCATCGAACCAGAACGTCTCCGGCTCATTCATCTTCAGCGTGGCTAGAATCGCGTCATTGCTGTGCGTAATCTGTTTCACACCATTTCCGTCGTTCGCCGCGACAAAAATCTCCGCAGGCATCGTCAAGCTACTGCGTTCGAACGCTAGCGTCCTCCCGTCATGGCTCAGCGAAATCGTGTTATTAAAGCTGTCCACGATTTTCTTCGGGGTCGCCCCGGCGCGTGCCTCCATCGCGTAGATCGGCTGCAGAGTTTCGTTCTCCGCGGTGAAATAAATCGTCTTGCTGTCTGGCGACCAGTTCAGCTCGTTTGCGCTGCGATCAAATCCTTCGGACAAATTGTCGATCTTCCCCGTGGCGCGGTCGTACAGCATTACGCGCCAGCGATCCGACTCATACTCCGCCGTCAACTGCGCGTGATACGCAATGTACTTGCCGTCCGGAGAATGCACCGGTCCGCCATCAAATCCCGGCTGAGACGTAATTTTCTTGATTTCCCCCCCTGCCACCGGCACCACAAACAAATCGCCGTTCGTACTGATCGCTTCTACGGGATCCGTCACCGCGGTAAAGCAAATCTCCTTCGAATCTGGCGAGAAGTTGATATCCCCCGGGCCGCCGCGCTCATCCGGCGGGACATCGTAATTCGCTCCTGGCGTTAAATCGCGCGCTTCGCCGTTTCCGTCCGCACGCAGCACAAACAAATGAGCCCGCTTGCCGTCATTCCAATGCGTCCAGTGCCGATAGAGCAGATGCTCGGCGACGTGCGCCTTAACCTTGTTTTTCTCCCGCTCTTCATCTCGCGCCTTGTTGCAGGCGTCATCTTTGCAATCCGGATATACGCTGGACGTGAACGCGATCGTCTTTCCATCGGGCGACCACTTCACGATGTCCGCGCCCGTGGAAAGTTTGGTGAGCTGACGCGCTTCGCCGCCTCCGCCATCCATCGGCAGCAGGTACACCTGCGAATCGCTGCTTCTGGATGACAGAAACGCCAGCGTTTTCCCATCCGGCGACCACACGGGCGAAGTATCATGCCCGCTTCGCGTCAACTGCATGGCCTCGCCGCCGCTCGTCGCCACCACCCAGACATTGCTCGCGTTTCGATTCGCGTCCATATCCGGCGTGCTCAGCGTATATGCCACCCATTTCCCGTCCGGCGAAATCTGCGCCTCACTGACGCGATGCATCTTGAGCAAGTCCTCCGCGGTAACTGCGTGCTTTCCCGCTTCTTCCGCCGGCACACGACCTGCGCCGGACAACAGCAACGCCGCAGTCACGAAAATGACCTTCACCACAACTCGTCTCATGCTCTCACCTCCAACAACCTGCAAATCAAGGTAGCACAGACATTCTTGGGGCGCCGCGGAGTACACCGATGCGCCAACCAGTTCGCTTTCGCCTACAATGTCATCGAGCCTAAATTAGATCGCTACACCCTCTGCTCGGTTCTCGTCGACTCCCCGCGCCCACAGCCAGTTCACCAGCCCAATCCCAAACGCTGCGCTCAAGACGACTAACTCCCGCGCGCGCATCTGCGCCACCAACACCGCCATAAATCCCAACCCCACCACCACAAAAAACATCGCGCCCGGCAACCGAAAGATCGCCCGCTCCGGCTGCTTCCGCCGCAGCACCGGCAACGCCGCCACAATCGCTCCGTACATGAACAACCGCGAAATCGCCGAAAGCGACGCGTTCCAGCGGAAATCTCCACCGATGGAAAACAAAATCAACATCGTCGCAAACACGACAATCGACGCATACGGCGTCCGAAACTGCGGATGAATTCGCGCAAAGAACTTCGGAAAATCGCCGCGCTGGCCCATCGCAAACATCACTCGCGGCGTGTGTAGCATGTTCGCGCTTAAATAGCCGTACACCGAAATCAACGTGCCGATTCCCACTAAGGTCATACCCATCGGCCCAAGGAATTGTCGCGCGGCATCCACTGCCGGCTTGGCCGTTGCCGCCGGATCTGCCAACGTATAAATCACTACGACTTGCACCGCCACATACAGCACTGTGGCCGTCACCATCGCGATCAGCAACGCCACCGGCGCGTCTTTTCGCGGATCGCTTGCCTCTCCCGAGGCAATCAACGCCGATTCGAACCCGCCGTACGCATACACCATCAGCAGAATTGCCTGAAAGCAATTGCCCCACGTCAACGGCACGGCCACCGGCGTGACACGAAGACTCGGATGCAGCCACAGGGCCACCAAACCGCCCGCCGCAAACAATCCCAGCAATCCAATTTTCGTCGCCGTAAAAAAATTGCTGACCGTTTTTCCTTCACTTACCCCGCGATAATTCACGGCCGCCAACACGCCGATCAACCCCGTCAAAATTCCAGCGCGCACCCACCGGCCGTTTGCCGCCGGCACAAATGCTCCAAGATAGGTGATAAACAGATTCGCCACGCCCGAACACGCCGTCACCCGCGAAAGCCAGGTCAACCAACCCACCTGAATCGCCGCAAATCGTCCGAAAGCCTCTCGCGTATATAAATAAGGTCCACCCGCCTCCTGAAAATAGGACGACACTTCCGCCAGGCAGGCCGCGATCACGGCGACGCCCGCAAACGCCGCCAAATATCCGATAGGACTGTATTTTCCAAGGTAGCCAGCGATGAGCGACGGCAAGCCAAAAATGCTAGCGCCGATCATCGTGTTCAGCATGAGAGCCGCGAGGCTCCAGCGCCCGATGCTACGAACCAATCCAGCTGGTCGCTGTGTCATCCCGGGGTTGGCAGCGCCTGCAACCGCCGCGCCGTTCAGCGTTCCCACTGCCGCTTGGGCCGGATTGGTTTCCTGCGCACTCACTCCTTCGCCGCAGCTCCGGCGACTGGTGGCGCCTTCATTTTTCCAATTTCACTCAACAAATCCGGCGTCCCCTCAATTCGCGCCAGATGCGGATAGCGCTCCCCGCCGTGATAGTCCACCAGATACGTTTTGTAAAAATCTTCGTTCTCCACTAGCAGTTCAATCGGCGAGCTTCCGCCTTTCGCCTTTCGAATCGCCGTGCGCAATACGTCCGGCGTCCATTTCTGCCCATTCACCGCGACCAGTTTCATTCCCGGCGCGATTCCCGCCTGCCAAGCCGCCGAACCCTTCACCACGTCCACAATCTCATCGCTGCTGTCTCCGCCCGTATCCTTTACATAGAAACCGAGCGAAAACTGTACGTCCGTCAGATGCCGCGCGCTTTCCGCCGCCGCACGATTCTCATTTTCATTGTCGTCAAAAATCAATTTCCAGCCGCTCGCTTCCAATCCAATTAGTGGCGCCCCCGGCCCATGGCCATCCAGTCGCGTCCGGAAAAATGTCTTCCAGTCATACGGCTGTATTGCCTGGAGCGCCGCCACTACATCCTCAAACGTGTACGGCACGATCATTGGTCCCGTATTCTGCCCGCCCTCAAAACTCCGGCAAAAATCATCCAGTGATTTCTTTCCGCCGCTTTCCTTGCGAATAATCGTGTCCGCTTCGAGCCAGATCAGCGTACTTTCATCGTAATAATCCGAGCTCCGCCGCCACGACTGATACTCTTCCGGCGAGGCGTACGACAATTGCGACGCCACCGCCGTATCCTCCAGGTTTCTCCACGTTCTTCCCGGCCAGTTGTTCAAATACGCTGCCACCCACGCCAAATCTTCGCGCAAATCCCCCGGCGTCCACGTTCCCATTCGCGCCGAAAGCATCGTGCCCCAGTACTGCGTCATGCCTTCGTAAACCCACAGCAAATCGCCCTTCATTGGCTCCTGATAATTCGGCGTCGCCAGTCCAGCCGGCCTGCGATACTTTCCGTTCCACGAGTGCGTGAACTCGTGCGGCAGCAAATCCGTCATCGTGGTCGCGATACTTGGATCCTGAAACATTCTCCCCGGTACGCGGTTGTCGCTCGATTGATGGTGCTCCACTCCATCAATCGCCATGTTGTCCGTAACGCTCAGCAAAAAATCGTAGTGATTGTAGTGATGCGCGCCCCACAGCGCTCCCGCCTCTGCCACCAACTGCTTCCACTGCTGCACCGTTTCCGGCGACACGTCCAGTCCCAGCTCATTTTCCGCCGCGATGTGAATGTGGTGTTCCGGCTTCTGCCCGGTCGATAAATCAATCGTTTTCATGTGCGCGCCGGTAAGCAGTGGCGAATCGACGAGTGTGGTCAAATTCACCGGTTTGAACTCAATCTCTTCTGCGTGCTCGCTCGCAGGCTCCAGTGCCACGCCATACTTCCATCCCGCCGGCAGGCGCACGCTCGCCGCATACGTCAGATCGTCGCTCTTCGCGCCCTGTGGGTACAGCAGCACCGTGTACCAATTCAGAAGTGCCAGTTGCGCGGTCGCCGACGCATTTTCCCGCCCGCTCGGCCCGGAAGGCGAAATGTAATCCAGCGCAACTTCTAGGTCGCCCGCGCCCGCGGGAATCTGGCAATGCAGCGCGTACATGTCTACGTCATCGCGCTGCCATGCGATTTCCTTTCCGCCAACGCGAAAGAAAATGCCGGTCAAATCTCCAATCGGCCCCGTCGGCGCATGTTCGCCCGGGATCCACTTCGGATAGACCAGCGTCAACGGGCCTGCCATAACCGGCAGCGTCAACTTCGCGTGAAAAATGTGCCGCGGCGCTTCCCGCAAATCCACGCTCAGCCGCGCCGGATTCTTCGCCGTCTGCCCCGCCGCAACTCCGGCGCACAACATCCAAATAGCCCACGAAACTGAACGCCGCCACGCAACTCTCGTCATACCCATTCTTCTCCGCGCCCTCTGTGCCTCTGCGTTTAGCTTGCTTGCTTTTTGTCGTTGCCAAATCGCAGCGCCAGCCTAACACACGCCGCCCGAGTCACTCTGCTACAATCCCCATCCAACAGCGCATGTCCAATACCTCTTCCTTATTCCCGCGCAACTTCCACAAAACTTTCCCCATCGCGGTCCGCGGCGCAGGCTGCTGGTTATATACCCAGGACGGCCGCAAATTTCTCGACGCCGCCGGCTCCGCTGCCGTCGTCAACATCGGCCATGGCGTCCCGGAAATCGCTGCCGCAATGTCGGCTCAAGCTTCGCAACTCGCCTTCGCCCACACGTCCCAATTCCACAACGCGCCGGCCGAAAAACTCGCCGCCCGGCTTCTTGCCCTCGCTCCGCCCAATTTCCGCAACGGCCGTGTCTACTTCACCTCCGGCGGCTCCGAAGCCACCGAAACCGCCATCAAGCTCGTCCGCCAGTATTTCCTCGAAGTCGGCCAGCCCCAGCGCTACCGCATCCTCTCCCGCCGCCAGAGCTACCACGGCAGCACGCTCGGCGCCATGACACTGAGCGGCAATGTCGCTCGCCGCGCTCCCTACACCCCGCTTCTCCAGGAATGGGGCCACATCGCTCCCTGCTTCTGCTATCACTGCCCGTTCAACAAAACCTATCCGGATTGCGGCCTGGCCTGCGCAAACGACCTCGAGACCGTCCTCCAAGCGACCGATCCTCCCACCGCTGCCGCTTTCATCTTCGAACCGGTCGTCGGCGCGACACTCGGAGCCGCAGCTCCGCCGGAAGGTTATCTAACTCGCGTCGTAGAAGTCGCCCGCCATCATAACCTCCTCCTCATTGCCGATGAGGTTATGACCGGCCTCGGCCGCACCGGCAAGCCTTTCTCCGTCCAGCATGTCGGTCTCGAGCCCGACATCATCCTAACTGGCAAAGGCATCGCCAGCGGTTACGCTCCACTCGGGGCCGTCCTGGTTTCCTCTAAAGTCGCCGACAGTCTCCAACACGGCTCCGGCTCCTTCAAGCACGGTTTCACCTACCAGGCCCACCCCGTTTCCACCGCCGCAGGTAACGCCGTTCTCGACTACCTCGAATCCCACCAGCTTTTCGCCAGGGTTCTAGAAGCCTCCGCCCACCTCCGCGCCGCTCTAGCCCCGCTGGCAGGTCATCCCAACGCCGGCGACATTCGCGGCCAAGGGCTCCTCCTCGGGCTCGAATTCGTCCAAAACAAATCCACTCGGCAACCCTTCCCCGCCTCCGACCGCATTGCCGAAAAAATCCAAGCCGCCGCCATGGACCACAACGTCCTCACCTACCCCACACAAGGCTGCGTCGACGGTACGCGCGGCGACCACATCCTCCTAGCCCCGCCATTCACCCTCACCCCCGCCGAATCCGCCCAAATCGCCCAAGCGCTTAGCTCCGCGCTGAAGGCGGTTTTTCCAAATTGACAAGCATCCGCAGACAATATTCAATCGCGTTTCGAAAAGGAGCCCAGATGCCTAGCATGCTTGGGAAGTTCTGCGTTTTTGCAATAGGGGTTTTGTTTCTGTACTCCGCGCCTGTTTTTTCCCAAGCTGCGCCCCAACCGCGCGCCCGCGACCTGGGCGTGCCTTTCGACGGCGCTCCCGGCCCGCTCAATGCCATCACCGACGTCTCCGGCGTTCTCGTCGGCCACACCACACTCATTTCCGGTGAAGGCAAACTCCAGATCGGCAAAGGCCCCGTCCGCACCGGCGTCACCGCCGTACTTCCGCGCGGCAAAAACTCCATGAACGATGCCGTCATGGCCGGCTGGTGGTCCCTCAACGGCAACGGCGAAATGACCGGCACCACTTGGGTCGAAGAATCCGGTTTCCTCGAAGGGCCCGTGATGATCACCAACACGCACAGCGTCGGCATCGTCCGCGACGCAGTCATCCAGTGGCGTGTCGCGCACGGCCAGCCCGATCCCACCGGCTACTGGTGGTCGCTTCCCGTTGTCGCCGAAACCTGGGACGGCTGGCTCAACGACATCAACGGTTTCCACATCACGAAAGACGACGCCTTCCACGCGATCGACACCGCCGCGTCTGGCCCCGTGCAAGAAGGCGCGGTCGGCGGCGGCACCGGCATGATTTGCAACGGCTTCAAAGGCGGCATCGGCACATCCTCGCGCCGCTTCCAGATCAAGGGCGAGAACTACACGCTCGGCGTGCTCGTCCAATGCAATTTCGGTTCACGGCAAAATCTCCGCATCGCCGGCATTCCGGTAGGTCGCGAAATTCCTGGCATCGACGACTCCGCCTTCGTTCCCTCCGACGTCGCCGAGCGCGGCTCCATCATCGTTGTCGTCGCAACTGACGCGCCGCTCGTCTCACATCAACTCAAACGCCTTGCCCACCGTGTCGCGCTCGGCCTCGGCCGCGTCGGCTCCGTCTCCGGCAACGGCTCCGGCGACATTTTCGTCGCCTTCTCCACCGCCAATCCCAACACCGAAGGCGCCGACCACGTCGTCAACCTCCAAATGCTTCCCAACGATCTCCTCGAACCCGTTTTCGCCTCCGTCGTCCAAGCCACCGAAGAATCCGTCATCAACGCCATGGTCGCCGCCACCACCATGACCGGCATCGACAATCACCGCGTGCAAGGCCTCCCCCACGACCAACTCCAATCCATCCTCAAGAAATACAACCGCTTGGCCCAATAGCAGCACCCCTCGTGGGGTTCTGTTCGACCTCTGCGCCGAATGCACGCGGTGGCGATCTTGTTTTCTCTTATAAAGCCTCGGGCATAACACAGTTTAGTCTTGACGTTCTCGCCATCCATCGCATAAGCTCCGCCCACTATCCGGAGGCTGCTTATGTCCCGTCGTATTCCTCCACGCAAATTCTCCCCAGACTCGATTTCTGTCTCTCAGCACTATGCCGCGCTTGATCCTTCCAAGCCGCCGCAATCCGTTGAACCGCTAACCCCCGAGAGCCGTCGCCGTTTTCTGGAAGGCCTGCGCTCGGTTGTGGAAGCCTATCCTGAAGCCGCTCCCGCGCCTGCGCCAGCTCCTCCTGCTGCCGCTACGCAGGCCGAGGCCGCTCCGCCTCCTCGCACACACGCGGTCTGGATCGTCCACGGCATGGGCCAGCAAGTGGAGTTCGAAACACTCGACAGCCTAGCCGAAGGCATCATGAGCATCAGTACTCCTCCCAACGGCAAGGCATTCACGCCCCGCTTTGCCGCAGTAAAAATCGGCAACTCCGTCGTGGAACGCGTCGAACTCGATGTCCACTTTACGGATCGGCCGTTGCGATTGCATCTCTATGAAGCCTACTGGGCGCCCATTACGGAAGGCCAGGTCAAACTCACCGAAGTCATCAGCTTCCTGTTCAACGGCAGCATGCGCGGCATTCTCAATTCACTGAAGCCCTTTCAGCGCGCGCTTTTCGGAACCATCGCTCCGTTCAAGATCCCGGGACGCAACGCTTTGGAGATTTTTCTGGCGATGCTGACCGTGTTGGCCCTGATTGTTCTCAATGCCGTAATTCTTTCGGCTGGCGCGGTTCACTATGGCCTCGCCGGCTTGAAGCTGCGTGCCACGGACGCGAACTGGGCTGCGCTCACCGCCGTCGCGGGTGCGCTCATCGTCATCCCTCTGGCTTTCGGCGCGCTGCTTTTTCTCGCCGGCCTTTCCAAGCCTAGCTCTCTTCCGCCGGTGGCTCAACACACGGTCTGCTATCTATCGTGGATCGCGGTATTCCTGACTCTATTCGCCTTCATTGTCGGCGCGGGCGTGCTGGGCTCCTATTCCCTCTTCGAGTCGGATTCGCTAGCCAGATTCAAAGGGCTCGCCTCCACGATTCAAGCTTTGACCACCTTCACCGCGCTTCTCATCGGCGTTCTGGTTACCATCGCCCTTGTCGCCAGGGCCTCGCTGCGTTCTCAGCAGCGCGATCTTCACAGCGGAGGCTGGTTTGTCTCCTTCTTCGTCGCTTCCTTCGCTCTTTTTCTCATCAGTTGTCTCTGGTTCGGCGCTGTTCTCCTGTCGGCCCTGACTCCTCTGCTTGCGTCTATCGATCTAAGCTTCGTCCCCACATCTGTTTTCGCATTTCTCAAAAGCCCTCTTTGGGTTTGGCCTCTGCTTCTCCTTCTCGGTTGGCAAGTCCGTGAAATCCTCGTCGAATACCCCGGCGATGTCGCCGCCTACATCACACCCAACAAGCTCGACCGCTTCTGCCAAATCCGCCAGCAAATCAAAGACCTGGCCTACGCCTCCGCTTCCAACGTTTACCTCGCCCAGAACCCCGACGGCACTTTTCTCTACGACAGGATCGCCATCATCGGCCACTCGCTCGGCTCGGTGATTGCCTATGACACGCTCAACAAACTCATCAATCAGGACAAGCTTGCCCTCACAAAATTCGATGTTATCGGCCGCACCTGTCTTCTGGAAACTTTCGGCTCCCCGCTCGACAAAACGGCTTTCTTCTTCACCGTTCAAGGCAAGGACATGTTCCAGGTCCGCGAACAGCTCGCTGCTTCTGTTCAACCCCTCATTACCGATCCCGCGGCCCGTGCCATTCCTTGGATCAACATCTATTCCCCCAACGACATCGTTTCCGGCCACTTGAAGTTTTATGATTTGCCGCCAGACTTCATCGGCAATCTGCGCAAAGATGGACACACCGCCGAGGCCAATCAACTTGAAGCGCTCATGGCCAATGTCAAGCGCGTCGACCCGCATGCCGATCCGGACGCCGTCATACCTCTCGTCGCCCACGTGGAATACTGGCAAAATCGCCTGGTCTGGACCAAACTCTTAGAAGCTCTCTGAATCACTTCTTTGGAGAATTTCCCTGATGCCGCGGAACCTTCTTCGCCTCGCCGTCATCCTTTGCTTAGGGGTGATCAGCGCCGCTGCCCTTCGTCACGCTTCCGGAGCACCCATGTCTTTTCAACTCTCTTCCAGTGCGTTTCCCGCCGGCCAACCCATCCCCAAGCAATTCACCTGCGATGGCACCAACGTCTCTCCCCAGCTTTCCTGGACCGGCGCTCCCGCCAACACCCAATCCTTTGCGCTCATCATGGATGATCCCGACGCCCCCGCCGGCACCTGGGTCCATTGGGTGCTCTACAACCTGCCTTTCAACGCCCACGAACTCGTCGAAAACGTTCCCAATCGGCAGGAGCTGCCCGACGACGCTCGCCAGGGCTATAACGACTTCCACAAAATTGGCTACGGTGGCCCTTGCCCTCCCTCCGGCAAACCGCACCGCTATTTCTTCAAACTCTATGCGCTCGATGCCAAACTCCACCTCAAAGTCGGCCCTTCCAAGGTCGACGTCGAGCAAGCCATGCAAGGCCACATCCTCGCCCAAGCCGAACTGATCGGCCGCTACAGCCGGTGAACTTTCTGGCGAGCGCGGGTGCCGCAGCCTTCGGTTCTCAGGCTGCGGGTTTAGAGCCAGCTGCAAGCAACGCTGGCCAGAGGTCCCATTCGAATCTCCGAACCCAGGTTCCAAGCTTTTCCACAGGCGATTCGAATTGCATCTAGATAACTATTGACAACAAGTCAACATACGTGCTATCCTTCCGGGTGTTCTCGTCGCCCGCATTCCGCTTTCTCGACGGACTTCTCCCCTCTAAAGCAATGCTTGGTCGCTTCGATTCCTCCCGAAATAGGCTTTCTCTTTTGCTTTCATACTCTTACGAACTCTTTTGCGCTTTGCAAAAAAACATCTCTCGCATTTTCAGTAACTTGCAGACTCTTGGGGTAAAACACCGGGGGTGGGTACCTACTTGCTCTCCTCTGGCTTCTCACCGATCTTTGCCATTTCTGCCACTTAGGAACGCCTCCAAACCCAATGCTCTCAAGCGCTTGCGCACAGTTTCCGTCACCACGGGGGGTGGGGGTTTTCTCCTTGCTCGCCTCTCGCTACGCGCCGGTCTCCTATCCTTGCCTCTCTACTTCGTTACTTCATTACTTCTCGTGTCCTGCTCGACCAAGTCGGCTTCCACTGCTGTTCCCACCCTGGCCATCACCCACGCCACGGTCATCGATGCCACCGGTGCCCCGCCTCAGCTCGACACCACGGTTCTCATCGAGCGCGATCACATCACGCTGATTGGTCCGTCGCGCCGCATCTCGCTTCCCCCCAACGCGCCCACCGTCGACGCCACCGGCAAATTTCTCATCCCCGGCCTCGTCGACTCGCACGTCCACCTGACTGCCGCCGGCGAACCCACGGGGAGCCGCAACTTCATCATCCCGCTGCTCGTCGCCAACGGCATCACCACCGTGCGCGACATGGACGGCTCCGTCGATCTCCTCAAGCAACTCCGCAAAGAAATTTCCGACGGCCAACTTCTCGGCCCGCAAATCTTTTTCACTGGCCCCTATCTCGATGGCGACCCGCCCAGCTTCCAGCCTTCGATCGTCGTCAAAACCGCCGACGAAGCCCGCAAAGCCGTCGATCAACTCGTCTCCGAAGGCGTTGACTTCATCAAAGTCCAATCGGTCCTCGATCGCGCTCCCTACTTCGCCATCGCTGACGAATCCAAAAAGAAAAACATCCGCTTCCTCGGCCACGTTCCCGACCGCGTCTCCGCCTTTGAAGCTGCCGCCGCAGGTCAAGCCAGCATCGAGCATCTCACCGGTGTTCTCCTCTCCTGCTCCTCACAAGAAACCGAACTGCGCGCCGCGCAAGCCGCTCCGCTTCCGCCCCACGAAACTCCGCAGCAAGCGAAAGTCCGCCAGCGCACCTGGCTTCGCAAGCTTCTCGACACGCAATCGCCGCAAAAAACGAATTCCCTCATCGCCGCGTTCCTCGCTCACCACACGTGGCAAGTTCCGACCTTCCCCGCGCTCGTCCATCTCGGTTTTCTCACCCCGCAAACCAACCTCGCCAACGACCCGCGCATGAAATATGTCCCTCAGAGTGAAAAGAAAATTTGGCAGCAAGGCACCACCAGCCAACTGAACGGCTACACCGACGCTGACTTCGCGATCCGCGAAGAAATCATTCGACGCTCACTCGTCGTCGTCGTCCAAATGCAAACTGCCGGCGTTCGCATCATGGCTGGCACCGACACGCCCGCGCCCAACGTCTTCCCGGGCTCTGCCCTTCACGAAGATCTCGCGTATCTCGTCCAGGCCGGCCTCACGCCCATGCAAGCCCTGCAAGCCGCCACGAAAAATCCCGCCGAATTTTTGAGCCAACTCGACACTCACGGCACCGTCGAGCCCAACAAGATCGCCGACCTCGTCCTCCTCGATGCCAATCCTCTCGCCGACATCCACAACACCCAAAAAATCTTCGCCGTCATTCTTCGCGGCCACGTCCTCGGCCGCCCCACTCTCGACGCCCTCCTCCACTCCGTCGAGCAAAACGCCGAGGCACAGTGAGACCACCGGATGCAGTCGCCAGTCCATTTCGATTGGATGAGAAAGCGTGAGGCCGCGCTAGGTCACCGGAACCGCGGTTTTGCGCGGCGGATTGAAGAACGGCAGGGCCACAACTCGTGCAGATACGCTATGGCGCACCGCTTCGACCGTCATTTCTATTTTGAGCGTCGAACCAATCGCCGACTGCTCCTTGTTGACGCAAGCCAGCGCGATCATTTTCTTCAGTGTTGGCGACCATGTTGTCGAAGTAGCTTTCCCGACGTGCTTTCCATTGTGATAGACCGGCACCGCGACGCGCGAGGCGATGCTCGGCACTTGCGGCGCCATGCCGATTTTGTCGTACAGCGCCTCGACTTCATTCCAGTCAATTTCCAGGCCCACCAGCCGCCGCGCTGGCCCATGTTTTTTCTTTTCGCGCACCAGCGCTTCGCGGCCCACAAAACTGTCTTTCTTCAGATCCACAAGTTTGCCGAGGCCAATTTCCGCCGGCGAATACTTCTGTGCTGGAATCAGCGCCTTCTTGCTCGAGTTGTAGTCCACTTCAATGAGAATCAATCCGGCTTCGATCCGCGCAATGTCCAGCGCGATCATGCCTGCGGGATGAATGTCGAACGCCTTGCCTTTTTTGATCAGCTCGTCCCAAACTTTCGGCGCTTCTTTCCACGGCATCCAAATCTCAAATCCCAAATCGCCAGTGTAGCCCGTGCGCGAAATATCTACCGGCACGCCGGCAATCGTGCCGCGCGTCACGCGAAAATATTTCAGGTTGGTGATGTCCGCGTCGGTCGCCACGGCTTTCAGCAAACGCCCCGAAGTTGGCCCTTGCAACGCGAGCGCCGCGGTCTGCTCGGAAATGTCTTCAATCTGTACATCCAGCGCCAATGCGTTTTGCTCGAACCAGCGCAGGCTCGGATCGGCGGCCGTCCAGCGATACTCGTTTTCGCCAAGCCGTGTGATGGTGCCGTCGTCGATCACTTTGCCTTCGGTGTCGCACCAGCAGCCGTAAATGACCTGATCGATCGCGACTTTATTGATGTCCCGCGCAATCACCCGGTTCACAAAGCGCGTCGCATCTTTTCCGGTCACGTGATATTTGAAGAGCGGAGAAATATCAATCAGCGCGGCGGAATTGCGAATCGCGTTGTACTCGTGCTCGTGATGCATCTCGTACACGCTGACCGTGTAATAGCCCGACCACTCGCGATAGTTCAGGCTCTCGCACAGTTTCAGCGTTCTGGAATGAAACGCAGTTCCCACCGGCACGGCAAAGCTCCTGGCAATGCGCTAGCGATTATAGGGAAGGCCGCCATTCGCCGCAAAGGATAAGGCGCTGTCCATGTGAAACGAGATAACGTATCCGCCATGCGAAGCGGTCGAGTGTTCATCACAGTCTTTTTTGCCG
>Ga0335080_10001018_pt1 | contig 26765 bp, 30 predicted proteins | sample Lox_Sample_34_FD_206720 | JGI IMG/M metagenome (GOLD analysis project Ga0335080, IMG submission 206720) | Soil microbial communities from Loxahatchee National Wildlife Refuge, Florida, United States - Lox_Sample_3.4 | ecosystem: Environmental > Terrestrial > Soil > Wetlands | place: USA... | reverse complement strand
CCGCATTTCCCTGAACATTGCCAGCAGCCGGCGGATTCTGCTCCACGGAAACGAGGGCATGAGCGCGGCTGGAAGTGTGATTCAAGCGTTCGGCCAGTTTGTGGTCGGCGGAAATTATGTCGTCGGCTTCGTTATTTTTCTGGCGTTAATTGCGATCCAGTATCTGGTCATTAACCATGGCGCGGTGCGCACAGCGGAGGTGGCAGCCCGGTTTACGTTGGACGCTCTGCCGGGCAAACAGATGGCCATTGACGCGGAGCTGAATGCGGGGCTGATTGACGAGCACCAGGCGCGCGCGAGACGCGAAGTGGTCGGTAAGGAAGCGGAATTTTACGGCGCCATGGACGGTGCAGCCCGCTTCAGCCAGCGCGACGCCTTGGCCACGATTCTTATTACCGCCATCAATATTATCGCCGGTTTCTTGATTGGCGTGTTCCAACTCAACATTCCACTGGCGGACGCCGCCAAAACGTACACCGTTCTGACCGTCGGCGACGGCTTGGTGACCATGATCCCTTCACTGCTCGTTTCCGTGGCCGGCGGGATTGTGGTGACCCGCACATCGACGGAGACGACCGTCGGCGTCGAATTCGGCCGGCAATTGTTCGGACGGCGCCTGCCACTGCAAATCGTTGCCGGCGTGATGTTTCTGCTTGGATTGATTCCAGGCCTGCCGAAACTGTCGTTCTTCCTGCTTGCTGCCGCAATGGGTTACCTGTCCTCACGCGCCAAAGAAAAAAGCCCAGAAGAGACGAAGGCCGCGGAGATTGTGGGCAAGGAAAAGAAGGTCGATCCGCAGCAGCAGCTGGAAACTCTGCTGAAGCTCGACGAGATCAGCCTGGAGGTGGGCTACGCTCTGGTGCCGCTGGTAGACCAGGCACAAGGCGGCCAGTTATTGCAGCGGATTCGCGCGCTGCGCAAGCACCTGGCGCTGCAGCTGGGGTTTTTGGTGCCGTCGGTTCACATTACCGACAACTTGAAGCTGAAACCTCGCGAGTACGTGGTTCTGCTCCGCGGAGTGGAAGTTGCACGCTGGGAAATGCAGCCTGATCGTCTGCTGGCCATCAGCTCGGACCCTGCTTCGGGTCAAGTGGAGGGCTTGGCCACGCAAGAGCCGGCCTTCGGAGCCGCGGCGCTCTGGATCGTGCCGGGACTGCAGGAGCAAGCATTGGCAAACGGGTTCGCCGTAGTTGATCAGACGTCGGTGCTGGCTACGCATCTTGCGGAACTCGTGCGCCAGTTCGCGCATGAGCTGTTGACTCGACAGGAAACGAAGCGCCTGCTCGATGCCCTGGCGGAATCACAACCGAAGCTTGTCGACGAGTTGGTGCCGCGGCTGCTTACGCTCGGCGAGATCCAGAAAGTGCTGCAACAGTTGCTGCGCGAGCAGGTGTCAATCCGCGACCTCACCACGATTCTTGAGGCGCTGCTTGACACGGCGCCGGCGCACAAGAGCCAGATTGCGCTGGTCGAAGCCGCGCGACAGGCGCTCGGCCGCGCGCTAATTCAGCCGCTGATCGGCGACGACCGAAAACTTAAAGTTCTCACACTCGACCCGCACATCGAGCGCGAGTTTCAGCGGCAGATCGAACCGCAAGCTGGTGAGGCGGCGGCGACAGGTGTGGGCGCGCCACTGCGGCAAATCCTCGAAGGGCTCCAGAGCCTTGTGGGTGACAAGATGGCGCTCAGCGCCAGCATCCTGCTGTGCAGCAGCCCTTCGCGGTATCACCTGAGGCGGCTGCTGGAGCCCTTCCTGCCGCGGATCGTGGTGCTTTCCCCGGCGGAAATTCCTACTACCGTCTCGGTGCAAACGCTAGGAGTTGTGCGATGAGCGAAACCGGGCAGCTAGCTTGCCAAGAAGGGAACGAGCCATGTTGACGCTATCGTCAAAAAAAGAAACCTCGCTGCCCGCGATCGATTCCGCGGAACGCGAGCGGTTGCTCCAGGAAAACCTGCCAGAGGTGCGCTATATCGCCAGGCGAATCCATGACCGGCTTCCGCCGCACGTGCCCTTCGACGATCTGGTCCATGCGGGCATTCTCGGGTTGATCGACGCGGTGGATCGATACGATCCGAGCCGCAACGTGCAGTTGAAATCGTATGCCCGTTTCCGCATACGCGGAGCCATTCTCGACAGTCTGCGCCAGATGGACTGGAGCCCCCGTGCATTGCGGCGGCAAGCCCGGCGAATCGAGGAAGCCCAACGGGAACTCAGCACAACGCTCGGCCATTCTCCGAATGAGGTCGAAGTAGCCGCCTATCTCGATGTGCCCCTCGCGGAATACCAGCGGTTGTTGGGTGAACTACGCGGGCTCGACTTGGGCAGCCTTTATGTCGGTTCGAATGACGAGTCAGGGGAAACGCCACATCCCGCTCTGGCGACCAAGGATGAGGAAGATCCGTTCGAACAGTGCTTGCGGTCAGAGCTCCGTTCGATGCTGGCCAGCGCCATCGATGAGCTTGATGAGAAAGAACGCCACGTGCTCGGTCTGTATTACCTCGAGGAACTCACGATGAAAGAAGTGGGAGTGATCCTGGACATCGGTGAATCTCGCGTATCGCAGATTCACACCGCGGCGATTTTGCGGCTGCGCGGACGTTTGCGCGAGAAGCTTGCGGCGCAACGCGCCGAGAAGAACTCGGCCTCGTAACCTGAGGAGCGGAGCGATGCGCAAGATACTGACGCAAGAGGAAATCGACGCGCTGTTCCTGGCTGCCAAGGATCCGCAGAAGCGCGCCAACTCACGAAGGAACGTCAAGATTTGCGATTTGCGGAAGCTCGGCACGCTCAACGCGGAACAAGTCCGCGTGGTCACTACCCTGCACGAATCTTTTGCGCGGCGGCTCGGGAATTCGCTTGGAGCGTACTTGCGAGTTGGTTTTGAAATGAATCTGGTGTCCGTGGAGCAGATCCTGTTCTCAGAATTCCTTACCCGCATCCCAGAGCTGACCTACCTGGCATCGATGCGCATATTACCGATTGACGCGCGCGCGACGCTGCAGGCGGACTTGTCTCTCGTGTTTCCCATTGTCGACCTGGTGCTGGGCGGCCCGGGAGACGAAGCGATTGAGCCGCGGGAACTGACGGAGATTGAGGAACAGATCTTCGAGACGGTGGCGCGGCTGCTGACACGCGACCTGCAGTCGACCTGGGAGCCGGTCCTGGAGATCGATATAGCGTTCGATCAGCGGCAACAGCAAACCCAGGTGCAGGGGCTGATGCTGCCCACGGAAAAAGTGCTGTCCCTCACGTTCGAAATTCGCCTTCCAGACGCCCATGGCACGTTAAATCTGTCGTTTCCCGCGGTGGTTGCCAACGCCCTGTTGCGCAAACTGTCGGTTCGGCGGTCGCATCTCGAGCGCATGCCGTCCCGCGAGGCGCGGCAACAGGTGCAAGCGCGGCTTTTGGGGAGCAGTTTCGTGCTGGATTTGAGCTTGCCTCCCAGCCCGTTGACCATGCGGGAAATTTCGAACCTGCAGCCCGGCAAAGTGCTAGCGCTGCCAAAACCCGTGCAGCAGCCCATCCATCTGAATGTGGCGGGAAAGCCGATGTTTTGCGCTTACCCCGTGCGACACGGCCGCAATCGTAGCGCGCGAGTGGAACGGCGCCTAGCGCTTCACGTGACGCCGAAACAGGAGGGCGTATGAGCAACAGCGATTTAGACAGTTTCGGCTCGTTTGTGGCGGTGTGGAAAGAAGCGTTTGCGAAAATCCTTACACAACTCGGCGCCGCATCGGTCGTAGTGAAGGAACCCGGTCCGGACACCGGAGTACAGACAAACGCGGAGGATGCGGACTCGGTCCACGCCATATTTGCAGGAGGCGGCTGCCTCGCCGGCCGCTTGCAACTCAGCGCGGCGAAAACTGCGGCGGTGCAACTGGCACAGCTGCTGATGGCAGCGCCGATCGACCCGGCAGCCGCGTTCACGGAGACCGACGCGGACGGTTTTTGCGAATTGCTGCGACAAGTCGCGGGAGAAGTGTCCCTGGTGTGGAAAGAAGCCAAAGGCGCGCCTGCGGAACTGCTGTTTCAGACCGAAGCAAAAGAGAGAGCAGCCAGCCAGAGATCAATCGCGCTTTCGATCGCCAGCGACAAAATCAACGATTTGGTTTTACGAATCGACGCGGATGCCGAGATGGAGCGTTCTCTCGGGGCGGACCAAAACGTTGACCAGCAAAGCGTTAGCTCCGAGGATTCCGGAGCGGAAGCGGCGCAACCTTCAGCCTTGCCGGCGAACGTTGAACTGCTCCTGGACGTCCAGCTCGATGCCACCATCCGCTTTGGGGAACGAGAAATGCTCCTGCAAGACGTGTTTGGGCTCATGCCCGGCGCAGTGGTGGAACTCGATCAGCTGGTGAACGAGCCGGCAGAACTGCTGGTGGCGGGACGAGTGGTCGCCAAAGGAGAAGTAGTGGTCGTGGACGGAAATTTTGGGCTGCGGGTCACCGAGGTGGCAAGCGCGGCTCAGCGTGCGGCGGCGCTGTCGCTAGCGTGAGGCAAGCAGATGGAGATGCTCGAAAGAAAAAGCAATTGGGGGCCGCAACCAGGGGCGGAGCGAAGGAGTGGGCTCTTCTCCCGGGACGGTTTGCTGGTGCGGTGTAACGCGGCGCAGTGCGCACTTCGGCTCAAGTTCCAACCGGCCTGGCTCACGCGCTATCGCGGAATTCAGTTCCAGAAGGACTGGTATCACGATCCGCGCTGCTTGCAGGACACACTATTGGCAGAGGTCCGGCGGCTGATCGTGCCATCTCCGATGAGCGTGACCCGGCCGCATCGTTTACTGATCGGGCTGCTGCTGATCAAACGCGGTGCGATTACTGCCGAAGAGCTGCGCGAGGGCTTGCGCTTGCAGCAGGAGTCGGGCACCGGCAAACTCGGCTACTGGCTGAGGCAGGTCAGTGCTTTGACCGAGGACCAGATCTGTGGCGCTTTGAGCCAACAGTGGGCTTGCCCCGTGTTTCCGTCATATCGCCGCATGGCGTTGCCGGTTTTTGGCCCGCAAGCGCCATTCACCTTATTGGCCGCAGCGAACGCCGTACCCGTTTTCGCAATGGCCGCGGGCCGTCAATGGCACGTCGCCTTTTCCTCGCGTGTGGATCACACGCTGCTGTATGCGTTGGAGGAAGTGCTGGGCTGCCGGACGCTCGCTTGTGTCGCGCGAGAGTCCGTGATCAAAGAATCGCTGGAACTCCTGCGGAAGCCGCTGGAGGAGAGCGAGATTCGCTTTGACACCATGCGGGATCCAGCTGAAATAGCGAGTACGATTTGCAGCTATGCCGGGCAAATGGATGTGCGCCGGGTGACACTGGTCCGCGCTGTCGGCTATTTGTGGGCGGCGCTCTTCCATGACGGCGTTCGGCGCGATCTTCTGTTCCGCGTTTCGGAAGATGCGCGGGAGCGCGTCACGAAAGCTCGAATCTCACCTAAAGAAAGAGGGAAGCTGCCGGAAACAAGAAACGATGGTGCCTGGGGTGCCGGCGGTGACCTGCTATGACGCAATCCGTACACAGCGCGACGCCGTTGGAAGCGGAGTGGTTGGAGCGCCGCAAGAAGCGGCTCATGGGCATTCTGAGTAAAGGATTACCCACGCTGCCCAGTTACTTGTTGGACTTGAATGCGCTGTTGAGTGCGCCGACCGTGGACCTGCGCAAAGTCGCCGGCGTGATTCGCACCGACCCCAGCCTGGCGGCCCAAGTACTGCGGCTATGCAATTCGGCGCTGTTTGGATTACGAAGGCGCGTGCTGAGCGTCGCGCAAGCAGTTGTTTTGCTGGGAACCGAGCGGCTGCGCACGCTGGTGTTGACCTGCGCGGTGATGCAGTTTGCGGGCAAACATGTGCCGGTTAAATCGCTTTTGGGTTTCTGGCAGCACAGTTTCTTAACCGCCCTGCTTTGCGAACGCGTGGCCCAGTTGCTGGACTATCCAGAAAAAGAGCAGGCCTATCTGGGGGGCTTGCTGCACGACATCGGTCAATTGCCATTGTGGATGCTGGTGATGGAAGAGCAAGCGCGGCAGAAACCACTGCCACCGGAGAACTGGCCCGACGATATCCCGATCGAGAGGTCGTATTTCGGCATGGACCATGGCAAAGTCGGCCGGTGGATGGCGGTGGCCTGGAACTTCATGCCATCGTTCATGGATGTGTTCGAAAACCATCATGAACCGCAGCGCGCGCAGCATGATCCGCATTTAGTCGGAATTGTTTCGGCGGCGGACCGATTCTTGAAAACACAAGCTGTGCCGGAAGTCGATGTGGACCTGGAAAACGAACTTCCGGAAATCTCGCCGATGGTGCCGCACATCGATGAGGCATTCATTGTCGGGGGTGAATCGGAAGGCCCGGTATTCCTCGTTGAGTGTTTTCCAGACCTGACGGCTGCGTCGCGCGAGCTTGTTTTGCAGAAGCTTCAGGCCGAATACATCCAAGTTCTTCCACTCGTGCAACTGGGTTTGGCGGCGGTAATGCCGGACGCGGGTGGAGAGCCAATTTCATTTCAGGAGCGTAAGCGGTGAAAAAACTACATGTATTGATCGTGGACGATTCCTCCGTGATGCGTAAGATTGTGGAACGGTCGCTTCGACAAGCCGGTCTGGAGCTCGAAGAAGTGAAGGAAGCGAGCAACGGAGCCGAAGCCCTAACGGAGGTGCAGAAGGAGAATTTCGACCTGATTCTCAGTGACATCAATATGCCGGCGATGGATGGACTGGAATTCCTGCGCAGCCTCGCGAGCATCCCCAACGCGAAAAGCGTGCCTGTCGTCATGATCACGACGGAAGGAAGTGAGGCCCGCGTGGTTGAGGCCTTGTCTGTGGGCGCCCGTGGCTACATCCGCAAACCGTTCACGGCGGAACAGGTCAAAGAACGAGTCACGCCCCTTCTCGGAGACCCGCAATGAGTGTGCCAGCGAATGCAGCGACCGCAATCACAAAAATCGACCCACACTGGAAAGCGCTGATGGCGTGCGCGGCAACCGAGGTTTTCAGCATGATGGCGGGAATGGAACTGCAGGCGTATGAGGAAATGCCGGCAGAAATACGAGGCGATCAAACGGCCATGGTGGGGTTGGCCGGGGCACTTTGCGGAATGATCACGATTCGCTGCAGTTCGGCCACGGCGACAAAGCTTGCTGGCGCTTTGCTAGGCGTAGACGATCCCTCGATGACGATTGACGCGATGGGCGAGTTGGCGAATATGGTGGCCGGCAACTTCAAGTCGAAGATTTCCCAGGTGGTGGATCATTGCATGTTATCGATTCCCACGGTGATTTCCGGCGAAGCGTACACGCTGCAAGTGATGCCACCCACGGAAGGATTTCATCTCGCATTCCGCCTTGACGATCAACCCATCTGGTTTTCTCTGGTGGTTCACAGCTGATTCCTGAGAACCGTGCTCCAGCCACCCGGCAATCGTTGCCTGTTGTTCGAGAATTCCGGCAACACTTGCCGGGTGAGCTGTTCCTTGGCCTCATTCGAGGGTTTTTCCTGGTGCAATCCGTTGATCCATCAAGAGGATCTTACCGACATCCCTCTGCGAATCTGGAGACGGACTTGCTCTAACTTACAGAGGAGATAGCGATGGACAGCGGCTTCTATTCGGCTTACACGGGATTTGCTTCGCGGCTCGACGCGCTCGATCTGCTGGCCAACAATCTCGCGAATACGAACACGCCTGGTTACAAGGCGCAGTTTGCGTTTTATAGATCTCTGCCGGCCTGGCTAAAGGAGTCGTTGACCACGCCATTGAATCAGGCGGTGAACCGTTATGGAGCCTTGGGCGGCTCGCGTGTCGATTTCTCGGAAAGCAACCTTGAATCGACGGGAAACCCGACCGACATGGCCTTGGAAGGCGGCGGTTTTTTCACCTTGCAGGGCAAGGACGGCGTGCGCTTTACGCGTAACGGGAATTTTCAGCTGAACGCCAAGAGGCAACTCATTACGCAGCAGGGGAATGTTGTGCTTAGTGAGGCCGGGCCAATTGTGCTTCCTGCCGGCCAAATTACCGTGAGCCAGGATGGCACGATCAGCGTCGATGGCGGCCTGGTCGCGAAATTGAGAATCACGGCATTTCCGCCAGACATGCAACTGGTCCCGGAAGGCAGCTCGTATTTTGTTGCGCCAGATGGATCTGGCAGTGCCGCCAAGAATGTGGCGGTTCGCCAGGGAGCACTGGAGACATCGAACACCAATCCAGTGCGTGCGGCGGTTTCCCTGATTGACCTGCAGCGCACCGCACAAATGATGGAGAAAGCGCTGTCGATCTTTCACAACGAGTTTAACAAGACAGCAGCGCAGGAGCTGCCGCGAGTGTGAAGCCGGAGTAATGGAGCCAAATCATGTATCGAGCCTTGTATACCGCCGCGAGCGGAATGGAAACGCAGCAACTCAATCTGGAAAATGTGGCGAATAACCTCGCTAATGCCAGCACCGCGGGATTCCGGCGCCGCCGGGTGCAATTTCAGGACCTGATTTATCAGAATCTGGTTTTGCCCGGTGCAGCTTCGACGCAACAAACTACGTTTGCAACGGGACTGCAGGTCGGATTGGGAGCACGGCCAGCTGCTTCAGAGATCATCCAGGCGCAAGGAGATTTCAACACTACCGGCAATCCACTCGATTTGACGATCCAGGGCCAGGGTTTTTTCCAGGTCCAGTTGCCGACCGGGGAAATTGCCTATACGCGCTCCGGCGCTTTCCATCTCGATTCCACCGGCATCATGGTGACCAGCGACGGATATCAGCTGCAACCGTCGATCACCATCCCTCCGAGCGCGACGAATATCACGATCGGCTCGGACGGCACCGTGAGTGTTCAGCTACCGGGGCAGCAACAGGCCCAGCAGGTGGGAAGCATTCAGCTGGCGACCTTTGCGAATCCTGGCGGCCTCAACAGCATCGGCAACAACTTGTATCTCGAGACCACCGCCTCGGGCAATCCGATTGTAGGCACTCCCGGTGGGAGCGAGGGTCTCGGGAACATCCTCCAAGGCGCTTTGGAGAACTCGAACGTCGATGTCGTCGGCGAGTTCATTCAGATGATTCTCGCGCAACGCTCCTACGAAGCGAACTCCCGGGTGGTGCGTGCCGCCGATGAAATGTTCCAAACCATCAACGGGCTAACGTCATAAGGAGGGCAAATGCGTGCGCCAGTCCATTCGATGCTGCTCGCAGGATTCCTTGGCGTATTGCAGCCCACGCTGTCAGGGCAGGCGCCAGCCTTGGTTTGTCAAAAATCTCAGTGTGAAGTGAGAGAGACGTTGTGGAAGGCCGTGCGGCTTGCCGCAGCTCGATCCGGAGTTGCACTCTCGTCCGTGGCCGGTCCCGAATCCCTCGAATGGTACGCTCCGGCTCCGCTACTTCGGGAGGTATCGTCCGCGGAAGTCCAGGATGTCACGATCGATCCCTTTTTACATAGCGCGCGTTTCCGTCTGCGGATCACGCATGAACCGCAAGCTCCTTCTTTTTTTGCCTGGTGCCCACTCGAAGACGCGACGCCCGCTCGCACGTCGTGGTGGCGCCTGGCAGACAACTCTGCAACCGTAAGAACAGATATCGGTCCGATAGCCGTCGATCCTGGGCGCTGGGCTACCCTGCAGCTGCATTCCCAAAACTCATTCGCATCGCTACGCATCCGGCCGCTGCAGTGCGGGATCGTTGGCCAGGCAATTCGTGTCCGGGTTCCCGGGAATGGCCACACATTGCGGGCCCGGGTGGTCGGTATCGATTTGGTCGAGGCGGAATTCTAGGAAGCGATCTTATGAATCGAAGCATGAAAATCGTGTTGTTCCTCATCATGGCCATGAACAGTGGCTATCCCGTGTCAGCCGTCCCAGGAATCAAGAAGGCAAAGACGCCGGCGACGTCGGGAGTCTATGACGAGTATCTAGCTCGAGTGCGGGCCATGAATGCTGCCCTGCCAGCTACTTCGGGAAGCCTTTGGGTCGATTCAGGCCCACTCAGTCTGATTGCTACCGACTATAAGGCACGGCGCCCGGGCGACCTAATCGTGATTCACCTGGTCGACAATTTTTCGGCCGCAACGAATGGCGAGAACAAACAGTCGCGGCAGTTCGCTGCGCAATCGAGTATCACGCAGCTGATTGGCGCTCTGGCGGCCAATAACCGATTAGCGAGTCTTTTGAATGCCAATTCGAGTCACAGCCTCGACGGCAAGGGCCAGTCCACAATGAGTTCGAATGTCCAGCTGAACCTGGCCGCGCAGGTTATGGAAACGCTGCCGAATGGCGTACTGGTGATCCAGGCTGCGCGCGACATTACACTCGGAAATGACCGCCAAATCGTCTTTGTGCGTGGCTTGGTTCGTCCGGGCGACCTGCTCCCCGACAACTCCGTGGCTTCCACATCCATCTCGGATTTGCAGGTGGAAATCAAAGGGAAGGGTGCGGTCGCCGATGCATCGCGGCAGCCAAATCCCATCGTGAATCTTCTGCTGAAATTGCTCACATTCTGAGGGAACACATCATGCACCGTCGATTCACGAATGCGTGTCTGGCAATTGCGCTCTCTGGTGCGATGCCGCTGACCGCTGTCAAGTGCGAGGAAGTTCTGCCGGCGGCGCAACGCACCGCGCGTTTGAAAGACATTACGGAAATCGAAGGGATTCGGGACAATCAGCTGATCGGCTACGGTCTGGTGGTCGGCTTGGCAGGCACCGGCGACAAGCAGCAAACGATTTTTTCCGTACAGACTCTGGGAAACATGCTGCAGCGCATGGGGGTGAGCATCCAAAGCCAGATTTCCACGATCCAGGTTCGCAACATCGCCGCGGTTTTCGTCACAGCGACGCTGCCGCCCTTTGCGCGGCCGGGGATCAAGATCGACGTTACGGTATCGTCGATTGGCGATGCGAAGAGTCTGGCCGGGGGCACGTTACTGCTGACGCCGCTCAGTGCCGCGGATGGCAAAGTGTATGCAGCCGCGCAAGGCCCGTTGGTCATCGGAGGTTACAGTGTCGGCGGTTCAGCAAACGCGAAAACTGTGAATCATCCAACCGTCGGACGCATTCCTGAGGGGGCGTTAGTAGAGCGCGACAGTTCCGTTAACCTCTCGAGCCTGGATCGTCTGGAAATTCTGCTGCGTGATCCGGATTTTCGTACCGCGCAGGAAGCCACCATCGCGATCAACAAAGAACTAGGCACAAACATCGCCCATGTGATCGATAGCCGCCGAATTGAAATACCGGGGTTTCGATCAACGGGCTTCGACGCTCCCACGCTCCTCGCCAGGATCGGCGATATCACGGTGCACACCAAGCCTTCCGCCAGAGTAGTCCTGAATGAGCGTACCGGCACGGTCGTGATGGGAGGAAACGTCACGATCGGACCATGCGCGATTCTGCATGGCAATCTGTCGATCCAGGTGTCGACGGAGTTCCAGGTTTCTCAGCCAGAGCCCTTATCCCAAGGGAAGACCGCGGTGGTGCCCCAGACCTCGGTTCAAGCACAGGACTCGGCGGTTCAAGCCATTCACCTCAAAGAAGGCGCGACGGTGGACGAGTTGATCCGCGGATTACAGGCCATGGGCGCATCAGCCCGCGATGTGGTCGCCATCCTTCAGGGCATTCGGCAAGCCGGAGCACTCAACGCAGATCTGGAGGTGCTATGATCCCCACAACGGCGCGCATCCAAACAACCTCTGTTGCTGCGCAAGTGAGTGCACCCTTGCCGCCGGTCGTTTCAACCCGGTACGCTTCGGTTCAACAGCGAAAGCTTGAAAAGGCGGCTGCCGAGTTCGAATCAATACTGATTTCCACGTTCTGGAAATCGATGAAGGATTCCTTTTCAGATGGGAACGAAGACGTAACCGACCCTGCTCACTCCTCTCTGGATGACATGAGTATACAAGCCATGGCTGGTGCGATGAGCAAGGCCGGAGGACTTGGCTTGGGCAAATTGATTCTAAGACACTTAGAGCCCTTGACGGGAAAGGACAAGGTAGCGGGAGGAGATCGCCCCGGCTAATGTAGACGTCGATTCTGCCGATAGGACAGGTAGCGGAGTAAAAGGGCATGGCCCAGCATTAAATTTCTCTGAGAATCGGCCGATCGGCATTCCAAGCGCTCCAAGCTCTGCTGGAATCCGGCGCGGCAGTGAGGAGTTCGGCATGAAAATCGACCCCAAGGTTCAATCACCCGGCCAGCTGCAAAGCGATGCACTGCAAGGGGCAAAGAAGGCCGCAACCCGGCCTACGACGGCGAACGCGGAATCGCACAGCCCGGTTTCGGGCGACACGATCCAGATCTCCAGCCGGCACGCCGAAGTTCACCAGATGACGGCGCAGGCAGCAGAACTACCGGAGGTCCGGGCAGAGAAAGTCGCTCCGCTCAAAGCGTCGGTCGCGCAGCACGCTTACCACCCGGACAGCGGCAAGGTGGCGGATGCGATGATTGCCGAGCACTCGGCAAAAAGCGCGAAAGGTTAACGCGCCAGCAGGTAAGGTATGACCCATCTCGGTCCAGCGCCACCAACAAGACTCGAACCGCTGCGGCCGGGGGACCGGGACGCCCGTCAGAGAGAGCATCCCCCTGCAAAGCACAAGGCCGCGTCAAGTTCACCGCCATTGGAAAGCCACACGCAATCCGCGGCGGAGCTACTGAGGGAAGTGGAGCCACATCAACTTGACGAACGAGCCTAAACGATGAACACGAATCCGACGTATCTCGAACTTCTCGAGCAACGCATTGAATTGTTGAACTCTTTGTCGGCGACGCTACTGGCAGCGCGGGCGGCGATGACCGCCTTTGATGTGGGCAGTCTTGAGGCGCGGATCAACGAGCAGCAAGAATTGTGTGGCGAGATCCAAAAGTTGGACGAACAAAGGGAGCGCCTGCAATATCAGTGCGCAGCGCATTTGCGAATGCACGGTGGAGACAGGAGTCTGCCGAATTCGCCCGAACTGGAAGAAACCATGCACCGGCTTTACCAGGCGCAAACTACCGTCAAACAGCTCAACGCGGCGCATCAGGTACTGCTCCAGCGTTCCCGCCGGACGGTCACCGCTCTGCTGAATTCGATTCACACGTTTGAAGGCAGCTATCGAAGGGCCGCCTTGCAGCAAACGGCGGCGCGGGCGGAGCCACCAGAAAAGGTCTAACGCTATGGGAAGCCTCTCAGCAAGTCTGAACATCGCGCTGCAGTCGATGCTCGCCGAGCAGGGCGCGATCGAGACCACCAGTAATAATATTGCGAATGCGAACACACCCGGATATTCCCTGCAAAGACCAGACCTTGAGGAAACGCCGCCGGTCTCGATCGGCGGAAAGAGCTTCGGAACCGGTGTGCAATTGTCGCAAGTCACCAGCTTGCGTGATGCCGTACTGGATTTGCGGGTAAACCAGGAGACGCAGCAGCAGAGCCAATTGAACTCGTTTATCAGTGGGGGGCAGCAGATCCAGGTTTTGTTCAATGAGGCAGCAGGGACTGGCCTGCAATCGCCATTAACCGCTTTCTTCAACACCCTCTCGGAACTGGCTACGAATCCAAGCGACCTGACCACCCGGCAGAACGTAATCACAGCCGCGCAAAATTTTGCCAGCTCCTTGAACCAAGCGTCGGCGAACCTCGCGACTCTGCAACGCAATACCGATCTCGGAGTCCAGCAATCCGTGTCACAGATCAACAGTCTTATTTCACAAATTGCGCAGGTCAATCAGCAGGTCGTAGCCGCCTCGACCACCGGCGGAAATGCTGGTCCATTCGAAGACCAGCGCCAGCAACTCATCTTGAAGCTTTCGAACTATATCGGCGTCTCCGAAGTCGACGCGGGAAACAACAGCCTGACCGTGACCACCGCCAATGGCTCCGCCCTCGTCGTTGGAGGCCAGAGCTTCGCCCTGACAACGACTGCGAACTCTTCGAACGGTTTTCAAGACGTCTACTCGAACGGCAAAGATATCACTTCTCAAATAACGGGCGGGCAGCTGGCCGGGCAGATTCAAATTCGCGACCAGGAAGTGCCAGCCGTGCAAACGTTGCTTGACACGTTGGCATATAACCTGGCGAACGCGGTAAACCACCAGAACAGCGCGGGGTTTGACCTGAATGGAATGGCCGGCGGTAATATTTTTAACACGCAGGCGCAGCAGGCAGGCGCGGCCGCTTCTATTTCGGTCACCATCACGGATCCCGCGAAGATAGCTGCGAGCGGGGGCCCTTCTCCGGGAAGCCCGGGTGACAATACCAACGCGAATGCGCTGGTGGCGTTGCAGAATCAGAGCCTGATTTCCGGCCTGACGCCCCTCAATTTCTATTCCAATCTGGTGTTCAAGGTCGGCAACGATATTTCCAGCGCGCAGACCGAACAAACGGCGGGCAGCCAGGTCCTTTTGCAACTGCAGAATCTGCAAGGTGGTGTTTCGGGAGTGGATATCAATGAGGAAGCAGCCAATTTGATGCGCTTTCAGAATGCTTACCAAGCGTCCGCGCAAATTTCTTCGGTTATCGACAAGCTGATGGAAGCCACCATGAACATGGTGACATAGCCGAACGAAGGAGGACCGAAGAACCATGACCGTACGCTTAAATCCAGACCTAATCCCAAATCTTCTGATCTCGATTGAACAAAGCAAAATGAATGAAGCTACGGCCACGCAACAACTGGCCAGCGGGCGCAACGTAAACCAGCCCTCCGACGATCCCGCTGCTTCCGCCGCACTCGTACGCAATCATGACCAAGCCGACCAAGATGCCCAGTTCCTGCAGAACATGACGAGCTTGCAGGCGAAGTTTCAGGTTGCCGATTCGACCCTCAGCAATACCTATCAGGCCATGAATCGTGCGCTAACCCTCGCGGTTGAAGGAGCAAATGGAACGTTGAGCGCCTCCGATCGCCAAGCGCTGGCTAGCGAGGTTCAGGGATTGCTGAACGAGACCGTGAGTCTTGCAAACGCGACCTATCAAGGCGCTTACCTGTTTGCAGGCACAACAGTCAGCAGCCCTCCCTTCACGCTCGATCCAAGCACCAACACGGTGACCTACAACGGCGACAGCCAAACCACCACCGTGCAGCTCACCAACGGCAACTCCATCACCGGAAATGTGCCAGGCGACCAGCTCTTTTTGAACGGCAATGGCAGCATCTTCGGGTCGCTTCAGGATCTATATACAGCGCTAAATACCGGGAATAATCTTTCCGCCGCGGTCACCGAAGTCTCCAATGCCGTCAGCAAGCTGGATTCGCAGCGCGTTTTCTACGGGAATGCGTTGAATCAGATTACCCTTAGTGACAGTTTTCTGAATCAGGACAAGCTGAATCTCAGTCAACAGGAAAATGGTCTTGTCGGTGCCGATATGGCTGAGGTCGCAAGTAATTTCTCACAGGCAGAAGTGGCGAATCAGGCGACCCTGAGTGCGACCAGCTTGATCCTGAACCAAAAGACCTTACTCGACTATATGGCTTAGTGTGCGCGGCGAGTGATTAAGGTACATCGACCTGGATCTCGTTTGAGTTTGCGCTCTCCACACCTTGCGCGTCTTTAGCGCGGGTCACGTAGAAATAAGTGTGGCCGCTCTTTACCTTCGTATCGACATAGGTAGTATCTCGAACCAAATCCTGGTTGATCGGGTGAGCAAAATCATAGCTTGCTGGCTTGTCAGACCGATACACGTTGTACCCTGACACCGGAGTTGTACTAGCGTTCCACTTCAGCGTCACCTTGTGCCGATGGAAGAGCGCATCCATCATGGGAATCTGCGCGCCCGACGTGGTCACGGCCCACGCCGCGCACAGTACGGCAGCGGCCAACAAGCCGCCCGCACTCGCTAATTTTTGTGCACGCGGAACAGTTGCGTCACGGAACAGCAGCCCGAGGGCGACCGCTACCAGTACCAAGGCTAGCACCAATACTCCGAACACCAGCAGCCACAGCGCTCCCAATGGCTCCGGAATAAGAGATGGCAATCGATGAATCCGCCGTTGGAGCCAAGGATCTACCCAGAGATTTTCCGCCGTGAATACCAGCACTGCAGCGCAGATGATCCACACAAACGCGCTGACTCTGGTGATGGCGGCCGGGGCGCGCTCGCGAGCTAGGTCTTCTTCTCGCATCACCATCACTCTAAAACAGACGCTCAACGATTGCTACGGGACTGTCCTTGTTCTCGGCCGGGATGAAGCGGTATTGCCGTCACGGACGTGGGAGAATCGTTCGGTCCGTTGCTCAACGGGTCTGCTGGAACGCGGAAATCCACTGCTTGACCGCATCGAATTGCACTCTTGTGGACTGCATGCTGGCACATTGCGCGACCAACATCGCGCGAACCTGATCCAAAGTCTCGCGCAGGTCTCGCAGGCAGCTGCGGTATCGGACTACTTCCTGGCGAATCTCGGGCGAGAAACTCCGCTGCGCTGCGACTTCTCCAATTAACATCTGCATTTCGTCGATCGGCGTCTGGATCTCGCGGATCTCGTCGACGGTGAACTTACCTTCGCCCCGCAGGGCAGCGCGCGTCTTGTCCAACAGGTAAGCCATTCGCGCATTAATGCGCTCAAGCTGTTGTCGCAGGCCCGGCCTCATCAACTTCTCCACACGGAGGGCGGGCTGGATTCTGGAGGAGGAACTGATGCTTTCCGGGTTGTAATGGGCTCGCTCATAGAGATTCGCACTTCCTGAGGAGCCTCGCGCGGAGGCACAATGGGCCCCTTCTTTGCGAGTTCATCCCATGCCTGGTGTACCGGTGCGATCAGATCGATCAAGCCTTGGAGTCCCGCCCGAGTAGGCGCCACGCTGACGCGAAGTACTTCCGCGTGACAGACCGCGTAGAAGCGATCGAGTTGCGTGGCGGCGGCTCCGCCCTTTTCAAAATCCAGGGAACCCTGCAGCGCGCCGAGAACGCGGAGCGCATGATTGACCTCGAATACCCGTTTCTCGATATCGCCTTGCTCGAGCGCGATCATGGCCCGCCGGAAATCTCGCAGCATGGTCTCGTAGAGCGCCACGACGTGACTCAGCGCGGAAGAGCCGATGGCCGCAGTCTGTTGATATTCCGAAAATGCCTGCTTGTTGATCATGCGAGGCTCCCGAGTTGTTGGCTCATTTGCGCTTGCAGGAGTGGCAGTTCCTGCAATGTTGCGTTCACCTGCGCATAAACCTGCACAAGGTTTTGCTGCTTTACGGCGAGTGCTGTCTGCAAATCGGAGATCTGCTGGCTGAGATCTCGCGTTGTCTGCGAGAGCCCCTGCGAATCTACAGTCAATACGCCGTTGCCGGGGCCCACGAGGCTGTTCATCACATTTGAGAAGTTTGCCCCGAAACCCGTCGTGGTAGTTTGAAAGAACGCTTGCACCGCCGAATAGTTGTTTGTCAACGCGTCCGTCAGTGTTGCGTTATCGACGCTCAGGGTTCCGTCGTTATTCAGGTTCACGCCCATGCTGGAGAGGTTGACGATGCCGTTGTTTCCGCCAATCGAATACGCGATCGCTCCGAGAAGCATTGACTGGGCTTGCCGCACGGAACCGTCTGCCTCGAGCGGCCCCCCTCCCGAGCCGTCTGACAGCACCGCGAATTGCGCGTTGATGTCTTTGATTGCGGTGTTGTACGCCGAAACGAACGCGTTAATGGCATTGGTCGCGTTCTGCGTGTCCGCCCCAACAGCCACGTTGACCTGAGAATTCGGATCCGCCGAATTCAAGGAAAGCGTCACTCCGCTAATGGCATTGCTTACCGTGTTGGTCGCGCTGCTGATCGGGATGCCATCCACGGTGAGCGAGGCATTCTTGCCCTGAACGCCCTGATGGAAGCTTGCGCTGGCCACTTGGCTATTGGTGCCGGTGAAGCTAAGAGTTCCGTTGACCGTCAGATCGCCAGGCGCACCGCTCGCGTGGCTCAACAGTGCCAACCGTGCACCGTTCGAGTCCTTCACGATGCTGGCGGTCACTCCTGTGTTCGATTGGCCGTTGATGTAGGACACCAGGCCAGCTAGCGTGCTGGTGCCATGCGCGGCATCGACGGGCACGGTCACGGCAGTCCCGCTTCCAACCTGTATGGAGAGCGAACCGGAGATAGCGGTGTCGCTTGCGGGCACGGCATCGGAATAGGCCGACGAAGTGGTAGCTAAAGAATTGACGGTGATCGTATGCGTTGCGGCGGAGGCGCTGCTTGTGGCGGAGGCGGACAACACACTCGAATCCGAGACGCTCGCCGTCATGCCCGTTAGTGTTCCCAGAGGGTCACTGAGCGCTTGTGCGGCGCCTTGCACCGCCCCGATTTCCGACGTGAGTTGGGAAAGGGCGCCGCTTTGCGTATAGAGGGCGCTTTGAGAATTTTGAAGGCTGGTGATGCGTGCGTTGTCAAAGGTCAGCGCTAGCTGCACGAATTGATTGACGTCGATTCCTTGACCGAGGCCATACGCAGTGCTTGTCGAGCTGCTACTGCCGCTGCTACCGGTCAAAGCTCCACCTGTTATTGATGATGCCATTCGCTTTGTCTCCTATCCGTTCTCGTTGAGGGCAGAATGTGCTTTGGCCTGCTCTCGCTTCACATACTCGTCGATCCCTTCCGCGACGTTTCTCACCGCTTGAGGCGGAACTTCCTGCAATTCCTTTCCCGATTGGGCATCACTCACCACGTAATAAATCCGGCCGTTGTTGTCTCGGCGGAATGTCACATTCGGAGGTTGTACGCTCAACGCGGAAGACACCATCGGCACCGGTGTACTCATCTCGTGCGGGGCGGACTTGACGGCCACGGACACCGTCTGGTTGACGCGGGCCGTAGCCGCGGGCGTCTGCTCCGCCGGCGTTTGCTGGTTCAGGGAAGGCTCCATGGAGACTTTCATTTTTTCCTCCCTAGACAGCGGTTTAGGCGGGACTCAAGGAGCCCCGCCTGCCGCCAACTCGTTTGAACCGGACTAGCGGAGCAGCGTCAGTACGCTCTGCTGAGCCGAGTTTGCCTGCGCCAGAGCCGAGATGCCGGACTGGTTCAGGATGGTGTACCGCGAAAGGTTGGCAACCGCCGACGGGATGTCTGCCGCCATGATGCCGTCTTCCGCAGACGTCAGGTTCTGCACCTGGTTGGTCATAACGTTGCTGGCCGCCTGCAACCGGTTGATGACTGCGCCGATGTTGCCGCGATCGCCGGCGATCGTCTGGATCGCGGCGTTAATCGCGGTAAGCGCAGTTTGTGCCGAGGCCGCGCTGGACAGGTTGGTGCCCGTCTGAGCGTTGGCCAACATGCCTGTCCCTGCTACGTCTCCGCCAACCAACACGAAAGCCGCGTTGCTTGCTGCGATGGCCACGTCGCCGGTGGCGTTCGAAGCGAGACCGTTGCTCGCACCGAGGGCGATGCCCGCGGCTGTCGCGGAGAACGTGGCTTGCATACCGGAGGACTGGCCGCTGGCGTCTGGGTTGGCGTTGCCGCCAGCCTGATAAACCACGCCCGCGCCCGGTCCGGCGTTTACGGCCGCGACCAGGTTCGCCAGGGTATTGGCGATCCGGGTCTGCAACGATTCGGTGGAATTCGAATCGATCAGCACTTTCACCGCGCCAGTACCTGCCGCAATGTTGCTGGTCTGCGCGGTGGCGCCGGTCTGATCGGCCACCGCCATGGTGGTCACTGCAGCTGCATTGGCATTGGCCCCGTCGACGAACGTATACACGGTGTTGCCAATCGTCACGGTGTCGTTGGCGGCCGCGGCAGCGGTGGCATTGATGGAGGCAGACTGCCCGGCGGCGCTCACGAGTCCAGACGAGGTCAAGTTGATCGAGTTGGCCTGGATGTGGCTGCTGTTCACGGCGTCACTCAGGAAGATATCCATTCCGTTGCCGTTGAAAATCAGCGTGCCGTTGTAGCTCGTGGTGTTGCCGATCCGGTCGATTTCTTGCTGAATCTGGCTGTACTCTGCCTGTAGCGCGGTCCGCTGATTGGCGCCAACCGTACCGTTGGCCGACTCAGTGGCCAATGTAACGGCGCGGTTCAGAAGGGTGGTGACCTGAGCTAAAGCGCCGTCGGCAACCTGCAACGCGCCGACGCCCGTGTTGGAGTTCATCACGGACTGGTTCAACGCGCTGACGTTTGCCTGCAACCCGTTTGCGATGGCCAATCCCGCCGCATCATCTGCGCCGGAATTGATTCGCGAACCGGAAGACAACTGGAACAGGGTTTTCTGCAAATTGGTTTGCGTCACCGACAACTGGTTCTGGGCTGCCAGCGAGGCAATGTTATTGAGGATGCTGAGTGCCATTTCGAGAGGCTCCTTTCGTTGCGTTTTTCCGTTTGGCGTCCGGGAGCCTTGGTGCGGGGGCTCAAACCCTCATTGCCCAGGAGCTCGCACGTCGCTACGGATCAGCCAACGTACTCAGTGTGTATATCGGCTAACGCACATAAGGCTTTACCTCCGTAAGGCCTGGAGTTCAGAATTCTCTAAGATCTGCGGGGACGGGAGGAGTTGCGCGAGCTGCCAGGCGTGCTGTAAGTCAGCATCGGAGGGATATGCTCGCAGGCCTTGTTGCAAAATCCCTCGGGCGCGCCCTGTCTCCTGCAGCTCGGCCCATAAACTGGCAGCGCGTAGGTAATCACCGGGGAACAAGCCAGCAACGAATCGGATTTTTTGCTCGGCTATCTCCGCGGCTTCTCCGAGGCGATCCAGAAAAATATAAGAGAGAACCAATCCCTCGTAGAGTTCTGGAACTTGTGGAGTTGTGGCACGCCAGGCGGTCAAGCGCGCGATCCCCGCTCTCGCGAAGCCGGCGCGGACCATGCTTACACCCAGCTTGGCTTGTATGGCAGGTGTGTTCGGTTGCCGCATCAGCGCGATTTCATAGGCGGCGCACGCATCGTTAAAACGGCCAACATTGTAAAGGAAGTCACCTTGACCAATTACCCCGGCCGATCGCGCACGCTCGCTTACGAACTGCGCATTCTTTTCGATAGCCGGGCGGACCATGACCCTACTCTTCCCAGGCGAGCCGCGGCGCAACCGCGGTCAAGGCGCGCAGTAACGGATTTGCTTCGCGCGTTAGAATTCGCGTAGCAGCCTCCAACAGATTGCTGACGGTCACCGGGCCTGCTGATCCTTCGCTCGGCTGCAAGAACGACGTCCGCCGTACCAGGATCGTGGAGAAGCCAATCGTGCCTGCCGGCTCGAGGTCCGTCGCGCGATCCGAAACAAAGAATGTCTCAAACGGATTCAGGCGCTCCATTGCCAGCAACTGCCGAAGGAAGTGAACGGTGAGCGTGGAACGGTCCGAATAATTTTTCAGTTCGTGAGGTCGTTCATAAATGCGCTCAATCCTTCCCCTCTGTAGCGCGACCTCCAACTGCCACCGCTGTAGCAGACCACTTCGCTCTTTGCGGAATGAAAGTTTGCGGGTGCTCCTGGCTGGGTCGGCAATCACAATTACTCCAAAGCCTTTTTCGGAGAGCTTTTGGAGTCCTTCTACAGCACCGGGGAGGAACTCGGTCGGCCCTCGATGTTCAATGCTTTCTATATCGGCATTCGTGGTCGATGGCGTTAGTACTCCCTCTCGTGTGAGCACAACGTATCTCTTCATCTTCATCTCCCAGTTCGTGCCACCTGATCGATTCCGTTGTCAGTCCCAGTTTGGAACTCCTTTTTCAAACTGGCTCATTTTGCCGGACTGACGATTTCTCGATTCTGTCTGCGGGCTGACAACAAATGACTTCCCGGGCCTAGCAAAGAATCCGCTGAATTGCTTCAACGACGACGATTTGGAGCACGCCGACGACCAAAACGCAGGGCCGGGACGGCGCCCGCTCATCCGTTCTTAGAATCTGCCGATGCTATTTGTGGAGGAACCCCAGGCTCTCCTCGCCTGAATCGTAACGAACATGATTCGACTGACGCGCCTGAACAACCAACCGTTGGTCGTGAATTCCGACCTGATCAAATGCGTCGAGAACGCACCGGATACCGTACTGACTCTGGTTACCGGCGAAAAGATCATTGTGCGGGAGACGACCGATCAGGTGTTGGAACGCGTAATCGCCTTCCGCCGAGCCATACTGGCTGGCCTGGCGCCGAATCTCGGCGGTCCTCCAGCAGTCCCGGCAGCGGGAAATCCGGGGAGTGCCTGAGGACGTCATGGACAAAAGCAGCCTCCTGGGCGTGGCGCTTGCGTTGGGCGGAATCCTGTTGGGATTAGTGCTGGAAGGCGGGCGCATCGACCAAATCCTGCAGCCTACTGCGGCCATGATTGTGTTTGGCGGCACGCTCGGCGCCGTCATGATTCAGTTCCCGCTTCGCGTCATCTTCGCGGCGGCGATGCGGCTCGGCCAAGTGTTTGTTGACAACTCCACGAATCCAAATGATGTGATCCTGGAAATCGTTGGCCATGCGCAAAAAGCCCGCAAAGAAGGAATGATTTCTCTCGACAACGAGCTCGAAAATATTCGAGATCCTTTTCTGAAGAAGAGCCTGATGCTGGCCGTTGACGGCACGGAGCCCCAGGAAATCCGCAAAATGATGGAACTGGAACTCGAGAATCAAAGCGAGCACGAAGATCACCTGCCGCGTGTATTCGAATCCGCGGGAGGGTTTGCTCCAACGATCGGCATCATTGGCGCCGTTCTTGGTCTGATTCAGGTTATGCAGCATCTCGACGACATCAGCGAAGTGGGGAAGGGAATTGCCGTCGCTTTTGTGGCCACAATCTACGGCGTGGGATCCGCCAACCTGTTTTTCCTTCCGGCGTCCGGAAAAATCAAGATTCGTATCCGGCAGGAACAGATCCTCCGCGAAATGATGCTCGAGGGCGTCATTTCGATTCTCGAGGGCATGAATCCTCGCATGCTGGACATCAAGCTGCGCGGATTTTTTGCCGAAGCCAATCGACAGGCACAGATCAAGAGGTCGGCATGAGGCGGAAAAAGCACAGCGACCACGTCTCCCACGAACGCTGGCTGGTCAGCTATGCGGACTTTATTACTCTGTTGTTCGCTTTCTTTGTGGTCCTTTACTCATCGTCTCAGGTGGACAAGCGCAAGGTGGGTCGCCTCGCGTTGGCGATCCAGGTTGCGTTCCAAGAACTCGGCGTGTTTGAGACCTCTAACACCAAAATTCCTCTCAGCAATACCGAACCCATGCCTTTTACTACCGTTCAAGCGGTTGAAAATGCCCGGCGCTCCGGAGACATGCAGCGATTCGTCCAACCGACGAAAGGGGTACTCGCAGTCGAAGCGAACAACGGCTCTCTCAAAGATGTGCAAACCGAATTAGAAAAGGTACTGGCGCCCGAAATTCAGGAGCACATGGTCGCGGTTCAAGCTCGAAAAGAAGGAGTCGTCGTCAGCTTGAGAGAGATGGGGTTTTACGACAGCGGCTCGGCCGGCATCAGGCCAACGGCGATGAATGCGATCGACCGGCTTGCAGCTGTCATCGTGCCGCGCCGTGAAAGTTTGCGCATCGAGGGCCATACGGACAACATGCCCATCCACACATCGCAATACCCCTCCAATTGGGAGCTTTCGACGGCACGCGCCAGCAACTTGGTCGAAGTGTTCATCGACCGCTTCCATGTCATGCCTTCGCGTCTTTCCGCTGCAGGTTACGCGGAATTTCATCCCGTCGACGACAACGGCAGCGCAGCTGGTCGCGCACACAACCGTCGCGTTGACATCGTCATTCTCAACCCTGTCTTGCAAGACAGATCACCAATCCTCTCACCGGGTCTGGCAGTGAATCCCCTGTCCGGACCTGGAAACAGCAATTCTAATCCGAGTTCCGGGGCTCGTCCGCAAGGACCGTAATCCTCTCGATGCATTCAGTGCGGTCCTGTTGACAAGACGGCTATGATGCTTTGAAAATTAACTTATCCCCTTCCAGAAATCGTGTGAGTGAACGCCATGCGTCTACTTATGGCCGAGGCGGATGCCGGTCTGGCTGAGTCTCTTTCGGCGAAGTTTCAGCAGGAACGTTTCACCGTTCAGGTCATTGCGGATATCCACCAGCTTTCCGGGAATTGCGAAAGTCCGGCGTTCGACTTGCTCCTGCTGGACTCAAATGCAGCGGCAGGCGGGAGCGTCGCTGCTGCGCTGCGCGCGCTCCGGGGGCACCGGCAGAAATTACCGATCATTGTTCTGTCGGGGAATACTTCAGTAGAGGAGCGCGTACAAGCGCTGAACGAAGGCGCTGACGACGTGTTGATCAAGCCTTTCGCGATCACGGAACTCATATCCCGCATTAATGCTGTGTTGCGCCGCTGCGGGTATGGCCAGGAGCTCCTTGTCTTCGAAGACCTCGAAGTGAACCGGGTTTCCCATGAAGTGAAACGCGCCGGTCATTCCATAGACCTGAGCCCCAAAGAATATTCGTTGCTAGAATATTTATTGCGCAATCCAGGTCAGCCGGTCTCCCGAGGAAGCATTATCGAGGGAGTGTGGCGAATGAACGGCGATTCGCTGACCAATGTCGTGGACGTGTACATTAACTACCTGCGGCGAAAGATCGACACGGGCTCGGATCGCCCGCTGATCCGCACCATTCGCGGTGTCGGCTACCAAATCGGCGGCAACCACGTTACTGGGTAACGGGGTATGCGCCTGCGGAACTCTCGGAGTCGGGCGGGCTGCGCCTATGTTGCGCAGCTTGTCCAGTGTGGCGGATTGCTCCGCCATCTTCGTCTCTTGACGCGCGGCAATGCAGGTGAAGTATCACGCCGGCAAATGATCTTGCCGACGGTACGCGTGCGTACCCCGCTCATGACGCGCCTGCTGCCTGCGCCGCTCCAACCTCGCTGTTCCGTGCCTCGATGGCCTTGACGGAATTGACGAACGCCTTCTCCAAAACGCCCTTGCCGATAGTTCCAACCACGATGCCGAGCAGCCAGCCCTTCAGGTTCTTGCCGTCACGTACGACGACGACGTCAATGTCTGTCAGACCGTCGGGACGGCGCGTAAATGTGTAGGTATGGCCCGACGCACCTCCCCATGTATTGGAGTCGGTCGTCGTGAGCACGACGTGGTTGGGATCGGACCAGTCGTAATGGAGCCGTTCCCAGATGCCATTCGCACCTTCTGTGACGTCGGCAACTGTGGAGCCGCGGCTATGCACCTTGAGGTATGCGTCGGCACTATTGCCAAAGATCTTCGACCGGCCAGGCCCGAAGTCGGTGAGCCCGGAGACATATTGTTCGGGCGTCAAGCTGGTCTTCTGGTGCAAGTGGATCGTGGACATGTCCTACCCCCTTTTCATTTTCCGAGACTTCCGCGGCGATCAGGTTGACTCGCACGCGCGCGATTTCAACTCGCTCCGGGGACAACAAGCTACCACTTGCCGTGGCCGCACGCTACTTCCCTCAAGGCGGGCTACTAGGAATTGGAAGCTATGTCCGTGCTTGCTGCTCGCGGAATGAGGGCGGATCACGGGCGTATGCTCATGGCACATAGCCGGAATCGATTTTCGGGCGCATCACGAGCCAGTCAAAAAAAATCGAAGGGCGCCCGTGTTGCCGGACGCCCTCGAAGAAGCAGAACGAGTTGGAAAGTTTTACCGCAGGCCCGTGCCGCCGGAGCTTGCGCTCTTCGCGTTCGGGTCGAGGCTCAGCAGCCCTTCGGTCGCCGATATCGCCACGATGGTGCCGTCGCGGCGCGTACGGATCAGCGGGAAGTAGCCCTGCGATAGCGGATCGTCCATTCTCTGCCACGTCTTGCCGCCGTCAAACGAAGCGACCAATCCGTGCTTTTGCAGAGCTGCTACGAAGGCTGTGCCGTTCCCTGCCACGGACTGGAAGGACAGTTCGCGAACTTCTTCGCGGTTCCACGTCTTGCCCGCATCCTTCGAGCCGTATAGGCCCATGTTCGTGGTAATGAAGATGGTCGACTCATCGATCTGATGCAGCCGCAGGTTGCCCGCAGAGGCGAACGACAGTTCCTGAGGTTCCCAGGTTTCGCCCTTATCGGCGGAGAAGAGTAGGTTCTTCTCGGCGATCGCCCATACGTTTCCGTTGCTGGAGACTTCCACCGATTGCGACGGCTTGCGGGTCAACGGGTCCTTGCTCGCGGATTTCCAGGTTGCGCCCTTGTCTTTCGAAACGAGCACACCACCCGTGGTCGCGGCATACCAAGCCTCCGGGCCAAAGGACATGTCGTTTACGAGGAACGCGGTTAATATCGGAGCTGCTTGCTTGGTCACGGTTGTTGTCTTGCTCGGGGCGGGCTTTTTGCCCTTAGCGTTCGTGGACTTCGCCGCCACGGTCGTGGTCACAGGGTCGGCGACATACATGCCAGCGCGAACCCACTTCTTGGTGGTCTCGTCATATTTGGACCAGCCGCCCTTGGACAAGCTCGCCCACCAGCCATTCGAAGCCGCGTACACGTGCCGGAATTCGGTGCGCTTGAGTCCCGGCCCGAGGGTCGTCCAGCTGTTGCCGCCGTCTTTGGTGGCCACAAACGCGTCATTGTCGAACGTCAAAACCACCAAAGCGCGTTCCGGATGCTCGCGGTCCACCGCCACATCGGAAACGTGCTGGTGCTGGAAGCCGTTGTTGGCAGCCGTAAACGTCGCGCCGCCGTCGTTGCTAATCTGCACGCCTTCGCGTTCCGTGCCGATAATCAGTTTCTTCGGGTTCTTCTGGTCGATGATCAGCGCGTTGATGATCCAGTCGCCCGGCGTGACGCGTTTGAAGTCTTTTTCATTGACCGTCTTCCACAAGCCGCTGGTGGTGCCCGCGTACAACGTATTCGCGTCTGTGGGATCCATGCGGATCAATTGCGTGCGGCGGAAAATGTTCGGAATACCCTGATACTTGACCCATTGGGTTCCCGAGTTGGTGCTGTGATAAATGCCGGAGCACG
>Ga0335080_10001016_pt1 | contig 26775 bp, 24 predicted proteins | sample Lox_Sample_34_FD_206720 | JGI IMG/M metagenome (GOLD analysis project Ga0335080, IMG submission 206720) | Soil microbial communities from Loxahatchee National Wildlife Refuge, Florida, United States - Lox_Sample_3.4 | ecosystem: Environmental > Terrestrial > Soil > Wetlands | place: USA... | reverse complement strand
GGTGCGGTTGTCGCCATCTTGATTGAGGTCCTGATCGGCGGAATGCTGCTTGTGGGTTTCAAGGCGCGCTGGGCGGCGCTGGCCCTGGCCGTGTTCTGCCTCGTCGCCGCATTCTTCTTTCACAACTACTGGGCATTGCCGCCTCATCAGCAGCCGATACAGGAAATCAACTTCTACAAGAATCTTGCCATCGCAGGCGGGCTGCTCTTCGTGTACGCGTTCGGTCCCGGCCGCTATTCGCTCGACGAGCGTTCCGGATCCGCCTGAGGAGGCTCAAGGTTTTCAGCGTTCGTAGTCGGCCATACGCAGACGTGTGCCCGTAGAGGCTTACCAGTCTTACAAGTGTCTGGTACGCCGTCGTTGCTCAATGGTTGCACCCAACAATCCGTGCCTACGCTCTGCAAGGTGACTCGGTGTGCCCAGCGGCTGACTGGCAGAGTCCCTCGCGACCGGTACAATCACCCGGTGAGCCGCGCTCTTCCCCAGCCGCGAACGCGACGCCAGTGGCACGCATGGCTGTTGGTGCCCGCGCTGCTGCTGCGGGCGGTAATCCCGGCGGGCTTCATGCCCGTGGCCGGGCCAGGGGGTCCACACCTTGGGTTTTGCCCAGGCGCCGGGCCGCTGCCTCCTGGCGTGGTCGCTCGGGCCAGCCATGCAGCACATCTCCAGCATGGACATTCAGCCGGGCATGGTCCGGGTATCCCGCAACCTCCTCACCATCCGGAATGCGTATTCTCCGCCGGCGCCGCGACAGCGTTTGCCGCAACAGCCATCGCCGCGCTCCCCGCGGCGGAACCTCCTTCGCTCATCGAGCCCGTCTCCGCGCCAACATTTTTGCCCGCCATCCTGCGCGCCCAGTCCCCGCGCGGGCCGCCCGTCATTTCCTGAGACTCTGACGACCTGGTCGCGCACTGGCTTCGCTCTGGTGCGTTCTCCGTGGATGTGGGGCGGCCGCGGATTGCTTCCGCTTCAACGCATGAAGCGGCACTGCGCTCCGCCGGCCGCCTGCACGAGTCGAGGGATCAATGAATACCAACATAATTTGGCGACGCGCCTGTTGGCGTTGGCGCGCACGCGCACTCGTGTCGCTTGCGACCGCCTTGATATTGTTCAGCGCCCTCCCGCAGCGCTCCTACGCCTGTGCTTCCTGCGGCTGCACGCTGAGCGCTGATGCGGCCATGGGTTACTCGGCGTTACCCGGCTGGCGGCTGAGCCTCGAGTATGACTACATCGATCAGAACCAGCTGCGCAGCGGCACCCAAGCAGCTTCGGGGGTACCGTCGGGAACCGAGCTCGAACACGAAACGGTTAACCAATACGTGACCGCCGGGCTCGGCTACAGTCCCACCTCATCCTGGTATCTGCAGCTACTCCTGCCATACGTGATCCGCAGCCACTCGACGTACGGCGAATACGACCCGACCGAACCGTTGCCCGAGCTCAGCCGTTCCTTCAGCTCAAGCCTCGGTGATGCCAGATTCATCGCCAGTTACCAGGGCTTCCTGCCCACTCACAATCTCGGCGTCCAGCTGGGAGTCAAGTTGCCGACCGGGCGCTACGGGACCGCCGTCAACTTCTACTCGGGTCCAGCCGCCGGCGAGCCCCTGGATGCCAGCTTACAACCCGGCACGGGCAGCACGGATCTCCTCATCGGCGCTTACTACTACCAGGCGGTCAGTCAAAATTTTGATGCTTTCGTGAGCGGTCAATTCCAGGCCGCGGTGAAGGAGAAGATGGACCAGCCTGGCAACGACTTTCGTCCGGGCAACGCCACCAGCGTGACTTTCGGCTTGCGGTACGAGGCCAATCCGCGCTGGGTACCCCAATTGCAGGTCAACCTCTTGCACAAGGAGCCCGACAGCGGAGCGCTGGCCGACGTGCAGAACACGGCCGGCAACGTCGCGTACCTCAGCCCCGGGCTCACCGCAGAGCTCGCGGCCAGCCTGCACCTCTTTGCGTTCGTGCAACTTCCGGTATACAGCAATCTCTATGGCACGCAGTTGTTTCCGCGCTGGACCGGGAGTGTGGGACTGACCTATGCGTTCTGAACCGATGCTGGCGGCCGCTCGGAGCCGCCGCGCATTCCTTAAGAGCTTCACTACCTACCTCGTAGGCGAGGCGCTGCCAACCCGGCCGGCCTGGGGAGGCGGCCTGCGGGTGGGTGCACCCGCGCCTGTGGCCACGCTCGTAACGCTGGATGGCCAGCGCGTCTCGACCAGTGAACTCCACGGGCAGGTGGTGATACTCACATTCTGGGCCACCTGGTGCGCACCGTGTCGGGAGGAACTGCCGCTCCTCTCCGACTATCTCGCATCTCATGCGGACCGCGGACTTCACATACTCGGTTTTAGCCTCGACACGCGGGAGGAACTCGCAGCGGTCAGTCGGGTCGCACAATCGCTGCGTTTCCCGGTGGGGTTAATGAGCGCCTCGAGCGCGCCCGGCTACGGGCGCATCTGGCGGCTCCCCGTAAGCTTTACGATCGATCGGCAGGGCCTGCTCGCCGAAGACGGCTGGAAGGAGAAGAACCCGGCATGGACGCGCGAGCGTCTCGATCAGCTTGTCACACCGCTGCTTGTCGCCAGCTGAGACGCGGGGCGCAGAAGCGCCTGCTGGAATCCGCACCTGATCCACGTACCAGGGGGTTTCGCGTTGGCAGGCTGCTTTACAACAGATCGAAGGCTATAGTTCTTTGTGACGATTCAGATGCTTGTGTACAACGCTCAGAACGCGTTACCCCCAATGCGCAGCGGACGCCGTGCCCAGTAATCTCACCGCCGACTCCCGAGGAGAACGCAGACTACTTTCCCACGACGTGCACGTAATCCGGCTTAAGTCCCGACGAGTCGCACTCAGAAGTTGAGCCGAGCCAAGAGTCGAACGTCTCGACCGGGAAGCACTACCGCATCCTTGTTGAACGCCACCGCGTCGCCGACGGGCGCCAGCGAGCGGCTGCGGACATTAACTCGCTAAACCTGAAGATAATTTGCAAAGTCTGAGGAAGCCGTCGGACTTCAGCGGATGGCTGAAAAATGCCTGGGGCCGGACTCGAACCGGCACGGGGTCGCCCCCAAGGGATTTTCTTACCACTACAGCTTTCGCTGCTGCCGGCCGCGAAGCCGTGCATTTGTGGTCTGGACTTTACCTTTGCCATCCCGCGCGCCGCTCGCGGCGATGCGGCTTAGGCAGGGGCCGTCAAGTCTCTACACTTTCCCCGGGGACGCCCGCTGGTGCGGGGCCGTCCGGGGCTTAGCTCGGTATTGCAGGCACCGCAGAGTGCTCCTGTTCCACCGACTTTGACCCCATTCACGTCGGCCGTTTCCGCGCCGAGTGCTCAAGTGCTCTCAAGTCCCTTGCGTCTACCGATTTCGCCACCCAGGCACAATGCGCGCGCAATTCTACCCAAAAGGAGCACGCACCGGTCACAACCTGGCGAGCTCGCCGTGCACCGCACGCCCGCCGAACAGCGTGACCAGCACGTGGGTCTTGGCGATCTCGGTCGGCGGCACCGAAAACACGTTCTGATCGAGCACGACGAGATCGGCGAACTTGCCCGCCTCGAGCGAGCCGGTGCTGCGCTCAAGACGATTGACGTAGGCGGCGTTGATCGTGAAGGCGGCGAGCGCTTCCGGCAGCCCGATCCGCTCCTCGGGAATCCAGGGAGTCTTGGTCTCGCCCTGCACGCCCATGCGCGTGAGCGCCACCTGGATCTCCTCGAATGGATTCGGGCTGGAAACCGACCAGTCGCTGCCGAAGGCCACCACGGCGCCGCTGCGGTACAGCGTTCCGATCGGATACATGCGGGCGGTGCGCTCGGGGCCGAGAAAGGGCAGCGTGAGCTTGGTGATGTAGTCGTCGGCGTAGGCCCACAGCGGCTGGAAGTTGGCGGTGACGCCGAGCGCGCGAAAGCGTGGAACGTCGGCTGGGTCGATGAGCTGCAGGTGCGCGATGTGGTGGCGGTGCCCTAGGTCTCCGTTCCTCTCGCGTGCCGCCTGCACTGCATCGAGGGCCTCGCGCACGGCGCCGTCACCGATGGCGTGGAAGTGCACCTGGAAGCCGCGCGCGTCCAGTTGCGTGACCGCCGCCTTCAGCTGTTGCGGCTCGACCATCGGGATTCCGTACACGGGCGGTCCCGGCAGCAGGTACGGCTGCAGCAGCACGGCGGTGTAATTCTCCATGACGCCGTCCTGCATGATCTTCACTGTATGCGCATCGATCAGGCCCGAGCTGTATTGCCTGCGCAGCCGCTCGATGCGCGCGATCTGTTGCAGCCCCTCGCGGCGTTCCCACCAGATGGCCGCCACCACCCGCAGGCTCAGCTCACCGCGAGCTTCCAGGGCGTGATAGGCCCTGAGGTCCGCTTCGTACACCGCGGCATCCTGGATCGCGGTGATGCCGAAGCCGTTCAGCAGTCGTACGGAGTAGGCAAGGCCGGCCTGCCGTTGTGCCGCCGTCGGTTCCGGCAGCACCGCGTCCACCAGCGCGGCGGCGCCCTCCTGGAGACTGCCGATGGCTGCTCCGCTCTTCGGGTCGCGGTCGATGCGGCCATCGGGCGGATTGGGAGTCGCGTCCGTGATGTGCGCCAGCTCGAGCGCCTTGCTGTTTACCCACACCGTGTGCCCGTCGCTGCTCGACAGATAGACCGGGCGATCGTTGACGACGCGGTCGATCAGCGTGCGACTTGGCGCCCCACCCGGGCCGAAGGCGGACATGAGCCAGCCGCCACCGGTGATCCAGGCCTCCTGGGGATGGGCTGCGGCGTAGGACTGGATGGCCGCGATGTACTCATCGGCCGTCTGCAGTCCTGCGAGATTGCAGCTGTTGGCCTCAATCCCGGCGCTAATGGGATGGATGTGCGCGTCCTGAAACGCGGGCATCACCATGCGGCCCTTGAGATCAATGATGCGGGTCTTCGGACCCACGAACGGCTTGAGGCCCGCATCGGTGCCGACGTAAGCGATGCGCCCGGCGCGTATGGCGAGCGCCTGCGCCCAGCTGCGCGCACCGTCGAGGGTGTAAACCGCGCCGTGTTCAAGCGCCAGGTCCGCCGGCCCGGAGGGCACGGCAGACAGCGCGCGCGCGCATAACAGGATCGTGAGGGTCAGCAGACAGCTGCGGCGCGCGAGCGCTACGTGCATGAGATCACCCGTTGGAAGAACGCAGGGCCGCCCGAAGCTCAGGCGGCGCAGCGTGAGACTCGCACGCTCCCGCGCGCGTGGTCAAACCCTGCGGCGATTAGCTTTCAGCCGGCGCGCACGGCGTGCGGGGGCCGCAGCAGCGCCAGCAGTAGGCATAGGCTCACGATGAACGACAACAGCAACGGCAGCCAAAAGATGAAGAGCTGCGCGATGATTCCGAGCCCGACGAATGCGGCAAGGTGCGTGAGTGTCATGCCGCGGTAGTTGGTACCGGCGGCGGCCAGGGTTGCGAGCTGCCAGAGCAATACGGCTTCGGCGGCCAAAAAGACGCTGGTGACGAAGCCGAAGCCCTGATAGAACTCCCAGTAGCTGCGCTGCAGGCCCGCGACGGGGAAGTGCACCGCGCGCATGCCGGCGACCACGCCCTGGGCGAGCGCGTCCTTCGCCGGGGTCCAGGGTCGTCCGAGCGTGTGCAGTGCCGCGAACGCGCCCGTGATGAGGGCAGCGCTCCGCAGCCACAGCGGCACGCGCAGCGCCAGACCAGCGCGCCCCACCTCAGCCGCCCTCCGCGCGCTGCAGTTCCTTCGCATAGAGCTCCAGAATGCCCGGCCAGCCGCCATCGACGGCGCCGCGCATCGTGCTCCCGTCGCTCTCACCCATGCGCTCGAAGTCGCGATGCTCGACCTCGATACGGGTGCGGTTCTCCGCCTCACGCACGAAGCGCACCTCGACTTCGGAGGCGAGTTGAACGCGCGCCTCCGGCTTCCACTGCGCGCTGATCTCCCAGCCGACCACAAAACGCTTCCCCGGCTCCCACACGCGCACGTGTCCGATGGTCACGTCCGAGCCATCCTCGAGATCGTTGTACCAGCGTCCGCCCACGAAAGGCTCGATCGCGCAGCGCCGGATTGGGGCACGGCCGATGCCATGCGACTTTGGCCACCATCGGTCGATTCCGCTGGTGAAGACCTCGAACGCGCGCTGCGTGCTGGCCGCGACGACGATCGACTTGTGTACGGGAGCGATCTTGATGATTGCATTCACAGCGACTCACCTCGTGACTTGTCCGAACGCGCGCCCTCCACTTCCTCCTTGAACGCGTTCAGCGCTTCGTCCCAAAACCCGTCCAGCCAGCGGCGCAGTTCCCCCAGGCCGTCGGGATCGATGTAATAGATGCGTCGGCTCCCCTGACGACGATCGCGCACCAGCCCGGCCGCCTTCAATGCGCGCAGATGCTGTGAAACCGCCGGGCGGCTCACCGGCAGCCCGCGCGCGAGTGTCCCCACCGGCCGCGGGCCGCTGCGCAAGCGCTCGAAGATGCGACGCCGGGTAGGGTCACTCAGGCACTGCAGTGCTCTTTCGTAAGCCATGACTTACCGTAAGTGATGGCTTACGTTCTGTCAAGCCCTCAGGCCAAGCCAGCATGGTGTAGCGCTAGCGGCGCGTGCACGCTGGCCAGCGCGGAGGGCGCCCCCTCACGGCTGCCACACAGGCAATGTGTAGGTGAACACGATGTAGCCCAGCGCCGCGTGTGAACCGTTTGAGAAGTAGAGCGCTGGATTGAACTGCAGCCGCGAAGTTACATTGCAGGTGAACCCCACGGTGAAGTAGTTGGCCGCTCCACTCTGGTAGTCCAACTGAAAGCGCCAGGTTTCGTTGAAGTCATGCGCCCAGCCGAGCAGCAGCTGGGTCTGGTTGTGAACCCGGATCGGCCCGGCCATCCATTTGTTCTCGGGCGTGTAGTAGCCGGCCTCGAGGAAGGGCTGCGGGTCTGAGCCCTTGTTAGACCAGTTGATGAACCCCGTGGTCAGCAGCCAGGGGCCGTGCTGCACCAGGCCCACTTGCGCGTTGTAGATCTGCTCGCCCGGCGAGAGTCCCTGAAATATGGCCGCCTCGAGCCAGGATGTGATGCCGAGCTCGGCCTGCAGCTCGTAGGGGTTGCCGATATCGGGGTGTTGTGCCTGGAAGCTCAGTGACAACTGACCCTCGGGTTGCAGATCCGGGGTCACGATCTGGCTCAGACCCTTCGTCGTGGCGTGTGCCTCGCCCAGAGCACAGGCTCCGATGATCAAACTGCAGATCGCTCGAGTTCTTCGCATCGGATTGCAACCAATCTTCCCATTCGCGCAAGGCGATGATGTTGCACGGCGCCAGTGAGGCGCGGCGGCGGTCGGCCGAGCCACAAGCGTCGATTCAATTTGGCGGGTCCGTTTTCGCTGCCACCTTCGCGCCAGATCGGCCACCGCCGCGCGGGCTCAGCCGCGGGGCACGCAGTCCGGGGTCTCGCACGCGCCCTCTTCTTCGATCTGCACCGTGATGTGCTCGATCTGCAGCTGCTGACGCAGACGCGCGTGGATAGCGGTCAGCACTGCACGGTGGCCCGCGCCCTGACTCAGGTGGGCATGCAGAGTCACGGTCGGACGCTCGCCAGTGATCGACCACACGTGCACGTGGTGCACGTTCAGCAGGCCGGGCACGTGACCGAGCAGCTCCTCTTCGATGCGCGCCACGTCGAAGCGGCGGGGAGCGCTCTCGAGCAGTACGTCGGCGGACTCGCGCAGCAGCTGCCAGGCGAAGCGGCCGATCAGTACCGAGACCAGCATCGACAGCAGCGGGTCCGCGACGTTCCAACCGCGGTAGAGGATGAGAATTGCCGCAACGCTTGCGGCCGCTGAGCCGAGCAGGTCCCCCAGCACGTGCGCTCGGGCACTGCGCTCGTTGAGGGAGCGCGCCCCGGAAAGAGCCAGGTACGCCCCCAGATTGGCGAACCCGCCGATGAGCGCGATCACGAACATCAGGCGGCCATTGACCGCGGGCGGCTGCAGCAGCCGCCCGATCGCCTCGTACACCACCCACGCCGTCAGCACCAGCAGCAGCTGGCCGTTCACGAAGGCGGCCAGGGGCTGGTAGCGGCGGTGTCCGTATGAGCGCCGGTCGCTCGCCGGGCGCTCCCCCATGCGGAGGGCGAGGATCGCAAGTCCGAGGGAGGCGGAGTCGGCGAACATGTGAGCTGCTTCAGCCAGGAGCGCGATCGAGTTGGCGAAGTAGCCACCCACGGCCTCGAGCACCGTGAAGGTGCCGAGGATTGCCAGCGCCAGCATCAGGCGACGCGCGCTCGCACCCGCGGCGGGCTGATCGTCCGGGCCGTGCACCTGGTCGTGCGCACCATGGTGGGCGTGCCCGCCGGAGCTGTGGCTGTGGTGATGTCCCATGATCAATTTCCAATTCGGTTGCCCGCGCCCGGGCTGCGCCCGGAGCCCGGCATGCGTATAGTGAAAACCCTAAAGTTACTTTAGGGTCAAGCAGGAGCGCCCCATGAAGATCGGTGAGCTGGCCCGCCGTGCGCAGTGCCAGACGGAAACCATCCGCTTCTACGAACGCGAGGGCCTGCTGGCGGCACCGGGCCGCAGCGCCAGCAACTACCGGCTCTACGGGCAAGCGCATGTGCAGCGGCTGGCCTTCATCCGCAACTGCCGTGCGCTGGACATGACGCTCGAGGAGATCAAGCAGTTGCTGCGCTTGCGTGACTTGCCCCAGGGCGACTGCAGCGCCGCACACGCCCTGCTGGATGAGCACGTCGCCCACGTTGCCGCCCGCATCAGCGAGCTGCAGCAGCTCGAGCGCCAGTTGAAGGCGTTGCGTCGCCAATGCCGGCCCGCGCGCAGCGAGCGCGAGTGCGGCATCCTCGATCGCCTGAGCCATGGCCGCAGCAGCGCGGTCAAACCTCGCGCCGCGGCCCACGTGCGCGGAGCCCATCGCGGCTGAACGCGCGCCGAGTCAGCAGGCGCCCGCGGTGCTTTCCCAGTGTGTTGTTTTCACGCAATGACTACTCGACTTGCCGGCTTGCGTTTCCGCTCGCGCCCGGCGCCGTTCCCGTCGCCGCTCGGCACCCAAAACCGCACTTTCGTCGGCTCCAAGGCCTGAGCCGGAACCTTGCGGCACTGTCATGGGTCTCAGCGTCGGCCCCATTAGCCTTCGTTGCTTCGCGGCCACAATCCATGCGCCGCAGCACCCCCATATTGCTGATCGATTCAGAAGGCCTCGCGCGCGACGGCCTGTGCGCGCTGCTGCGCCAGGAGGGGCTGCGCCTCTCGGGTGTCTACCTAAGCGTGCACGAGGCGCTGCGCGCCGATCCCCACCCCACCCCCCAGGTCACGATCATCGACTTCCCGCTCGCCATGCAGCCGGGCCCGCACGCCCTCGCCCACCTGAAGCAGCGCTGGCCCGCGACTGGCCTCCTCGTTCTCGGCGCAGGCCGGGAGCTGTCGGCCCTGAAGTGTGCCTGGCAGGCCGGGGCGGATGGCTTCCTGCTGCGCAGCGACCCCCGCACTGAACTCTTCTGCGCCATCGAGGCGCTGCTGCACCGCCGCCACTACGTGAGCCCCGCACTGAAACGCTGCGTCGAGCCGCGCCAGGGGCCGCCCCGCACGGCGCAGCCCCGCGCGCTGCTGAGCGAGCGCGAGCAGCAGGTCGTCAGATTGATCGCCCAGGGGCATCGCACCCGCGAGATTGCCCAGCTGCTCGGGCTCAGTCCCAAAACCGTCGAGCGTCACCGCACCAACATCATGCGCAAGCTCGGGGTGCGTTCGGCCACCGAAGTGGTCGCGTACGCCCTCACCCACCGCTGCGTCGGCTTCTGAGGCACCGCGCCGGTAATGCTCCGGCGCGTTCCCGCACTCGTCACGTCGCGCCCGACGCACGGCTCGGCGCTCCGTTGCATTCAAACCGCCTGCCCCGCAGTAGCATCCAAACACGCATGGATAGGTTCCCTCCCAGGGGGGCTGACTGCGATGGAATCTCTGCGCTGGTCGGGCAACAGTCCCATCGGCGTGATCGTCATTGCGATCTTCGTGGTGCTGCTTGGGCTGCTGAGCCTCACCCACCTGCCCCTGCAGCTGTTCCCGGACATCAAGAAGCCGGAGCTGCAAATCCAGACCGGCTGGCGCACCGCCTCTCCCGAAGAGGTCGAGTCCGAGCTCTTGGAGCCGCTCGAGAACGTCATGCAGGGCCTGCCGGGGGTGGAGGAGATCGAGGGTAACGCCGCGGTCGGCGGAGCCAACCTCAACCTGCGCTTTGCGCTGGGCACCGACATGAAGAATGCGCTGGTGGAGGCGATCGGGCGCTTGAATCGCCTACCGCCGCTGCCGCGCGACGCCGACCGTCCGCAGCTCACGCTGGGCGCCAACGGGGATGCCAACGAGACCCTGTCCTGGTTCTTCGTGCAGCTCCTTCCGGGCACCGCCGAACCGATTGAGAAGCACCGGCGCTTCATCGAGGACACGGTGCGCGCACGCCTCGAGGCCATTCCCGGCGTCGCCGCCGTCAACGTGAATGCCGGCCCGCCGGATGAGGTGCACATCACCCTCGACCTCGCGCGCGCCGCCGCCCTCGGCATCAGCATCCCCGACGTCGCCAGTCGCGCCGCCGCCGCCAACAACGTCTCCGGGGGTCAGCTCTCCGTCGGGCGCCGCCAGTACACCCTGCGTTTCACCGGGCGCTTCAGCCCCGAGGAGCTCGGGGCCCTGGTGCTCACCTGGCGCGACGGCCGTCCCGTGCACCTGGCGGACATCGCCACGATCGATGTCGGACCGCCGCAGCGCAGCTTCTTCGCCTACCAGAACGGCAACCCGGCGATCGGCATCCAGGTGTTCCGCGCCAACGGCGCCAATGTCCTCGCCACGCTCGATGCGGTGAAGGCGGCCGTCGCCGAACTGCGCGACGGGGTCCTCAAGGCGCGCGGCCTGGGGATCGAGCAGTCCTTCGACGCCGCGCTCTTCATCCGTCGCGCCGTGCAGCTGCTCACCGAGAACCTGATCGTCGGCGCGCTGCTGGCGCTCGTGGTGGTGTGGTGGTTCATGCGCGAGTGGCGGGTCACGCTGCTGATCGCGACCACCATTCCCGTGTGCCTGTGCGCGACCTTCGTGGTGCTCGATCTGAGCGGGCGCAGCCTGAACGTGATCTCCCTTGCCGGGCTCGCGTTCGCGGTCGGCATGGTGGTGGAGGGTGCGATCGTGGTCTCCGGCAACGTCGTGCGGCTTCGCGAGGGTGGCCGACCGCTGGCCGAGGCGACGCGCGTGGGCGCGCGCCAGGTGTCCGGCGCGCTCATCGCCTCCACCGCCACCACGATCGCGGTGTTCGTGCCGGTGCTGTTCCTGAAGGACGTGCAGGGACAGCTGTTCGGGGACCTGGCACTGACGATCTCGATCGCGGTGGCCATCTCGATCATCGCCGCCCTCACGCTCTTGCCGCAGGCGCTTGGTTTTGCCCTCGACCGTCCGCTGCGCCCGAGCGGCTACGGGGCGGGCTGGCCGCGGCTCACCGAGTGGGTGCTGCGCGTCACGCGCACGCGCGCCCAGCAGCTCGGCTGGATCGCCGGACTGCTCGTCGGTCCCCTGTTGTTCAGCTGGTGGCTGCTGCCGCCGCTGGACTACCTGCCGCCGGTCAAGCGCGCCGCGATCGATTGCTTCTTCGAGTTTCCACCGGGCATGAGCCCGGAGGCGGTCAACCGCGAGCTGCTGCCGGTGCTGCTGGCGCGCATGGACCCGTACATGCGCGGCACGCAGGAACCACGGCTGAAGAACTGGTACATCCTCACCTGGCCGGGCGGCGGCACCATCGGTGCCCGGGTCATCGACGAGCGGCGCATCGGCGAACTCGAGCGGCTGATCCGCGACAAGATCACGGTCGGCCTGCCCGATACGCGGGTCTTTACCAGCGAGGGCGAGCTGTTCGGTGGCATCGGAGGCTCGGCGCGCTCGGTCGGCATCCACCTGCAGAGCGAGGACACGGCGGCACTCAACAAGGTGGCACTCGCCGGCCGCACGCTGCTGGAGAAGGTGTTCCCCGGAGCGACGGTGCTCTCCTTCCCCAACCCCGAGGATGCCGAGCTCGAGCTGCATGCCGTGCCGGATGACCGGCGCATCGCCGAGCTCGGCTGGGACCGCAGCGCGGTCGGCACCATCGTGCGCACCGTGGGTGAAGGGGCCTGGCTCGGGGAATACTTCGACGGCAAGTCGCGCCTGCCGATCGTGCTGCGCTCGACCGAGGGCACGACACCCGAGGAGCTTGCTGATGCACCGCTCGTGACGCCAAACGGCCTGACCGTACGCCTGGGCGATTTGGTGCAGCTGTCGACGGTGCTCGGGCCGCCGGGCATCCGTCGCCTGAATCACCGGCGCACGGTCACGCTCACCGTCGATCCGCCCGCGGCGCTCTCGCTGGAGAAGGTGTTGCACACCATCGACACCGAGGTGCTCCCGAGTCTGCGCGCGCAGCTGCCGCCGGATGGCTCGCTGCGACTGGCCGGCAGCGCCGACAGCCTGAGTGAGACGCTGGCCGCCATGAGCCGGGTGTTCGCGATGGCCCTGGTCGTGCTGCTGTTGCTGATGACGGTGCTGTTCCGCTCGGTCCGCGACAGCCTGATCGTGCTGCTGACGGTGCCGCTCGCACTGGTAGGTGGCGTGCTCGGCCTGCGCCTCCTCGACCTGGTCAAATTCCAGGCGCTCGACCTGCTGTCCATGATCGGTTTCGTGATGATGATCGGCGTCATCATCAACCACGCAATCCTCCTGGTGGCCGCGGTGCGCAGCGTCGAAGCCGAAGGCGCCGCGCTCGAGGAAGCCATCCGCGTCGGCCTGCAGCAGCGTCTGCGCGCCATCCTCGCGAGCACGCTGACCGGCGCCCTCGGGGCCCTGCCGATGGCGATCAACCCCGGGCCCGGCAGCGTCATCTATCGCGGGCTGGCCGCCGTCAACATCGGCGGGGTGGTCGTGAGCCTCATCTTCAGCCTGGTCCTGATCCCGGCCCTGATGCGGCTGCTGCGGCCCGTGCGCGCGAACCAGCCGGCCGCGCTGCCGGTATCGGTGGCGCACTCATGAGCGCGTCGCGCTCCGTGGAAGGAACGTACATGCCGCGGCTCGCACTCAAAATGCTGCTCGCCGCCGTGGCGCTGCCGGCGCTCGCCGCCGCCGAGCCGGCCGCGGCGCCGCAGGTGGTGGAGGTGGCCACGGTGAGCGTGCAGCCGTTGCGCGTCTCGAGCTGGATCCCCGGCTCCATCGTCAGCCGCGCAGATGCGCGCATCGCCAGCATACTTGCCGGCCGGGTCACCTGGATCGCCGAGGTCGGCACGCGCGTGAGGCAGGGAGAACCCCTGGCGCGCCTCGATGACACGCTCCCGCGGCTGCGGCTCGAGGACTTGCGCGCGCAAGTCTCACGCGCCCGGGCACAGCACCAGGTCGCCAGCTCCCAGCTCGAGCGCTTCAACCGCCTGGCGGCCACGCAGGTGCTCAGCGCCAGCCAGCTCGATGACGCGCGCGCGCAGCGCGACGTCTCCGCCGACGACGTCGCGCGCGCGGACGCGCAACTGCGCGAGGTGCAGTACGAGATCGCGCAGTCAGTCATCCGTGCCCCCTTCCCCGGTGTCGTCACCGAGCGCTTCACGCAGCGCGGCGAGTTCGTGCAGATGGGAGCCGCCACGGCGCGGCTGGTCAACACCGGTGAGATCGAGGCGCGCGCCACCGCGGCCCTCGACCTCGCCGACAACGTGCACCCGGGCCAGGGTGTGAGCGTGCGTGAGCACGGCGTGGAACGGCACGGGGTCGTGCGCACCGTGGTGCCGGTCGGGGATGACCGCTCGCGGCAGTTCGAGGTGCGGGTGGTGCTAAATGATGCCGCCTGGCTGGTCGGCACGCCGGTGGAGGTGAGCCTGCCGGCCAGCGCCGCGCGCACCGCGGTCACGGTGCCGCGCGATGCGCTGGTCATTCGCCAGAACCACTCCTACGTGCTGCGCGTGACGCGCGCCAACACCGTCGAGCAGCTGGACGTCACCCCCGGAGTCGGCGTCGCGGACGCCGTCGAGGTGCGCGGTCCGCTCGCGCCCGGGGATCGCCTGGTCGTGCGCGGCGCGGAGCGCCTGGCAGCCGGCCAGGCCGTGAAGGTGATCGATGCCACTCCGCCGCTGCCGCGACTGCCGCACCCGGGCTAAGCGGGCCACAGCTGCGGAAACAACGGGTGCTCGAGCGGCGCCCCCGCCGGCAGCTGCTCCTCGAGTCCCTCGAACTGCGGCGAGGTGCGCCAGCGCCGTGGCGCATGGCGCACGTCATCGCCCACGATGCGCACCGAGAACACCCGGCGCCGGCGCGCGCCGCCGACGCCGGCCGCGGCGTGCAGCGTGAGCATGTGGAAGCACACCGCATCGCCCGGCTCGAGCTCCCAGCCGAGGATGCGATGGCGCTCGCGCTCGGCCTCGATGTCGGGCAGGTCCGCCAGCGAGCCCTCCGGAAACCAGCGCGCCTGCTGGTCCATGAAGGAGCGCGGCATCAGCCACGGCCCGCGGTGTGAGCCGGCGACGAACTCGAGCGTCGACTCGCGGCTCACCGGATCCACCGGAATCCAGAAGCTGCAGTTCTGCGTCCCCTGGATGTTGTAGTACGGCTGATCCTGGTGCCAGGGCGTGCGCGCCCGGGTGCCCGGCTCCTTGGTAAGCATGTGGTCGTGATAGAGGCGAGCCACGCGGCTGCCCATGAGACCGGCGGCCACCGCACCGAGCGCGGAGCCAAAGATGAACTCGCGGTAGCGCGCGTTCTCCTGCCAGCAGCAGAAGTCTTCGAGGAACCAGCCCGGGTCCCCGGGCTGGCTGGCCACCTTGGCGCGCGGGCTCGGGTGCGCCAGGTTCGCATCGATCCCGGCGCGCAACAGCTCGACCTCGGGCGGCAGCAGCAATCCGCGCAGCACCAGCGCGCCGTCGGCCCGAAAGGCGTCCACCTGCTCGGGCCGCAGGGCATAGCGCGAGCCGCGCGATTCGGGCATCAGCGCACTCCAAGGCGGAAAAGTATCCGATTGTACGGCAGACGCCACACCCGCCGCGTACGCCGCGCCCAGGCCCCGTGGCTGCGTGGTCAGAAGGCTCCGACGCCGGTGCGAGTGCGCCTCACGCAACGGCGCGTCCTGCACTGACATTGCCGCTGTTGCGTGCGCGCCATGATGCGACGCACCCACCTCACAGGAACGCACGTTATGAGACTTCGTATCAGCGGCACCGTAGGCGCCGCGCTCACGCTGGCCGCCCTCGCGGGCTGCGCCGGTGAAGGACCCCCGCCGAAGGAGGAAATGGCCCGCGCCCACACGCTTGTGAGCCAGGCGGACAAGGCAGGCGCCCAGCGCTACGCCGCCGCGGATCTGCAGCGCGCGCACGATGAGCTCGCGCGCGCCACGACCGAGTTCGACGCCAAGAAGTACGACGCAGCCCGCGCGGACGCGGAGAAAGCGGCAGTGGATGCGGACCTGGCGAGCGCGCGCCAGAGCGCCGGTGAGTCGCGGCAAGCGGCGAACCAGCTGGCACGCGATCAGAGCGCGCTCAGTCAGGAAGCCCAGCGCGCCACCGACGCCGCAAGCCAGCCCCCGCCGCCACCGCCCCCGCCGGAACCGACGCCGCAATAAGGAGAGCTCACATGCGTTATCTTCTTTTGGCCGCCGCCGCCCTCGCCTTTGCCGGCTGCGCCTCCAGTCCGCCGCGCAACGACCGGCTGGAGAGCGCGCGTACCGAGGTGCAGTCGCTGGCCCAGGACCCGCTCACACCCCAGGCGGCCTCCCAGGATCTGGAGGCGGCGCGCGACCGCCTGCAGCAGGCGGATACCGCCCTCGCCAACAAGCGCCCGCCCGAGGAAGTCGACCACCTCGCCTACCTGGCGCAGCGCCATGCCGAGGCGGGGGCGGCGCGCGTGGATGCCGCGCGCGCCAAGCAGGACGTGGCACGTGCCACGGAGGAGCGCAACCGGGTGCTGCTCGAGGCCCGGGCGCGCGAGGCGGACGCCGCCAAGCAGAAGCTGGCCGCGACCCAGGCGCAGCTCGCGGAGCTGCAGGCCAAGCAGACCAACCGCGGCATGGTCGTGACGCTCTCCGGCGTGCTGTTTGACACCGGGCGCGCGACCTTGAAACCCGGAGCCGAACTCACCCTGGATCGGCTGGCCACCATGCTGAAGCAGAATGCCAACGCACGGGTGATGGTCGATGGCTTCACCGACAACACCGGCTCGCCGGAATTCAACCAGACTCTCTCGCAGCAGCGGGCCGACGCGGTCGCGGCGGCGCTGATTTCCCGTGGCGTCTCGGCCGAGCGCGTGCGCGCCACCGGGCGTGGCGAAGAGTATCCGGTCGCCACCAACAGCACCGCGGCCGGACGGCAGCAGAACCGGCGGGTGGAGATCGTGCTCTCGGACGCCAATGGGCGCTTCGCGCAGGCGGAAGATATGACGCCGCGCTAGTGCGGCTCAGGCGGCGCGTGCGATTCGACAAGCGCGCCGGCAGTTCGTAGCATCTGGCGGGCCGCTCACCCAAAGCATGGGTGGGCGGCGCGCCATGAGCGATACCGCCTCACCCTCCAGACGCCGCGAACGCACGCGCGGCGCGCGCAGCACCGGGCCGACCCTGAGCCCGCTGCCACGGCTGCGCAATCCGTGGCCGCCGCTCGAGGTGCTGTCCGCCGAGCAGGTGGAGCGCATCCTGGCCGCCGCCTTCCAGGTCCTCGAGGAGGCCGGCCTCGAGATCCGCAGCGCCGCGGCGCGCGCGCACTTTGCGCGCGCCGGTGCCGCGGTGGATGAGGCCACGCAGATGGTGCGCCTCGGGCGCGACATCGTGCAGGCGCAGCTCGCCCACGCGCCCGAGCGCTTCGTGCTGCACGCACGCAATCCCGACCGCCACCTGCACGTGGGCGACGACGTGGTGAACTTTGGCCCGGTCAACGGCGCCCCCAACGTGCGCGACCAGGAGGGCGGCCGCCGCTACGGCAGCATCGTCGACTTCCGCAACATCCTCAAACTCACCCACGCGCTGGGTGTCCTGCACTGGCAGGGGGGCATCGTGGTCGAGCCGGTCGATCTGCCGGTCGCGGTGCGGCACCTGTCGACCTATCAGGCGCACATCGAGTGCGCCGACATCGTCTGGGCGGCGCGCGGCGTCGGTGGCGTGCAGGCGCAGGATGCGATCGCCATGTCGGCGATCGAGCACGGCTGCACGGTCGAGGCGCTGGCCGCGCGGCCGACGCTCATGACCGTCACCAACGTCAACTCGCCGCGACGCGTGGACGAGGAGATCCTCGACAACATCATGACCATGGCGGCCCACGGGCAGTGCGTGGTCATCACGCCATTCACCCTCATGGGCGCCATGGCGCCGGTGACGCTCGCGGGCGCACTGGTGCAGCAGACCGCCGAGGCGCTCGCCATCGTCACGCTGTGCCAGCTGGTGCGCCCCGGTGCCCCCTGCGTCATGGGCAGCTTCACCTCCAACGTCGACATGCGCACCGGCGCGCCAGCCTTCGGCACCCCCGAGTACGTGCACGCGGTGATCGCGAGCGCGCAGCTCGGGCGGCGCCTCAAGCTGCCGGTGCGCACCAGCGCGGTGAATGCCTCGCCGATGGTGGACGCGCAGTCGACCTACGAGACGGCCTTCTCGCTGCAGGCGGCGATCCTCAGCAACAGCCACCTCATCAACCATGCCGCCGGCTGGCTCGAGGGCGGCCTGTCCGCCTCGCTCGAGAAGATCGTCGTGGACGCCGAGTTGCTGCGCAACTGGGCCGAGATCCTCAAGACCGTAAGCTTCAGCGACGATGACCTGGCGGTCGAGGCGATCAAGGAGACCGCCGCCGGCGGGCATTTCTTCGGTGCGTCCCACACGCTCGCGCGCTACCAGTCGGCCTTCTACCGACCGCTGCTCTCGGACTGGTCGAACTTCGAGAACTGGCGCGACGCCGGCGCGCGCAACGCCACCGAGCGCGCCACCGGCATCTGGAAGAAGCTGTTGGGCGAGTACCGCCCGCCGCCACTGGACCCGGCGGTCAGCGAGGCCGTGGCCGCCTACGTCGCGCGCCGCACCGCCGAGCTCGCGCGCGGCAACTGAAGCCGCGAGCGCCCTGAAGATCCTGCGGCAATGACCGAGTGGATCGCGAACGCGCGCATGTACGCGGTGACCCCCGCCGTCGAGGCCGCCTGGGGCGAGCTGCTCGCGCACGTGGCCGAGGATGCGGCCGTGCCGCTGCGCTACGTGCCCTACCCGGCGCCGCAGCCGCTCGAGAAGCTCTGGACACGACCGGATCTGGGCGCGGTATTCATGTGCGGCTTCCCGGTGGCGCTAGGGCTGGCGCAGGTGGTGCCGCTTGCGGCCCCGATCCCGCGCGCGCCCTGGGCCCGGGGGCGTGCGCTCTACCGCACCGATCTGATCGTGCATGCCGAGGCCTCGTATCGCACGCTCGAAGACACCTTCGGCGGCCGCGCCGGCTGGACGGTCACGCATTCGCAGTCCGGCTTCAATGCCCTGCGCCACACGCTGCTGGCGTATCGAACGCCCGAGCGCCGCACGCTCTACCGCAGGGTTGAGGGGGACCTGGTGACGGCGCGCAACGTGCTCGATGCGGTGCGCGCGGGCCGGCTCGACGTAGGGCCGCTCGATGCCTACTGGCACCTGCTGATCGCGCAGCACGCGCCCGAGCTGGTGCGCGGCGTGCGCGTGCTCGCCTCCACCCCGCTCACCCCGATGCCCGCCCTGGTCGCCGCCGCGACGCTCCCGGCGCAGCAGGCAGCCGCGCTGCGCGCGGCGCTCGCCGGCGCGGCGCGGCGACCGTGGTTCGCGCCGCTGGCGCAGGTATTGCTGCTGGAGGGGTTCGTGCTCGTAGAACCCGAGGATTATCAGGGGCTGCTCGAATGGGACCGGCAGGCGCGTGCGGCCGGTTACGAGCTCCCGGCCTAGATCGTCGCGATCTGCGCGAGCGTCGCGGTCTGTCTGGGCGGGGCAACGGGCACGCCGCCGCTCGGGTGGAGCAGCACATCGTGGGGGCGGAAGAGGAAGCGCCGCGCCACATCGAAGTAGGTGCGATAAACCAGCCCGCCGTTCTCGGCGATCAGTCGCTCACGGATCAGCCGGTAGCGGGCCGGGATTTCGTACCAGGGTACCAGCGGTGACTCGTGGTGCAGCGCATGCAGGTTGTTGAAGAGGAACAGCGGCCCGAGGAGCCAGGAGTCCTCCACCACCGCGATGCGCTCGGCGACTTGTGGGCGCGCACGGTGCTCGGCGAAGGAGCGGATCAGCTGGATGCCGTTGGCGGGCACCGCGATCGCGAGGAAGTAGATCCACAGCGGCATGCCGCACACCCACTTGACCCACAGCACCACCGGCACGCACCAGGCGACGTGCTCGAGCCAGGTACGCAGCACTTCCCGCTCGCCACGCGCGAGCGCCCGCACGTCGCGCACCAGGAACGCCCCGATGTGCCAGAAGGATCCGACCACTACCCGCCCGGCGAGGGTCTGCTGCACGCGCAGCAGCAGCCGGCTCGGCGCACTGAGCCGCTCCCACTCGGGCGTGAGCCAGTAGAAGGACTCCGGGTCATCCACGGGATCGGTGAGGCGCTCGTCGCGGTGATGGATGCGATGCATCGTGCGATAGCGGTCGTAGGGCAGCCACAGCGCGAGCGGCAGGATCCCCAGCAGACGGTTGACGGCGTACCAGCGGGTCGGGTGGCCGTGCACGATCTCGTGCTGCAGGGAGCTGTGCAGCGTGACGATCAGCGCGCCGAGCGGGGCGAGCAGCCACAGCGGCCAGTGGCCGTACTGGTAGGTAACGGCGAGCCAGGCCGCGTACACGCCGCCGAGCAGCAGCAGCGTCTGCCACTCGATGGCGGTGCGCGCATGCCGCACCGCCACACTCGCGGCCGTCGCGCCGGTCATACCCCTCGACTCGGTGTTTCGCATCGCGGTGGAAAATCCCAACGGTTCGCGCGGCGCGAGCCTCGAGGGACTTTGGGATCCGCCAGATGCCTGCGTGCGCGGCTATCGCACTAAGACAGATCTTATCGAGTTTGCGTTCCAGGCGCCGGCTACGCCTACGTTTTCCGCCAATTCCGTCTCACTCGAGGCGCACCCGCCGGCACAGGCGCCGCTCCACGGCCGCCATGGCATCGTAAAGAAGTACCGCCATGAGGCCGGTCACGAGCCCCCCTTGCAGCACGAACGCGGTGTTGTTGGACAGCAGCCCGGCGATGATGACCTCCCCCAGGCCCTTGGCCGCGACCGTGGAGCCGATGGTGGCGGTGCCGACGTTGATCACCAGGGACAGACGTATTCCCTCTAGAATCAATGGCATAGCCAGAGGAAGCTCGACCGACTGTAAGCGTTGCCACGCGCTCATCCCCATCCCGGATGCCGCCTCCAGCACCGCCGGGGGCGTTCCCTGCAGCCCGGCGATAGTGTTCTCGAAGATCGGCAGCAGCCCGTAGGCGAACAGGGCGATCAGGGTCGGGCGCTCCCCGAAGCCGACCAGCGGCACGGTCACGGCGAGCACCGCCACCGGCGGAAAGGTCTGGCCGATGTTCACCAGGGTGCGCGACAGCGGCAGGAATTCGCGCCCGCCCGGACGCGTGACGAGGATGCCGAGGCTCACGGCGACCAGCGTGCTCGCCGCCGCGGCAAGGCAGACCGTGCCCAGATGCGAGAGTGCGAGCGAGAGCAGGTTGCCCTGATCGTAGATCGGGGGGGCCCCGTATTGCGTGAGCGGGGCGAAGAGCGGCGCGAACTTCTGCGGCACCACGAGGAAGGCGACCAGCAGCACGAGCGCACCGAGGCGCAGCAGGCTCGCGAAGCGCATCAGCGCGGCCGGCCGTGCGCAAGGATCGCGGCCATCGTGACCTGGCCGCGCGGCCGGCCCTCCTCATCGACGACCAGCGCCGATTGCGCCCCGCACCAGAGCATCTCCGAGAGTGCCTCGCGCAGCGAGGCACTCTCTGGCACGCGCGGTCCGCTCGACTCGCCCGCCGCCGCCAGCTCGCCGGCGGTCGTCAGTGACAGCAGCCGCATGGCCCGGTCGGCGAGCCCGGTCATACGCGAGACGAACGGGTCGGCGGGGTGTGTAAGCAGCTGCGCCGGGCGGTCGTACTGCAGCAGCCGCCCCTGGCTCATCACCGCGACGTGGTCGCCGAGGTGGAAGGCCTCGTCCATGTCGTGCGTGACCAGCACCACGGTGGTGCCGAAGCGGCGCTGGATCGCGAGCAGGTCCTCCTGTGCCTTGGCGCGGATGATCGGGTCGAGCGCCCCGAAGGGCTCATCCATGAGCAGCACCGCCGGCTCAGCCGCTAGCGCGCGCGCCACGCCGACGCGCTGCTGCTGACCGCCGGAGAGCTCGTGCGGGAAGGCGCGGGCATAGCGCTGTGGCTCGAGCTGAAAGACCTCCAGCAGCTCGGCCACACGCGCGCGCACCCGCGCGCCGTCCCAGCCGAGCAGCCGCGGCACGGTCGCGATGTTCTCCTCCACGGTACGGTGCGGGAACAGGCCGTGGCCCTGGATGACGTAGCCGATGCGCCGCCGCAGCAGGTGCGCCGGCTCGCTGCGCGTGTCCTTGCCATCGAGCAGCACGCGCCCGGCGCTCGGCTCGACCAGGCGGTTGATCATGCGCAGCAGCGTGGACTTGCCCGAGCCGGAAGTGCCGACGATCACGGTGATCGAGTTGCGCTCGATCTGCATGGACACGTCATCGACGACCGTGCTCGTGCCGTAGCGCTTGCTGAGGTTCTCGACGCTGATCATCGCCGCCCCCGGTTGAGCACTTCGACCAGCGCATCGAGCAGCACCGCCGCCGAGAAGGCCAGCACCACGATCGGGATCGCGCCGAGCAGCACCAGGTCGATGGCGGTCTGGCCGATGCCCTGGAAGACGAACGTACCGAGGCCGCCGCCGCCGATCAGCGCCGCCACGGTCACCATGCCGATGTTCTGCACCAGCACCACGCGGATGCCGGTGAGGATCACCGGCAGCGCCAGCGGCAGCTCGATGCGGCCGAGAGTCTGGGCGGCTGTCATGCCCATGCCGAGCGCGGCATCCACCGCCTGGCATGACACGCGCTGCAGGCCGAGCACGGTGTTGGCCACGATCGGCAACAGCGAGTACAGGAACAGCGCCAGCGCGGCGGGCGCGGCGCCGATACCGCGGATGCCCAGCCGTGCCGCGAACGGCACGGCCACGGCCAGCGCCCCGAGCGGCGCCATGAGGATGCCGAACAGCGCGATCGCCGGAATGGTCTGGACCACGTTGAGCGTGCCGAGGATGCCCGCGCGCAGCCGCGGGACACGATGACACAGGATGCCGAGCGGCAGACCGACCGCCACCGCCGCGCCGAGCGAGCCGAGGGCGAGCAGCACGTGCTGGCGCAGCTCGTCGGCAAAGCGCTCGTGGTTGACCTGGTACTCGCGCATCACCGAGAGCTGGTCGAAGAGCCCCGTGGACAAGAGCAGCAGGCTGGCAATGAGGAACAGGCCGAGCAGCGCCACGCGCCGCGCCGGCGGCGGGCGCAGGCGCGTCACCGCATCCGTGCACAGAAGCGCCAGGCACCCGAGCAGCACCCAGAAAGCCGGACCGGCGGCGACCCGGATCACCTGGTTGCCGGCCGGTGTGAGCGCGCGCGCGGCGCAGCCGCTCGCCACGCTGATCGCGATCACACCGGCGAGCGCGGCGCCGAGCCGCAGGCGCGCATTCTGCACCGTGACGGCGATGCCGCCGGCCAGCGCGAGCAGCATCAGGCAGCCGAGCGCGCCCCCATGCGGGAGCGATTCGAACAGCGAGCGCGGCACGCCCGGTACGATGCGGTTCGCCTTGACCAGCATGAACGGTGTGCTGAGCAGTGCGGCAGTTGCGCACAGCGTGAGCAGGGAGCCGAGCCGGTCCAGGCGCGCGAGCGGCCGGCCCGCGGCGGCGGGCACTTCCAGCGGCAGTGGCTGCGGCGCGGACACGGCGCTCAGCGCAGGAAGCCCTGGGCGCGCAGGTAGTCCGCGGCCACGGCCTGATCTGACTCGCCGTTGATCTGCACGCGCTCATTCAGCTTCTGCAGCGACGCGGTGGTGAAGCTCTCCATCAACGGCTTCACGATCGCGGCGATCTGCGGATAGCTCTTGAGCACGGCCTCGCGGATCAGCGGCACCGGGGCGTACACCGGCTGGTCGTGACGGTCATCCTCCAGCACCAGCAGGTCCGCCGCGACGATGCCGCCGTCAGTGCCGTACACCATGGCTGTGTTGACCCCGTTGGTGCGGGCCGCCGCCGCGCCGATGGTCGCCGAGGTCTCCCCGCCCGCCAGCACGATCTTCTGCTCGGGACGCAGGCGAAAGGCGTAGGTCTGCTCCAGCGAGCGCAGCGTGCCGGCGTTGGCGAACTCGGCGGAGCAGGCGAGCATCACCCGGCCGCCGCCGGCGACCCAGCGGCCGAAGTCACTCATGGTTCTCAGGCCATTGGCCATGGCCACGTCACGGCGCACCGCCAGCGCCCAGGCGTTACTGGCCGGTGCGGGCGTCAGCCAGACGATATGGTTGGCGGCGTAGTCGAGACGCGCCCCGCGCTCGTAGCCGGCCCGCAGATCCTTCCAGGCGTGGTCGGCCATGTCGTTGAAGAAGAAGCCGGCGTTGCCGGTGTACTCGACATACAGGTCGATCTCCCCGGCGAGCAGCGCCTTGCGCACCACCGGAGTCGCGCCGATACGGGTGCGATCGAGCGTCGGCACGCCGTGGGCGTTCAGGAGCAGGCGGATCATCTGTCCGAGCATCGCCGACTCGCTGGAGAGCTTGGAGGAGACGACGACGCTCGCCGTGGCGGCGCACGAGGCGCACAGCGCAAGCAGCGCGCCCAGAATCCGCAGCGTCCGCCTCAAGCTCACCCTCCTCACCCGAGAGCCCGGTGTACAAGGGGCAGGTCGGCCGCATTCAAGCGCGCGTGCGCCGCAGCACCCGTGCATCCCTTGAGCAGACACGTTGTCGCTTGTTCCAAGCTGCGTCAAGCGGACGGGCCTGAGCTGCGCGGGACATATGCGAGTGCCGTCCCGCGCCTTATGATGCGCAGCGCATGGATCCCCCCGCGCCTCCCCCCTCGCCGCGCCGCTCGAGCGGCCGCTACTCGGCCCTGCGCCTGCTGCGCGAGGGCCTGCAGCAACAGCGCGGCTGGACGCGCGCCTGGGCCAAGGCTGCCCCAAAGCCGAGCTACCGCGTGCTCATCATCGGCGGCGGTGGCCACGGGCTCGCCACCGCGTATTACCTGGCCGCCCAGCACGGCATCACTGAGGTCGCTGTGCTCGAGCGTGGCCCGCTCGGTCTCGGCAACGTAGGGCGCAACACCACCATCATCCGGTCGAACTACTTTCACCCGGCGAACATCCGCTTCTACGAGTTCTCGCTGAAGCTGTGGGAGGGCCTGGAGCAGGCGCTGAACTTCAACGCCATGGTGAGCCAGCGCGGCACGCTGAACCTGTTCCACACCGAGGCGCAGCGCGATCTGTTCACGCGCCGCGCGAACCAGATGCGCCTCTTGGGCGTGGATGCCGAGGCCGTGAGCGCCGCCGACGTCAAGGCGCTCGTGCCCCTGGTGGATCTCGACAACGGCCGCTACCCGGTGCTGGGCGGCTTCCTGCAGCGCCGCGGCGGCACGGTGCGGCACGATGCGGTCGCCTGGGGTTACGCCCGCGCTGCCTCCGAGCGCGGCGTGGACATCATCGAGCACTGCGAGGTAACCGCGATCAACCGCAGTGGCGGCCGCGTCATCGGGGTAGAGACCACCCGCGGCAGCATCCAGGCCGATCTGGTGTGCCTGGCCGTGGCCGGCAGCTCCTCGCGCCTGGCGAGGATGGCAGGCCTCGTGCTGCCCATCGAGACCCACGTGCTGCAGGCGTTCGTCAGCGAGGCGATCAAGCCAGTGCTCGATGTCGTCCTCACCTACGGTGCCGGACACTTCTACGTCAGCCAGTCCGACAAGGGCGGGCTGGTGTTTGGCGGCGCCATCGACGGTTACAACAGCTACGCACAGCGCGGCACGCTGCCGATGGCCGAGGAGGTCGCGGCCGCCGCCGTGACACTGCTGCCCGGCCTGGCGCGGCTGAAGATCCTGCGTCAGTGGGGCGGGCTCATGGACATGAGCATGGACGGCTCGCCCGTCATCTCGCAGACACCCGTCGACGGGCTGCTGCTGAACGGCGGCTGGTGCTACGGCGGCTTCAAGGCCATCCCCGCCGGCGGCTTCACGACCGCGCACCTGATCGCCACGGGCGCCCCGCATCCCGTGGCGGCGCATCTGGACCTGGCGCGCTTCGCCGAGGGACGCATGGTAGATGAGCGCGGCGTCGGCCCCTTCCCCTTCGCCCACTGACGCGGTCGATGCTGCGCATTCCCTGTCCCTGGTGCGGCACGCGCGATGAGAGCGAGTTCCGCTATCGCGGGGATGCCACGCGCGTGCGCCCGGGGCCCGCTGCGACGCGCGCCGACTTCGTCAGCTACCTCTACGAGCGCGACAATCCGTGCGGCTGGCACCTGGAGTGGTGGCTGCACACCGGTGGCTGCCGCAAGCTGCTGAAGGTGCTGCGCCACACCCTCACGCACGAGATCCGTGCGGTCGCCGCGGCGCACGAGCCGCTCGCGCTGCCCCGCGCGGATGAGCGCGGATGAGCGGGCCCTGCCGCATCACGAGCGGCCCCCTCCTCGATCCGGGCCGCGGCGTGCAGTTCCGCTTCGATGGACGCAGCTTTCGCGGTCTTGCCGGCGACACGCTGGCCTCGGCGCTGCTCGCCAACGGAGTGCGCCTGTTCGGCCGCAGCTTCAAGTACCACCGCCCGCGCGGCGTGGTCAGCTGCGGCTGGGAGGAGCCATGCGCCCTGGTGGACGTGCTCAGCAGCGCCGGCCGTGAGCCAAACGTACTCGCCACCACGCTGCCGATCCACGAGGGGCTGAGCGCCGAGAGCCAGAACCGCTGGCCGTCGCTGCAATTCGACCTGCTGAGCGTCAATGACCGCTTCGGACGCTTCCTGCCGGCAGGCTTTTACTACAAGACCTTCATGGCCCCGCGCTGGGCTTGGGAGAAGCTCTACGAGCCGCTCATTCGCCGCGCTGCCGGCCTCGGGCGCCTGGCGGCCCATGTCGGAGCGCACGCCGCCCCCGCGGAAACCGTGCATGTGCACGCCGAGGTGCTCATCGTCGGTGCCGGCGCCGCCGGGCTCGCGGCCGCGCGCGCGCTCGGGACCGCGGGCGTGCGCGTGCTGCTGCTCGAGCAGGATCTCGTACTGGGTGGCGCGACGCTGCTCGATGCACGCTGGCATTCCTGGCGCGCCCAGACCTGCGCCGCGCTGGCCGGGCTGCCGACGCTGCAGGTGCTGACGGCCACGGCGCTGCTGGCCGCCTACGGCCACGGCGTGTTCGCCGCCCTCGAGCGGCTGCCGCACGAGGAGTCGCAGCGCCGCGGCGGGCTGCGGGAGCGGCTGCACGTGATCCGTGCCGAGCGCGTGCTCATCGCCACCGGCGCGCACGAGCGCCTCGTGGCCTTCAGCGGCAACGACACGCCCGGCGTGCTGCTGGCCGGCGCGGCGCTCGGCTACCTGCGGCGCTATGGCGTGGCGGTCGGTGCGCAGCCGGTGCTGTTCACCAACTCGGACGAGGCCTACGAGGCCGTCTTCGCGCTTCATGAGGCCGGCATCCGCTGCACGGCTGCCATCGATGTGCGCTCCGACTCACCCGCCATGGCGCGTGCCCGCATGCTGGGCATCGAGGTGCATGCGGGCGCCGCGGTGAGCGCGGTCGAGGGAGGGGCCGCGGTGCAGGCGGTGCAGCTCACCGATGCCCGCGGCGCCACGC
>Ga0335080_10001015_pt1 | contig 26780 bp, 24 predicted proteins | sample Lox_Sample_34_FD_206720 | JGI IMG/M metagenome (GOLD analysis project Ga0335080, IMG submission 206720) | Soil microbial communities from Loxahatchee National Wildlife Refuge, Florida, United States - Lox_Sample_3.4 | ecosystem: Environmental > Terrestrial > Soil > Wetlands | place: USA... | reverse complement strand
GGCGCATGCCCGGTCGGCCATTCCACCGTGGTGATGCAGCGGCGGGCGAGGATGCGCTGCAGCAGCGGATGCATCGCCTGATCGTCGGCGCAGACGACATACGTCGACGGCTTGGTGCGCCAGGCCACCGCCCGCGGCTGCTGCTGGAGGCTGATCAGCGGCTGGGGGCCGAGCCGGGCGATCGCCCAGGCGGCGGTGGCGCGGTCGCAGTCATGGTAAAGGCAGGCGAGCGCCACGTCCGGATCGAGGATGACGGTGCCGTCCGGGCCCGCTACGAAGCCCGCCGCCAGGTCCGGGCGCCCCGCGTGCGAGATGCCCTCGGCTACCGCCTCGTCGCTGGCCGCGCTGGTGCACGACTCGCCGTCATCGAGCGCGAGCGCCGCCAGGTAGACCAGATGGGAGACGGCCCGGTGGCTGCCTGCCTCGGTGATCACCGCGCCGCCATAGGAGTGGCCGGCCAGCACGACGGGGCCATCGAGCGAGTCGAGGACCGCGCTGACACGCTCGGCATCACCGTGCAGGTCGGTCAGGGGGCCGGGATCGTTCCCGCGCCCCGGCAGGTCGATGGCGAGTGCGGTGATGCCGGCCGCGGCGAGGGCGCCGACGGCGCGGTCCCAGCACCAGGCACCGTGCCAGTCGCCGTGGACCAGGACGACATCGGGCGGGTCGCCGAAGCGTTCCCCGGTTATGCCAGCCACGTCGGCCTCCTGTGTGGTGACGGACGCCGTCGTCCGTCACCAGGAGTCCCCCGCCTACTGACCCATCTGCGCAGTGTCAGCTGGTGAGCTGGGGAGAACCTGAAGCCAGCCTGGGGTTACGGCGAGGGAGCGGCAGCGGCGGCGGCCTGTCAGGCGACCGACGACCGCCACGAGGGCAGCAGCTCGTCGATGAGCGCCTCGGTCTCCGGGGCCATCCTCGGCAGCACCTCATCCAGCGCTGTTCTCGCGCACACCTCATCCACCACCGCCCGCAGCAGGTGCTCCTGCCCGGTGGCATGCGCCGCCGTCAGCAGGTCCCGCCAGAGCAGCTCGTCGTCGAACGCGAGGCGGAGCCCGCTGCGGGCGGCGTCCATGGCGCCCTGGGGGTCGCCAGCGGCCAGCCGCAGCCGGCTCAGCAGGTGGGCGGCGTCCGCGACCCGCGCCGTCACCTCGTATTCGAGCCCGTCACCGGCCAGCCAGGCGTAGCGGCCCGGCTCGCGGCCGTCCATGAATGGGCCGCTCACCAGGCTGAGCGCCTGCTCCAGCGCTGCTTCCTCGTCCTGCCCGCCACCGCCTGCCCGCGCCACCAGCGCGCAGAAGACCCGCCAGTCCACCCGCACCTGGGAGCCGAGGCGGAGCCGGCCGCTGGCGTCGGTGGCGAGATAGGGGCGGCCGATCTCGTCGGTGCCGAGCCAGTCCCGCACCCGGGCCAGCGTGGAGTCCCGCACCTCCTGGGTGACCCCGCGCGGCCAGATGGCCGCGGCGAGGACGTTGGGGTGCACGCCTTCCGGATGGGTGGCCAGGAACACGACCAGCTCGGTGGCAAGGCCCAGCCGTTCCGGCTCGATCATCCCCGGGGCGTCCACCCCGACCTGCCCCAGCAGGGTGATCCCGACCTGGGAGGCCGAGCCGGGAGCCAGATGCTCGGGGGGCGCCGCGTCCGGCAGCGGCGCGGCGAGCGCGACCCCCTCGAACTGCTCCGCCACGCCGAACAGATCCACCACGGCCGCATGCTGCTCGGGCGGCAGCAGCTGCGCCTGCACGTCCAGCCCCAGCAGCCCGGCCCGCAGCCGCCCCTGCCCGGTGACCTCCCATGTCCATGTCGCCCCGGGGACGTCACCGGCGACCACGTACCCGGTGGCGGCGGCGCGCCTGGCCCGGGCCAGGGCGAGCAGCTGCTCCCGCTCGGCGGCGGACGGGGGCACGGCCGAGATGAGGTAGTGGGACGCCCAGGACTGCGGGTGCGGCGATTCCGCCACGAGCTGGGCGCGTGCCGCCAGCGCGGACAGCGCCTCGGCGAGCGTGCCGACCGCGTTGACCCGATCTGGCGCCAGCGTGGTCAGGTCGGCACCGAATCCGACCAGGGTGATGCCGATGGGGCCAGACCAGCGGTTGGTCGCCAGCTCCACCGCCATCGCCGCCAGCACGGCCTGGACCCCGGATGACTCACCGGTGATCGCGATCAGGCCCTGCGCGGACTCCAGGTCGACCAGCACCCGCCCGGTGGTGTCGGTCCCGATCGACACCAGGCCCGGGTAGGGAGGGCTGGCCTCCGCTACCTGATCGGGGTCGAGTCCCGGCACCACGCCGAGGGACAGCCGCCACACCTGCCCATCACCCACCGCCACCCACGGCGCGGGAGCGTCCCGGTCGGCCTGGGCCACCCACAGATCCAGGTTCTGGCCGCTGACGTGCGCGGCGAAGACCGTCGGCAGCGCCCGGCCCTGCCTGGCCAGCGCCTGGGACAGGTAGCGCAGCCCGGTGTCGAGCAGGCGGGCGGACGGCTCGCTCGCCCCCAGCCGCAGCGCCACCTCGGCCGCGGCAGCGGGCGCGGGCCGCACCGGCACGGCCAGCCGTCTGCCGAAGGCCCGGTGCCATAGCTGCTCGCGGCGGCGCCGTCCGAGCGCCGAGAGCACCCCGGCGGCCAGCAGTGCGGCGGCGGCGAGCTCATAGGGATAGACCGGGGCCGCGGCCGGGCCAGCGGTACCCCGGGCGGCCGGGACGGCCGCACCGGGCACGGACCGGGCGGGCGCACCGGGGACGGACGGGGCAGCGCCCGGCGCGGTGGAAACGGGACCGCGCCCGCTCACGGCTCCAGGCTGGGCGCCCGCCGGGCCGGCCGGCGCCTGAGCGCCCTCAGCCGTCCCTCTGCTGGCCGGCCCACTGCTGGCCTGCCCGCCCCCGGCGTGCGCGGTGGGCGATCCGGCGGCCCCGGCCCGGCCCTGGTCATCGTCGTGGCCGGCCCGCGCACTGGTGCCGGGCAGGGCCGCGTGCTCGTGCAGCGTGACGACCCTGATGCCGGGGCCGTAGGCGTCACGCGGCATGCGCAGGAGCCAGCCGGGCCGGATCAGGCTGGCGATCGTGAGCTTCGAGCCATCCGGCTGCGGCCGGCCGGCGTTCAGCTCGAAGATCTCCCGGTAACGGCGGCCGTCGCCGAGATGGTTCTGTGCGATCTCCCACAGGCTCTCGTGGTACCTGCCCTCCGGTGGCTGGACCACGTAGATCTTCTCGGTCCGCCGTATCCGGTGCGCGGGCACCGGTGCCCGCTGCCGGCCGGCGGAGGCGCCGGTCCCGGCCTGCCCCGGCCGGCTGGTGCCGCGGCTGGCCTGCGGGCTGGCTGCCAGGGACACGCCGGCGGCCGGTGCGGCCCCACCCGCGCTGACCGGTCCCGGCCGGGCGGCGGGCGCGGACGCGGCGGCCCGGGGGGCGCCCGGCGGCACCTGGTGCGCCAGCGCGGGCGAGAGCGCGGTAGCGGCGCTGAACAGCAGCAGGGTGGCGGTCACCAGCCTGTGCACGGCCGGCTGCATGGCACCGGCCAGCGGCACCCGGGCGGGCATCCCGGCGTTCCGCACCGCCGCTCTCACCTCGGCGATCACACACACGACCAGCTGCAGCCAGGCGAGCCAGACGATCACCGAGAGGATCCTGAGCACGGTCAGCAGGTCCAGCTGGTGGGTGAGCAGCGACAGCGCGGGCAGCGAATGCGGGATCGGCGGGCCCAGCGCGATGAGCAGCGCCACCGGCACCCCGATCAGCAGCACCAGCAGGAGCGCCACGGCACCGAGGCCCGCCAGGACGTCACCCGCTGGCCGGCGGCGTGGCGGCCGCCGGCTCTGGAGCGGGACAGGCCGGGCCATCAGCACCCCACCCCCCCGGTGATGCCGAACTCGGCACAGGCGGTCTCGTGCGCCCTCATGGTGAAACTGCCGAAGAAAGCGCTGATGAGCGGGGTGGTGGTGACGGAGACATAGACGGTGACCTGTCTTGGGCTCGGGTAGGTGCAGGGCGCGGTCATGGCGGCGTCGACCTGGCTGGCGCGGTCGTAGGCCTGGATGAGGTTCAGTGCGTCCGTGCAGGCGGTGGCCTGGTCGATGACCACGGTCCCGGTCCGCAGGTCGGCCACGCTGACGGCGTCGGCCGCCGCCCGGGCCGCCTGCTCGGCCAGGTCGGCCGCGCGCTCCTGCGCGTTCACGGCATTGCCCGCGTCCACCAGCAGGCTGGCCAGCGCGAGGGCCACCATCGAGAAGAACACGACGAACACGGTGACGGAGCCCTGATCGGCCCGCCCGGGTGTGCTGCGCGTCATGGCCTCCTGCCTATCCGTACGTCCGGCCGACGTACTGGTCCAGCGGGGCGATCGCGTACCCGGTGACGTGCACGGACCCGAAGCTGATGAAGCTCAGGTCGAGGGCGCAGTTCAGCCGGACGGTCACCGCCTGGCTGCCGGGCGCGAAGCCCGCGATGACGGGCGGTGAGCACCAGCCGTTCACGTCCGCGCTCACCGCCTGGTCGGCCGCGGCCTGCGCCCCGCCCGGCGAGCGGGCGAGCGAGGCGGCCCGGGCCGCGTCCCTGGCGGCGCCGTCGACCTGGCCGTGCGCCTCCACCACCCGCCCGGCCAGGACCAGGAACAGCATGAGCACCAGCAGCAGGGGGGTGAGGACGACGAATTCGACGGTCATCGACCCGCGCTCGCCCCGCCGCCAGCGGCCGGGCGGCAGCCAGCGGCCGGGGAGCCAGCGGGCCTGCCCGGTCAGCACTGCTGGCCGCCGTTCAGGTCGGGCCGGAAGCACTCGACCGGGCCGCCGGCGGTCTCGTGGATGGTCAGGGTGAGCCCGAACATGATCGAGGCCGCCTGGCCGGTGACGGTGACCTTGACCTGGCTCACCCCGGCGGGCACCGCCACCGCGGTCACGTTGCCGCCCAGCACCTTGGTGCCGAGCCCGGCGTAGTAGCTCTCGGCGGCGTGCTCCGCGATCGCCTGCCAGCCCGGCACCGTGTCCGCGTCCTGCCTGGCGACCCGGGCACCTATCTGCGCGGCCGCCAGGGCCACCTGCCGGCCCTGGTAGTAGAGCGCGTACTGGATGATCAGCCAGATCAGGGCCAGCAGCATCGGCGCCAGCAGGACCAGCTCCACCGCACTGGACCCGCGATCGCCCCGGCCTCCCCGCCGGAGGCCAGGTAACGGCGCCAGGCGCCGGCCCGCCGCCATCAGGCCCGCCGCCATCAGGGAATTCTGCCGTTGTTGGAGTTGATCTGGTTGGCGCGGCTGGTGACGATGTTGTAGATGATCACAAGGACGGTGGCGGCGAGACCGACCAGGACGGCCGTGATGATCGCCAGCTCGATGGCGGACGCGCCGAGGTCCCGGCGCTCCCTGGCCTCGCTGAGGCGGGCGATCCGGGTGCCGGCGAACGCGCGCACATAAGCGAACTGCAGGTACCCGGGGGGATTGATTTTCATTGTTCCTTCTCCTTACCGGGCAGCGCCCGCATTGCCAGCCACCGGTCAGAACCCGAGCATGACCCGGACCGCCGGATAGATGAGGAAGATCAGGAAGGCGGCGGCGAGCAGCATCTGCGCGACGAGCATCGACTGGGAGCGCTCCCCGGCCTGCCCCTGCAGCTCCGCCAGTTCCCTGCGCCGCAGGCTCGCGGCCCGGGTGGCCAGCGACTCGCGTACCTTCGCCCCGTCCTCGGCGACCAGGCTCAGCGCAGCGGACAGATCCCGCAGCTCGTCGATCCGGACCTCCTCGCCCAGGGCCCCGAGCGCCTGCCACGGCGTCTGCCCGGTGATCCGGGCGTTGGTGAGCGCGTCCCTGATCCGCCACATCGCCCAGCCGGTGCCGATCTCGCTGGCCGCCATGAGTGCCTCGGGGACGCCGCGGCCACCCGCGAGGTTCATCGCGACCAGGTCGAGGAACGCGCCGATGGCGTGCCGGAAATCCCGGCGGCGCTTGTCGACCTGCTGCTTCAGCTCAAGATCGGGCAGGAAGAAAAAGACCAGCGCGAGCAGCAGGCCCGCCCAGAGCGGGACGGCGAAGGGCAGCTGAATCCCGCCCAGCGCGAGCGCGGCGAGCAGGATCGGCCCGAGCAGCAGCCCGAAGACCGCCAGCAGGAGCTTGGTGGCCAGGAAGCTCTCGAATGACTTGCCCACCAGCGCGAGATTGGCGCGCAGCGACGGGAACTCCCAGCCCTGCTCGGCGCAGAACTTCGCCAGCACGGTCCCGAGCCGGCGGGCGGCCCGGCTCTCCCCGCCGCCGGCCGGCAGCTGCCGGCCGCGGGAGGCGGGCGGGTGGGCGACGTCGAAGGCGGCGAGCTGCCGTGCCAGGCTCGGGCGGCGCGGGATCAGGGCCAGGACCAGCAGGAATATCCCCAGGCCCAGGCAGGCTCCCGCGGCGAGCACCGGCGTCATGGCCCGCCCCCGCGGCCTGCGAGCTGGCTGGTGCTGGGTGGGCCGCCATTGCCGGCGGCCCCGGCAATGGCGGCCGCGCCGGTAATGGCGTGCGCTTCGGCCGGCGCGCCCTGCCACACCGTGGTGAGCAGCCGCTGCGGGGTGTCGAACCTCGCCAGCCGCCGCAGCCAGATGATGCCCGCGGCGTAGATCCCGACCACCACCGCGAGCACGGCCTGGCCGGACACACCGTCGTAGGGGGCCAGGAAGCTGTGGTCGAGCAGGGCGAGGGCGAGCGCCATGCCGACCGACACGCCCACCACGATCTGGACGCTGCGCCGGATCGACCGGCGCTCGGCGGTGACCTTCCGGCGCATGTCCAGTTCCTCGCGCACCGATGCGGACAGCGAGCCGAGCAGGTCCCGCAGGCCCGGGCCCCGCAGCCGGGCGTTGATGACCAGCGCCGCGATGATCAGGTCCGCGCCGGGGTCGTCCAGGTCGTCGGCGAACCGCAGCAGCGCGTCCGGCATCGGGACCCGGATGTGCAGCCGCTCCACCAGGGCGCTGAGCGGCTCCTTGATGACCGGCGCCGCCACCCGTAGCGAGGCCGGGATCGCCTGTTCCAGGCCCACCGCCCCGGCGATCGTGTCGCGCAGCGACTCGGTCCAGGTGGCCAGCGCTTCCAGCCGGGCCAGGGCCCTGCGCTCCCCGGCCGCGCCGGACAGGCCCCGCCAGGCGAACACCAGCAGCGCCACCCCGGCCGCGGCCACCAGCCAGCGGGTCGCCACCAGCGTGACAGCCCCGGCGGCGAGGGCGGCGGCGGTGCGCGGGGCGGCCAGCTCACGCAGCCGCCGCCGGGCCAGCAGCGAGGTGCGGCCCGCCGCGGCGCCCGGGCCGCCCGGCAGCCCGCGGATCGCGACAGCCAGCAGGAACACCCCGGTGCCGCAGGCCGCGCCGGCCAGCACAGCCATCAGGCCCCACTGGGGCAGGCCGGTCACCATAACGCTGCCCTCACCATGACATCGGGCCTCACCATGACATCGGGCCTCACCATGACATCGGGCCTCACCATGACCCGGCCGCCGGGTCGTAGCCGTGCTCGGCCAGCTGCGCGGCGCACGCGACCGGCGCGTGCGGCACCGCGCGCCCGTCCGGCCCGGAGGTGAACACCTCGCTGGACAGCACCCGCCCGTCGACCCCGGTGACCTCGCGGATGCTGCTCACGTACCGGCGGAGCCGGCCGCCACGCGAGTAGTCGTTGCGCTTCTCGATGAAGATCACGAAGTCGACGGCGCCGGCGATGAGCATGTGGGTGGCCTCGACCGGCAGCCGTTCGGCCGACTGGATCGCGTAGGTGGCGATGCGGTTGAACACCTCCAGCGAGGAGTTGGCGTGGATGGTGGACAGCGAGCCGTCGTTGCCCTGGGTCATCGCGTTCAGCATGGTGACGATCTCGTCGCCGAGCACCTCCCCGACGATCACCCGGCTGGGGTTCATCCGCAGCGACCGCCGGACCAGCTCGGCCATGGAGATCCCGCCCTGGCCCTCGGAGTTGGGCAGCCGTTCCTCGAACGCGAGAGCGTTCGGGTGCAGGTCACCGAAGTGGTCAATGCCGAGCTCAAGCGCCCGCTCCACCGTGATCAGCCGCTCGCCGGGCGGGATCTGGTTCACGATCGCCCGCAGCAGCGTGGTCTTGCCCGCGTTCGTGGCACCGGCGATCATCAGGTTCTTCCTGGCGGCCGTGGCCGCGGCCAGGAAGGACGCCACCTCCGGCGGGATCGTCCCGTTGCCGGCCAGGTCGGACAGGAACACCTTGCCGAGCCGGGCGCGCCGGATGGACACCGCCGGGCGGATCGTCACGTCCATCACCGCCGACAGCCGCGACCCGTCCGGGAGGCGGACGTCGAGCTGCGGGTTGGCGGTGTCGAACGGCCGGCTGGACAGGCCCGAGTAGGCGGCCAGCGCCTGGATCAGCTCGATGAGCTCCTCGTCGCTGTCCGCGACCGGGTCGGCCATCACCTCCCCGCCGTCGGCGTATCCGAGGAAGACCCGGTCGCACCCGTTGATGTCGATGTTCTCTATCTGCGGGTCGTCCAGCAGCGGCTGCAGCCTGCCGACGCCGAACAGCGCCGCGTGCACGGCGGCGGCGAGTTCCTCCTCCTCCTGGGCGCCCACCGGGGGCCGGCCCGCGGTGATCTCGGTGCGCGCGTGCTCTTCCAGCACGCCGGCGATGAGAGCGCGGGCGAACTGCCGCTCGTCCTCACCGGACATCGGCGCCACCCCGGCGGCGGCGTCGAGCCGCCGCTGCTCGGCCAGCCGGTCGCCCACCTCGGCGCGCATCCGCTTGACCAGGCCATGATCCACGCCGCTCACCCCCGCCCGCCGTTGGCCGTGGTGCCGCTGGCCGTGGCGCCACTGGCCGTGGTGCCACTGGCCGTCACCGGGGTGGGCCGCCCGGCATGGCGGCCCCGGCTGTGCTGACCTCCCCCGTGCTGGCCGGCACCGTGCTGGCCGGCACCGTGCTGGCCGTCACCGTGCAATCCGGCACCGTGCAGTCCGGCACCGTGCAGTCCGGCACCGTGCAATCCGGCACCGTGCAGTCCGGCACCGTGCAGTCCGGCACCGTGCGGCCCCCCAGGCACCGGCATGCTTAACGCAGGCAGCGGCCCGGCCAGATGCCCCGCCACATCGCGTGCGGTGCGGGCGAGCAGGGACCTGTCGAGCCTGCCGCCCCATTCGCCGCGCAGCTGCCGGGCGGCCCGGGGGTCGTAGGCCAGGCCGCCGAGCACGTCGAGCATGCCCTTGCCGTGGCCCAGTGCCTCACCGACCTCGGCGAGCGCGGCGTGGAAGCGCCTGTGGTCGGCGATCACCACCACCCTGATGGTGGTGCTCAGCCGGTCGCGCCTGTCCAGCGCGGCCGCGAGCGCCGGGACACGCTCCCGCAGCCGCACCACCTCACCCAGGTCGTGCCTGGTGACCAGGACGACCGCCGCCGCCTGGGCGAGCAGGTCATGCTGGGGCCCGTCCACGCCCAGCCGCCCGCAGTCGGCGATCACATCCCCCTGCGGCAGCTGGGCGAGCACGCTCCCGACCGGCCCCCACAGCGGATCGAGCCCGGCGCCCTGCTCGGCGGTGCTCACGCCGGTGAGCACCGCGAGGCCGCCGCGCAGCGTCTGCGTGTGCTCCCACACCTGCTCGGGCCGCAGGCCGCGGCGGGCGGTTACCGCGAGGCTGAGCAGCCCCCGGCCGGGGTCCAGCCTGCCGCCATCGGCGGCCGGGAAGCGGTAGACCAGGTCGCCGCCGGCCGGGTCGCACTCGGCCAGCAGCACCGGCCGTGGCCAGACGGCGGCGAGCACGACCGACGCGGTGGTGACTCCTGGTGCTCCCTTGTCAGAAGCGACCGCGACCAGCGCCATCGCTCATCCGGTCCCGGACGGCGATGGGGACGCTGATGGCGCCGGTGACGGCTGTGCCGCGGCTGGCGCGCTGCCCGGGGGCAGCAGGGCCACCGCCACGTTCCCGGCGGCGGCGTCGCATGCCACCGTCCCGGCGTCGGCGGGATTGACCGCCACGCTCACGTCGATGGTCCCGCTCGGCGCGCCGGAGACCAGCGAGCCGTTCCCCGCGCCCCCCGCCGTGACCATGTTGACCACGACCGCGTCGCGGGTCAGCGCGGCGCCGCCGCTGCCCGGGCAGCCCGCACTCCCGCTCGCCTGGCCGCTCACCGCGTAGATCCCGACATGGTCCCCGACCTTGAGCTGGTCGGGCAGCTGGCCGTCCTTGAGCGCGAGCCCCAGGATGTCCCTGCCATCGGCGAAGCCGCTGGCCCGGGTCACCATGGCGCTGGTCAGCAGGGTGCCCGGCGGGATCGTGGTGGCGGCGAAGAAGCGCGCGACCTGGCTGGCCTCGTCCCACGGGACGTAGTTCAGCCCGGTCCCGGAGGCGACCTGCACCTGCTGCATGGCGCTCAGCGGGATCTGCTGGCCCGCCCCCACCTGCTGGGAGATCTCGATCGCCGCTACCCGCTTGCCGCTCTGGACGACCAGCAGCCCGGCGGCGAGGGCGCCGCCGATGATCAGTAACAGGGCGAAGGCGGCCAGTGCGGGCTTGCGCTCGCGGCGGGCGCTCGGCAGCCGGCGGCTGGCCGGGGGGGTGGCCTCCGGCCAGATTCCCTGGTCTTGGTTAGTGGACGTCAGCCCGCGCTGCATCGTCCCCCGGTCACTCGGCATGAACCACGATCTCCCTGCTCCCCGGCATCTCCTCCAGGCGGCGGGCCTCCCGGATGCCCGGCCGGTTCTGGACGCTACCTCACGTTGAACCGGTAGGGGAACCCATTGTGGGCACATACCGACAATCCGCAACCAGCGCAGACATGCCGATAACCTGGAAAACCGTCCTCGCCGGGACCGCAGGAGGGATCGCGGAACGCCATGCACATGCCGGGCTGGGTGCTGGTGGTGGCCGCCGCGGCGGCGGGGATGGCGGTGGGCTCGTACCTGGCCGTGCTGGCCGCGGCGGTACCGGCCGGCGCTGGTCTGTTCCGCGCACCGTCGCGTCTGCTCAGCGCACCGTCGCGCTGCCCGGAATGCGGGGCGCGGGGGCGGGCGGCGGCGGCGATCCCGCTGGTGGGCTGGCTGCCGCGCGGGCGCTGCCGCGGCTGCGGCACCCCGGCCGGCGCTGCGGCCGGCCCGCCGGCCAGCACCTGGCGCCCGGCGGTGGAACTGGGCACCGGGGCCCTGTTCGCCGTGATGGCGCTGCGGTTCGGGTTCAGCCCCGTCCTCCCGGCGTTCTGGTTCCTCGCGGCGCTCGCCGTGGTGCTGGCCGTCATCGATCTCCAGCACCGGCGGCTGCCCGACCCGCTGACCCTGCCCGCGTACCCGGTCGCGGTGGTGCTGCTGGGCGTGGCGGCGCTGGCCATCTCCGGGGGTGCCCGGCACCTGGTGTCCGCGCTGGCCGGCATGGCCGCGGCCTGGCTGTTCTTCCTGCTGCTCGCCCTGGTCTACCCGGCCGGCCTCGGCTGGGGCGACGTGAAGCTCTCCGGCGTGCTGGGCCTGTATCTCGGCTGGCTCGGGGCCACCGCGCTGCTGGCCGGTGTGCTCGGCGCCTTCGTGCTGGCCTCGTTAGCCGGGCTGGCGCTGATCGCGGCCGGCCGGGCGACGCGCAAATCGCACATCCCGTTCGGGCCGTTCATGCTCGCCTCGGCGATCGTCGTGATCGCCTGCAGCGGCCTGGTGCCCGCGCTGGCGCGGTAGGCCGCCGGGGCGGTGGGATCCGCGCGCGTGGCCGGCCCGCTGCCGGGTGACGCCCGCCGGGGCCGGTTTCCGCTTGTGGTGCGCTTTTTTCCACCCAGGGTGCGGTTTTTCCCACCATCTGCTGCCCGGCTGCCGGGGGCCTGTTGCCGGGCCGGGCTTTGGCTGTAGAGTTCCGGCCGTCTGTGGCAGCGACGGCGGAGGATGGCGCATGTGGCGCAGGGCCCGGTGGGCCTTACTGGCAGGTGTGGGCGTGCTCGCGGTGGCGTGCGGCTCCGCCCCGCCGCCGGTCTTCCATCCTGAGGGCGCGAACCCGGCCGCCACCGCGCCGTCCCGCTTAGCCCCGTCGTCGCAGCAGGTGACGTGGCCCCCGTTCGGCAGCAATGTGCGGGTCATCATGCCTGCCTGGCTGCCCGCCGATGCCAGCGAGGTCCCGGCGGTCATCACGGCCAAGAACTTCCTGCTCACCTACCTCTACGCGGAGTACCGGGGCAACCAGGACAGCCGCTGGACCAGCTACGTCGCGGCCAGCGTGGCCAGCGCGCTCCGGTCCGACCTGGCCAAGCCCGACGTGACGACCGAGTCGTTCACCGGGACCATCCGCTTCTCGCGGATGAGCGCCTTCGCCGATCCGGTCCTGCCCGGCGCCGTCGACGTGTCGGAATGCTTCAGCAACGCGCAGTCGGCCAACGTCAGCCTGAGCAGCGGCCAGGTCATCCCCGATACCACGCCAGCCGGGCAGCACTACTACCGCAACACCGACGCGCTCGCCCGGGACGCCAGCGGCCGGTGGCGCGTGGTCACGATCTACCCCGTCATCTACTATCCGCAGGCGCGGGAGTGCAAGCCATGATCCGGCGCGTCGCCATCGCGGCCGCCATCGCCGCCGGGCTCCTCGCGCCGCTCGCGGCGGCACCTGCCAGCGCGGGCTCCGGCGTCGGCCCGCCCGCGCCGGCCGGCTGCGTCGGCGACGGCTGCTCCATCCTGCTGAGCAAGATGATCACCCTGAACGGCGACATCGGGAACGGCGGCTTCGCTCCCCTGGCGCTGCCCCCGCCGCCCTGCCTGTGGGAGCCGTTCGGCAACGCGGTCAGCGGTAGCGAGCGCCTGGTCACGCTGCAGGCGCTGGCGACGGCGCCGGGCGACGGCCTCGGCCTGTTCGCGACCGTCCAGGAAGCGAAACACCTGCTGAAGATCAAGGCGCCGCCGTCGGCGGGCGAGTGGTTCGAGCTCCCGGTCAATCCGGCGGCCGGGGCGGCCGGGCAGGCGGCATGCCTGCAGCTCCCCCTGTTCGTCTACGTGCCGCAGGGGCAGGCGCCGCCCGCGGTGCCCATCCCGCCCCGGACGCTCGCCGAGTACGCCTACAACCACATGCTGATCCCGCGGCCGGCGCTGACCACCAACCCCGCCGCCAGGGGTTATGTCAACCTCGCGACCTACGTGTGGGGGGACTGGGCGGCCAGCCGCACGACCGGGCGGATGAACGCGTACAAGATCACCGCGACGCTCGGGGACCAGACCGTGACCGTGTGGGCCCAGGCGAGCGGTTTCGCCGTGAACGTGAACGGGCCGGGCACGCCCTACTCCGGCGGCTGTGGTCCGGTCGGCTCGCACTACCCGGTGGGCAAGCCGCCCGCCAGCGCCGGACCGGGCGCCCCGCCCGATTGCGGCGTGCTCTGGCAGGCGCCCACCACCGGCGCCGCGCTGACCGCCACCGTCAGGTGGTCGGTCACCTGGGGCGTCGGCGATCTGGACGGCCCCGGCGGCAACGCCCTCCCGCCGATCGTGGTCACCGGGCCGGCACCGCCGTTCCGGGTCCCGGTCGGGGAGATCCAGAGCGTGAACAACGGCTGACCCGGCCCGGGACCGCGGTCAGCCCGCCGGGACCTGAACGACCCGGAGCACGCCGTCGCCGAGGTGCAGCAGGCCCCGGCCCGGGGTCACCGGGGCGCCGATCAGGTCGGGGGGCACGCGGATCCCGATCAGGTCGGCGTCGGTGATCTCCTGCGGTGACAGCAGGCAGCCCCGGCGGGCCTTCCCGGCCGCGTTCTGCCAGTTGCCGAACCGGGCGCAGATGCCGCCGGCGCCGCCGGCGAGCACCAGCCCCCGCTGCCGCTCGGCGCCGCGGCTCATCAGCTGGCCGAGCTCGTCACCGGCCGCGCCGCCGCCGAGCAGCTCGGCGTCGTCCACAACCACCACCGCGGGCCCGCTGACGGCGGCCAGCGCGGCGGCGAGCTGGCCGCGGTCCAGCTCGCGGGAGCCGAACCAGGCGGCTACCCCGGCCGCACCGGCCAGCCTGCGCAGCGGGGACGGCCGCGGGGTGACGAGGACGACCTGGGCGCCGGCCGCCAGGAACGAGCGGGTCATCGCCACCAGCGCCGTGCTGCGCCCGGACCGGTGCGGGCCGGCCACGACGAAGGGCGCCTCGCACCGGGACAGGTCCGGGCCGTAGCCGGTGAGCTCGTCGCCGCCCACTCCCACCAGGCCGAACAGCGGGGTGCCCGCACTGGCGCGGTCGCGCACCCGCCATGCCTCGGCAAAGGTGACGCGGCGGGGCAGCACGTCGACCCGGAACGGCCGCCTGGCCGCCGGGACGGCCGCGTCCCGCCTGGCCGCGGCCTCCCCGATCGCGGCGAGGGCGGTGGCCTGTCCCTGGCCGGAGGCGTCCGCCGCCAGCAGCGCGACCTGGGTCTCGGTGCCGGAATCGGCCCACAGCGCCCGGCCGGGCGGCATGTCCCCTGGCACGGCGCGGGAGGTCACACCGATCATGGCGAAGTCGGCCCGGTCGGCGAGCCGGAGCAAGAGCTTGCTTTCCACCGCCGCGCCGAGCCGGCCGCTGAACACCCGGTGGTCCCCCGCGATCACCAGGTGCACGCCGGCGCCCGCCCCCTCCCCGAGCAGCGTGTGCACCTGTTCGGTGAGAAAGCCCTCCCACCGGTCGATCAGCACCACGATGTGGGGCAGGCCCGCCTCGCCGCCCGCTGCCCGCTGCTCACCGATGTCGGCGAAGCCACCGCTGGCCAGCAGCTCCCGGCGGCGGCCCACCTCCCCCGCCAGCCGGTTCAGCAGCCGGGTCGCCCGCTCGGTCTGGGTGCGGGTGACCACCGCCCCGCAGTGCGGGAGGTGGGTGAGCGGCAGCAGCGCGCCGTTGCCGAAGTCGATCCCGTACAGATGGACGTCGGCGCAGCTGATGCTGCGGGCGATGGAGCCGGCGATCGTCCGCAGCAGCTGGGAGCGGCCGCTGCGCGGGGCGCCAGCGGCCAGCAGGTGCCCGAACGTGGCGAAGTCGATCGAGCAGACCCGCTGCGCCTGCTCGGCGGGCAGGTCGTCGAGCCCGTAGGCGGCCGGCGGCAGCGCTGGGACAGCTTCCGGTGGCGCGGCCGGGCCCGGTGCGGGATGGCCGAAGGCGGGCAGATCGGCCAGGAGCACCACCGGCTGGAGCGGGTCGAGGTACGGGCGGTGCGGTGGCGCGATGCCCAGCCGCTCGCTGGCCTGGCCGATCGCCTCCACCAGCACGCTCAGGTCCGTGATCTCCCCGCCGGCGGGCTGGCCCGGCGGGCGGATCAGCGGCGGGCGCCCCAGCTCGGCCCAGTCCAGTCTGGCCAGCCACGGCTGCTCGGCGGCCCGGCCGGCCAGGCCGACGGCGCCGGGCGTCACCGGCCGGCGCCCGCCCACCCGGGCCGTCTGGAAGGGCACGAGCGGGCCGGCCCCCAGGCGCGCGTAACCGCGGCCGGGGAAGTGGGGGGAGATCCGCGCGGCGTCCGGCGCGTCGATCACACGGGCGCTCTCGGCCGGGTCGGTGACCCGCAGCGCGATCCGCAGGTTGGTGCTGGTGCGGATGTCGGTCGAGACCATGACGGACGGGCGCTGGGTGGCGAGGATCAGGTGCAGGCCCAGGAAGCGGCCGCGCTGGGCGATGTTCACGAGGCCAGTGACGAAATCGGGCAGGTCACGGACCATGGCGGCGAACTCGTCGATGACCAGCACCAGCCGGGGCAGCGACGCGGCGACGCCCAGCACCCGGCCGGCGAGGTAGTCGTCGATGTCCGTGGCCCCAGCCACGGCCAGGACGTGCTCGCGCCGGGCCACTTCCGCGGTGAGCGAGGTCAGGGCCCGCTCGGCCAGATGCGCGTCGAGATCGGTGACTATGCCCACCGTGTGCGGCAGCCGCACGCAGTCCCCGAAGGCGCTGCCGCCCTTGTAGTCGATCAGGACGAACGTCATCGCGTCCGGCCGGTTGGCCACCGCCAGGGAGGCGACGATGGTCTGCAGCAGCTCCGACTTGCCCGATCCGGCCGCGCCGGCGACCAGCCCGTGCGGCCCGTCCCGCCGCAGATCGATGCTTAACGGGCCGTCGGTGGACTCGCCGAGGAAGGCGACGGTGGCCTGCCCGCCTTCCGTCCACCGGGCGATGATCTGCCCGGGGGCGGGCGGCTCGAGCCGCAGCACGTCGAGCAGCCGGGCCGACTCAGGTACGCTGGCCGCCTCCTCGCCGCCGCCGTCGCGGATCGGGGCGATGCCGCGGGCGAGCCGGGCGGCCCAGCCCGCGCTGACCTGGTCGGGCCGGACGCCGCCGACAGTGAGGGCGCCCGCCTGCTGGACTCGCAGGCCGTCCGGGCCGGCGGCCACGACCGCCTGGCACTCGGCCGGGAGCAGCCGCTCCCCGGCGTCGAGGCACAGCGCCCGGACGCCGACCGGCGGGCCCTCGCGCAGCAGCGTGATCACCCCCGGGAGGGAGCACAGCCGACGCGCGCCGTCGAGGACCACGAGCGTGTCGGCCTGCGCGAAACGGACCTCGCCGACGGCGCCGTGGCTCGCCTGCTGGCGGGTCGCGACCAGGGTGGCCAGCTCCGCGACCCGGGCGGCGACGGTTTCCGCGTCGTTGCCGATCAGGACGTGGGCGTTCTGGCCCTCGGCCGGCCGTGCGTGCGGGAGCCAGCGCACCCAATCCCATTCGTGCTCGGCCGAGCCGTCGGTGAGCACGCACAGCCGCAGATCGCAGGGGCTGTGCAGAGTCACGGCCTGACCGACCAGCCAGCGCCCGATCGCCCGCGGGATGCCGCCCGGGCCGGCTATGCCGAGCGTCCCCCGCTCGGCGAGGGGCACCGTCACCGGGGCGTCGGGTATCAGGAAGGCGACCTCTCGCCGGCGCCCGTCGCGGGCCGGGTCCTCCAGGACCACCGCCGATGGGAGGTAGGCCGTCCCGACCCGCAGCAGCAGGTAGTCGGGATCGCCGCGGCGTCGCTCCCACAGGCGCTTGCGCGGCCGGGTGGCGATCGTCAGCACGGTCGCCGGATCCGGGCAGCCGGTCCGCAGCCCGGCCCGTTCGGCGTCCAGGGCATCCCGCGCGTCCTGCTCGACGCGCGCGGAGTGCTGAGCGTACTCGGCGCTGCGGCGGGCGGAGGACCTGCCGCCCCGCCAGCGGCCGGGCCTGGCCGGCCGGGCCGGCAGCCTGAAGCGGGTCTGCCTGGGTGGCGGCAGCAGGCGCGGTGGGCGGTTGAAGTCGAATCCGGCGCCGTCCTGCGAGGGCTGGAGCGCGGCATCCGGCGGCTCATACGCCGCGAGGTCGAGCAGGCTGGAGCCGACGGCCAGCTGCGCCCCGCGCGGCCAGGTGATCGTGCCGGTGACCTGCATGCGGTCGAGCCGGGCGGTCACGCTGCCGGGGACGGTCAGCTGCACCCGCCCCTGGCTGTCCACGTCGACGCCGAGCGCCTCATCGGGCAGGCCGGGGTCGTCGACCACGATGTGCGCCAGCCGGCCGCGGCCGATCGTGGCGTGGCCTAACGACAGCCGGTGCACGGTCCCGGCCGCGGGGCCGCCGGCCACCCGGATCTCGGCAAGCCCGGGCGGCTCGGGCGGCAGGCAGCCATCGGCGTCGCCGATGCTGACGACACAGCCCTCACGGATCGGTGACCCGGCCAGCGGCAGCCGCGGATCGACCGGCTGCCCGTCGACGAACACGGACGCCTGGCCCGGCAGGCTGTGGCCCCGCTCATCCAGCGCCGCAAGGCCCCTCGCCACCTCGCCGACCGTGGTGGCCCGGCCAGCCTCGACGACGGCGCTGGTGCGCTGGCCAGACGTGGGCAGTGCCACGGTCAGCGTCAGCCGCATCGTCTCGTCCCTCTCCGCGCATGCCCGCTGCCGCCCCCACCGCCCGGCCGGGGACGGAAGGGTTCAACCATCCTAGATCTGGCGGCGCCCGCTGGTCCGGGGGTCGCACGGGAAGCTGGGGGACACACGGGAAGCCGGGGAACACACGGGAAGCCAGGTGCCATTGGGAGGCGGGAGGCGGCCGGGAACCTGGGGGCCGCAGGGCAAGCGGGTGGGCCGCACAGGCAGAGAAGCAGCCCGGCCGCGACGGGCACCAGCAGGCCCAGGCCGGCGCCGGCTGGCGTGCTCAGAGCACGGCGCCGACCAGCACCGGCTCGCTGGCCAGTTCCACCCCGAACGCCTCACGGACGCCGTCCCTGATCTCCCTGGCCAGTGCCAGCAGGCCAGCGGCGGTGGCGCCGCCCGGGTTGACCAGGGCGAGCGTGTGCTTGGACGAGATACGGGCGCTGGCCGGCCCTGTCCCTGGGCCCGTGGCCGGGTAGCCCTTGCCGAAGCCGGCCCGCTCGATGAGCCAGGCGGCCGGCACCTTGACCCTGCCGTCGCCAGCGGGATAGCACGGGACCTGCACGCCAGCGCCCGCGATGGCGCTCGCCGCGCGTTCGACCGCGGCGAAGTGATCGCGGTCGAGGACCGGGTTGACGAAGAACGAGCCGACGCTCCTGGTGTCCGGGTCGTCCGGGTCCAGCACCATCCCCTTGCCGCGCCGCAGGCCCAGGACGGCGGAGCGGACGGCGGCAAGCGGCGCCCGGCCGCCCTCGGCGACACCGAGCGCACGCGCGAGCTCGCCGTAGCGGATGGGGGCCGACAGCCGGTCCCTGGCGAGCAGGAACCGCACGCTGAGCACCACGAACCTGCCGGTCACGGCGGCGTGTCCAGCGGGCGCCGGTGCTGCCAGGAGGCTGCGCTTGAAGGCGCTGGTCCGGTAGCCGAAACCACAGTCGGCGGCGGCCAGGTCGGTCACGGCGCCGCGCTCCCGGTCATACACCCGGACCGAGCTGATCCGCTCGGCAACCTCCTGGCCGTAGGCGCCGACATTCTGGATGGGCGTCGCACCGGTGCGGCCCGGGATCCCCGACAGGCACTCCAGGCCCGCCAGCCCGCTGGCGACGCAGCCCGCGACCACCGCATCCCAGTCCTCGCCCGCCGCCACCGTCAGCTCGGCCACGTCCTGGCCGTTCCCGCCCAGGTCGTGGCCGCCCGGCCGGCCGCTGGCGCGGCGGACGCCGCTGGTGGCGACGCGCACGACCGTCCCGGGAAAACCCCCGTCCGCGACCACCAGGTTGCTGCCGCCGCCGAGCACGAGCAGCGGCTCACCGCTGTCGTCAGCGGCGCGGACAGCGGCCACGACCTGCTCGTCGGTCGCCGCCTCCACCAGCCGGCGGGCGGGCCCGCCGAGCCGCAGCGTGGTGTAGCCGGCCAGTGCGACCCGCTCACGGGCGCCCGGGCCGTCGCCGTCAGCGCCGGCCGGCGCCCCTGCCCCCCGCGTCATGTGCTGCCGCGCCCGTGCGCCATGGTCAGGGCAGGCGCACGACCGCGCGGGCGCGGGTGAGCACCTTCGCCCCACCGCAGCGCGCGGTCAGGCCGAGCACCACACGGTTGCCGTCGAGCTTCTCCTCGACCGTCCCGCTCACCTCGATCGTGGCGCCCATGTCGTCGTCGGGGACCACCACCGGGGCGGAGAACCGGACCCCGAACTCGACCAGTGCCCCGGCATCACCGGCCCAGTCGGTGACATACCTGCCCGCCTGCGCCATCGTGAACATGCCGTGCGCGATGACGTTCGGCAGGCCGACCGACCTGGCGATCCGCTCGTTCCAGTGAATGATGTTGAAGTCGCCGGACGCGCCACAGTACTTGACCAGGCTGAGCCGGGTCACGGGGTAGGTGGCCGCGGGCAGCTCCGCACCCTGAGCCACGTCCGCGTAGCTCACCGGCCCGCTCATGCCCCTGCCCGCCCGCTCATGCCTCTGCCCGCCCGCTCATGCCTCTGCCCGCTCCACCAGCGTCGAGATGCCGGTGCACACGTGCTCCCCGTCCACGGTGCGGATTTCCGTCTCGGTGGTGAGCATCGTGATGGAGCCGACCTCCCGGATGCCCGAGATGGCGGACTGCGCCGTCACCACGTCCCCGGCATGCAGCGGCCGGGAGTACTCGAACCGCTGCTCGCCGTGCACGACCATGGCGTAGTTCAGCCCCAGCCCCGGGTCCGCCACCGCCTTGCCGCTGGCGGCCATGGCGACGACGATCGCGAACGTGGGCGGCGCGATGACGTCCGGGTACCCGGCCGCCTGGGCGGCGGCCCGGTCCCGGAACACCGGGTTCGGGTCGCCGATCGCCTCGGCGAACTCGGCGATCTTGACCCGGCTGACCTCGTAAGGCGCGGTCGCCGGGAAGGTGCGGCCGAGGTAATCCTTGTTGATGCCCACCGTTGATACCAGCCGCGGTGATCGCCAGCGCGCGGCGCTAGCGGGTCTCGCGGTGCGGCTGGTGCTTGCGGCAGTTGGGACAGTACTTCTTCAGGTCCATCCGGTCCGGGTCGTTGCGCCGGTTCTTCCGGGTGATGTAGTTGCGGTGCTTGCACTCCTGGCAGGCCAGGGTGATCTTCGGCCTCACATCAGTGGCAGCCACGAGGGAGTGCCTTTCTCTCGGACGGGCCCGCGGGACGGGCCCGCGGGACGGGCGGGTGCCCGTCGTCCGGGCTTAATGCCCGGGACGGGGCCAGTATTCCGGCTGCCACCGTCAGGGCCCGTAACGGGACACCTGCCGGGCAGCCGGCGTGCGCGTAGCGGAGGCCGGACTTGAACCGGCGACACAGCGATTATGAGCCGCTTGCTCTGCCTGACTGAGCTACTCCGCCGCCTGACCCGGTCAGCAACGCGCCGCCCGACCGGCGGCCCGCCGGAGCGCCGGGAGCGAACCCAGCTTACCCGGGAGCAGGCACCCGCTCACGCAGGTGCCTCTGACCTGGGGTTTTGGTAGGGCAGAGGCAACAATACCGCATCGCGACGGCACCTTGCCTGGGGGTAGCAAAAGGGTCACACGCGGGCGCGGCTGGGGGCGGCATTTGCCTGCCTTTGGTAATGTCGTCATTCGTGATCTGAACCAGCTGTACGGACCGACCACCTTGACACCATGTGGTTGGGCGAGCAACAAGGGGACCAAAGATCTCACTATGACCCAGGTTTCGCAGCAGGTACGCCTGTAGCGACTCCGAGGCGCGGCCGGCGCCCGCTGGGCCCTGCCGGCACCCGCGCCGCAACCTGGTTGTCCTTAACCCTCAGCGGCCAGCTGACGTATGCCGCGACGTATGCCCAAAGGAGAGAGCCCGGTGATATCCCGCTACACCCTCACCCAGCGGGGCCAGGAGGTGGCCGTCTCGATCATCGGTTGCTAGATGAAGGCGGTCCCGGCCAGGTGTTGCAGCACGCGGCCGGGACCTTGTGTCGGACCAACCTTAGGAGGAACCCCGACATGTTCAGTATTCCAGCTGCCGGGCTGGCCAAGGCCCTGATCGCGGTCACCATCCCGCTGCACGCCACGGCGGCCCACCAGGCCCCGGCGCACTACACCGTCCGGGCGGGCGACAGCCTGTCGAGCATCGCCCGCCGTGAGTACGGCAGCGCGGCCGCGTGGCCCGCACTGTGGTGGGTCAACCGCGGCAAGGTGCACAACCCGGAGCTCATCGTGGCGGGCCAGCGGCTCAAGCTGAGCAGCTGGCACCCGCGCAAGGCCTGGCTCACCCGGGACGCACTGGCGGCCATCCCGGCGCCGGCCCCGGCTCCGGTGGCCGCGCCCGCCGCGGTCACGCAGCCGGCCAGCACGGCGACGGCGACCTACAGCGGCGCGGGCGGCTTCCAGTCGTGCGTGATCGCCCGCGAGTCGGGCGGGGACCCGGCGGCCGTCAACGCGTCCTCGGGCGCGGGCGGCCTGTACGGGTTCCTGCCCAGCACCTGGCAGGCCCTGGGTCACTCCGGGCTGCCGGAGAACGCCTCGGTGGCCGAGCAGAACCAGGCGTTCCAGCAGGAGTACGCACAGTCGGGTGGCAGCGCATGGTCGGCCTACGACGGCTGCTGACCGCCTGAGAGGTGGGAGCCCCGGCCCGGCAGGGCCGGGGCTCCGCCGTCTTCAGGCCGGTTCCAGGCCGCCCTCGCGCTGTGCCTCGTAGAGCAGCAGACCCGCCGCTACCGCGAGGTTGAGAGACTCGGCGGTGCCCACCATCGGGATCCGCACGCAGGCGTCACCCTGGGCCAGCACCTCCCCGGGCAGCCCGGCCCCCTCTGCGCCAAGCAGCAGGGCGAGCGGCCGCGGGTAGCTGGCCGCCCAGAAGCTCACCGTCGCCCGCGCCGAGGTGGTGATGACCGTGACCCCGCGGCCAGCGGCCCATCCGAAAAGCTCCCCCGCCTCCCGCGCCTGCACCACCGGCAGGCCGAACAGGGCCCCCATCGACGCCTTCACCGCCACCGGGTCGAACGGGTCGGTGGTCTGGCCGACGAGCACCACCCCGCCAGCCCCGGCCGCGTTCGCGGTCCGGATGATCGTGCCGAGGTTGCCGGGGTTGCCGATCCCGTGCAGGGCAACCAGCAGCGAGCGCGGCCCGGCCGGCAGCTCGCCGAGCGTCCCCACCTGCCCGCGCACGATCGCGGCGAGCCCGGGCGGCCCCTCCCGGTCGGACAGCCGCCCGAACAGCTCGTCGCTCACCCGGGCCACCCGCACGCCCGCTGCCTCCTGCCCGGCGACCATCCCAGCGGCCCGCCGGGCGGCCGGTGACCGGCCGAGCAGGCCTGGCGCCACGATCAGGGTCTCGATGTCGGCGCCCGCCTCCACCGCCTGCCACACCGGCTGGATCCCCTGGACCACGAACGCGCCTTCCCGCCGCCGGTGCCTGCGCTCGGCAAGCAGCCGGACCCGCTTCACCACGGGATTCGCGCTGCTGGTGATGAGATCGGCCACGTCAGCTCACGTCCAGCATGACCTTGAGCTGCCCGCCAGCGGCGCACGCGGCCAGGGCGCGTGCGGCCTGCGCGAGCGGGAACCGCGCGGTGACCAGCGGCGCCAGTTGCAGCCGCCCGCTGGCGGCGAGCCGGATCGCCGCGTCGCAGTCACGCGGGCGGGCCGCGCGCGGGTTGAGGATCGTCAGCTCCTTGAAGTACCACTGGTAGGTCGGCAGCCCGTCCGCGGCCGGCGCGGTGGTGCCGAAGACCAGCACCGTCCCGCCCGCTCCCGCCAGGCGCATGGCCTGCGCGAGCGTCTCCTGCGTGCCCACGCACTCCACCGCCACGTCGGCGCCGCGGCCGCCGGTCGCCTCGGCGACCGCCGCACCGGCCCGCTCGGGGCCGGCGACCACTGCGGCCCCGAGCCGCAGCGCGAGCTCACGCTTGGCGGCCGAGCGGGTGATCCCGATCAGTGTGCTCACCCCCCGCTCACGCAGCAGCTGCAGGTGCAGCATGCCGCTGACGCCCAGGCCCACCACCACCGCGCTCCCGGCGGCGGGCAGCCCGGACTGCGCGTGCACGCAGGTGGACAGCACCTGCAGCAGCCCGGCGTCGGCCGGCGGCAGGTCACCGGGGAGCGGATGCAGGCAGGCCTCCTCGACCGCCACCAGCTCGGCGAAGCAGCCGTCGGCGTCCCGGCCGAGCAGCGCGCCGTTGCGGCACAGCTGCGGCAGGTCCCGGCGGCACAGGTCGCAGTGCCCGCAGAACACGGCCGGGTTGACCAGCACCGGGGTGCCGGCCGGGACGGTCCCCCGCGGGCCCGGCCGCACCACCGAGCCGGTCATCTCGTGCCCCATCACCCTGGGTGTGCGGACCGGGATCTGCCCGGAGGCGATCTTGACGTCGGTGCCGCACAGGCCGGCCTGGGTCACCCGGACCAGAGCGCGCCCGTCGGCCACCGGCCGGGCGACCTCCCGCACGGTCACCGTGCCCGGCTGCTCGACCACGGCTGCGCGCACGATGCCATGCTCCCATCAGGGCCCGTGCTGGCAGAACAATTGTGTGCGGTCCGCAGCAGCCCCTGCGCAGTGCGGCACTGGCAGGAGGCGGCACTGGCAGGATGGGCCCATGGACTTCGCAGTGGCCCAGGTCAATATCGGCCGGCTGCGCGCGCCGCTGGACAGCTCGCAGCTGGCCGGTTTCATGGCGGCGCTCGACCCGGTCAACGCCATGGCGGACGCGGCGCCGGGGTTCGTGTGGCGGCTGCAGACCGAGGACGGCAACGCGACCGCCGTGCGCGCGTTCGCATGGGACCAGGCCGGCAGCGCGGGAGTGATCCTGAACATGTCGGTGTGGGAGTCGGTCGAGGCGCTGGCCGGCTTCGTCTACTCGCCGGAGCACCGGGCGGTCCTCCGCCGCCGCCGGGAGTGGTTCGAGCAGATGGCCGAGGCGTATCTGGCGCTGTGGTGGGTCCCGCGCGGCCACGTCCCCAGCACCGGGGAGGCGGAGGACCGGATACGCCATCTGCGGGCGCACGGCCCCACCCCGCACGCGTTCACGCTGCGGGTGCACTTCCCGCCGCCTGGCGGCGGCCGCGCTCCGCGGTCAGGACGGGCCGGCTGGATGTGCCCCACCTGACCGGCCGCCCGGACCCGGCCTGCCGCCCAACCGGTAGCAGCACTTACCTGGGTCACGATGCGGACAATGGTTCCTGGACAGTCTTCCCAGCCTCGTTGAGCGCTGCTATCGTCCGATGCAACCTCCGCGCCTGCCGTTTATCTTCACTAACAAAAGGCGCCAGCGCATCCGGGCTCCCTCCCCGGCCACGACCCTCTCAGCCATCACCTGAGGAGGACGCCGCGACACGCAAACGCGAGGCCCTGGCGATCCGCTGAGGTGCACCGCCCCGCCCCCCGCCACAGAACGGAGCACCTGATGGCACCGCACACCCCGTCAGCGGTAGCCCACGGCGTCACCGGCTGGGCCGGGCCGTCCGGGTTACCCCACCGGCCCGTGCCCGCCCGCCGCCGGGTGAAGATGATCCTGCACCGGGGCATCGTCACCGGGACCATCCCCGGCGGGACCCGGCTGGTGCAGTCGAGCATCGCGGCGGAGCTGGCCGTGGGCACCCGGCCCGTCCGCGACGCCCTGAACGAGCTGGCGGCCGAGGGCTTCGTCCGTTTCGACAAGCGCGGCGGAGCCGTGGTGCGCGAGCTGTGCCGCACCGAGCTCGAGGACATCTACGAGATCCGGATGATGCTCGAACCGGTCGCCACGGCACGGGCCGCGAGGTCCGCCACCCGGGCGAGCCTGCGCCCGGCGATCCAGCTGCTGGTGGCGATGGAGACCGAGGTCGACGGCACCCGGTGGGCCGAGCACAACGCCAGCTTCCACCACATCATCGACCTGGCGGCCAACAGCCCGCGGCTGGTCGCGATCCTGAAGAACCTGCGGGAGCTGTCCACCCTCTACATCACGCACTCGGTCCTCGCCGTCCCCGACCGCGCCGCCCGCGCCAATGCCGAGCACGAGGAGATCCTGCGTGCCGTCTTCGCCCACGACCCGGTGGCGGCGGCCGATGCCGTGCTCCGCCACCTCGACGGAACCCTCAGCGCGCTGCGGACCATCCACCGGCTCCGCGCCCCCCAGACCGGCGCCGTGCCATGCCAGCGCGAGCTGCTCAGCTGAGCCGGGCCGGTGCGCCCGGGCCCCTGGGCATGTCCCCTGGACACGGGCGCGGCCCTGCTTGCTGGGCCCGGAACCCGGCGCTACCTTAATCACGTGGCAGCCCAGGTCGCAGTCATTGAGGGGGATGGGATCGGCCGGGAGGTGATCCCGGCCGCGATCACGGTGATTAGGCAGCTCGGGCTCGGGCTGGAGTTCCAGCCGGTCAACGTGGGCGCGGAGCGGTACCTGCAGACCGGTGAGGCGCTGCCCGAGGATGATTTCGCGCAGCTGGAGGCCGCCGACGCCATCCTGCTCGGCGCGATCGGCGACCCGCGGATCACCGACTCCCGCTACAGCTGGCAGACCCTGGGCCGGATCCGCCGCGAGCTGGATCTCTACGCGAACGTCCGGCCGGCCAGGCTGCTCTGCGGCCGGCTGAGCCCGCTGCGCGACCCTGGGCCGCGGGCCGCCGACATCATTGTGGTCCGGGAGAACACCGAGGGCCTCTACAGCCGGATGGGCGGGCGGTTCAAGCCCGGCACGCCCGAGGAGATGGCGATCCAGGAGCACGTCAGCACCTTCCGCGGCGTCACGAGGATCCTCGGCTACGCCTTTTCCACCGCCCGGTCCAGCGTGGTGCTGGCGGACAAGTGGCAGGCGATGCCGCACGCGGGCGCCCTGTGGCAGCGGTGCTGGCGGGACGCGCGCGACGCCCATCCCGATGTGCCGGCCCGCCACATGTCGATCGACGCCTGCGCCCTGCACATGATCGCCGAACCCTGGCAGTTCGACGTCATCGTCACCGAGAACTGCTTCGGCGACATCCTCAGCGACATCGCGGGGGGCCTCATCGGCGGGGTGGGCATGGCACCGTCGGCGAGCATCAACGCCGCGACCGGCCGGGCGCTGTTCGAGCCGGTGCACGGCAGCGCACCCGACATCGCCGGAACCGGGACCGCCAACCCGGCTGCCGCGATCCTGTCCGGCGCCCTCATGCTGCGCCACCTCGGCTTCGCAGCGGAGGCGGCCGCGGTCGAGGCGGCCACCGCCGCCGCCCTCGAGGCGGGCGAGTGCACCGCCGACGCTGGTGGCAGCCTGTCCACCAGGGAGGCCGCCGTCGCCATCGCGCGGCGGCTCGGGTGAGGGCGCTTCCGCCGCGCTAATCATTGAGTCCCCTCAATGCCGTCATCCCCTGGCGGTGCTCCCCGCAGCGTGATTGCATAAGGAAGATCCCGTCGGGAGAGTGGTGGTCATGGGCTGCTCATTGGGCATCGTCACCGGCGTCATCGCTGGCTGCGGGCGGGACGCCCGCTTATCGCGGCCCCGCCTGCGGCGGCGCCTGTCCGCCGTCGCGCTCGCCGCCTGCTCGGCCGTTGCGGCGGCCTGCTCAAGCGGCACCTCGTCCAGCACCGCCGCCTCCGCGCACACGCCGGTCAAGGTGGGCTACCTGCTGC
>Ga0335080_10001014_pt1 | contig 26789 bp, 20 predicted proteins | sample Lox_Sample_34_FD_206720 | JGI IMG/M metagenome (GOLD analysis project Ga0335080, IMG submission 206720) | Soil microbial communities from Loxahatchee National Wildlife Refuge, Florida, United States - Lox_Sample_3.4 | ecosystem: Environmental > Terrestrial > Soil > Wetlands | place: USA... | reverse complement strand
GGTGTTGAAACGGGAAAGGTCGCCGCTGGCCAGGTCGGCCGCCGACAGGAAGTGGACATTGATGCCGAGGTTCTGCAGCGACTGCGGCACGTCGTCGCCAGCGCCGACGATATAGCCGACATTCAGTCCAGGAGCGACCTTCACGTCAACTCCCGTAGTGCGATAGCTGGAGGGCTGATACAGGTTGTACGGACGTAGGCCGGTATAGCCGACGGTGTGATAGCCCAGCTTGTAGTCGTGGCCGTCGTAGCTGGCAATCGCGGTCAGCGTGTATGGCTTTTGTTCGATCTTGCCGGGCGTGACGTGGAATTGCAGCGTCTGGTCTTCGCCATCCTTCTCCGTGGCGAAATCCTGTTGCGGTGCGCGCCAGCCTGCCGGCAGGTCGAGCTTTACCACTCCTTTAGCCGGGCCCTTGACGTTGCTGTGGACGGTCACGGTCAACTGGAACGACTTCGAGTTCAGTGGCACGATTCCGGCGCGCGGCGACATTGAGACGGAAACAGCGGGCGCCACAATCAGCGGCTCAAACACGGTTCCCGGGCCCGTGATGCGGCTCACCGACTGGACCACCTGCGAAATTTCAAAGGGCGCGCCATCCAGCGAGAGCTTGATGCTGGCGACGAGCGGATAGGGTCCGAGCGGAAGGTTGGCGTACTGCGGTTGCTCGAGGTTGTAGTAAGGCTGCTCAATATCGGGGCGGGTGAAGTAGGGCCGGGTGAAGGCGGCATCGGCGGGCGCCTGCACCGCAAAGCGGATATCCTTCGAAGCCTGCTTCAGAGTACCGGCCGGGTCAGATTCCGCCTTGCCGTTCCAGGTTTCGCCATAGGGATTGTGAAGCGCGACGCTCTCAATCTGCACTGGGATATCAGACGGATTATAAGCGTGCACGTTGACGTGAAATTCCTGTCCGGGAATGGCCACCTGGAAGGTTTCGGGATTGCGGAAGAAGCGAGCGAAGGGGCCGGTGGGCTCCTTGTCGGGGGCCACGGTGGCCATTACGGAAAGGCCGAGGGACTCGGCGACGGCGTTCTCGAACTGAGCCTGCTTCACCTTCAGCTCATGGGTTACATCGTATTTGGCTTCGTCGCTCAGGCTGCTGGAAGCCACCTTCTCGATCAGCGCGTTGGTGGCTTTCAGTCCCTCGGCCAGGGTAGAGGCGATGGCCTCGGGATGAGCGGCGTTGAAGCTGCCCATCGCTTTTTCCACCAGTCCGTTGATCTCTGTAAGGCCATCTTTCAGGAAGGCGTCGTCGCCTTCCTGAGCCAGGCTGGCGATGCCCATGAGAGAAACGTCAATGCCCTCAAACAGCGATGATTCCTGGTCAGGCACGGAAACGGCGGAAGCGAAGCGGTGATAGTCCGCCATGTCCTCTTCTGCGGGGGGCAGTCCGGTGCCTCCGTTTTGCGATTTCTGGTGGCCAAGGCCCAGACGTGAAACCTGCGCATAGGTCAAGCCAAGCAGGGGGCCATAGTCTCCTTCGGGGACCTCCACGTTTGTGCTGAGTTGGCCTTTTATGATCGTGTCGTTGGTGTAGTTCCGGAACTCGGCCGGGTAGTACCTTCCGTCCGCGTAGTCATAGATTCCCTTGTCGCTGATGATGGCGAAGGGAACACGGGCGTAGTCCTTCAGTGGTTTCCAGGGGCGGAGGCCTTCCTTGATCTGCTCCGGGAACATGTTGGGGTTGCCGGCGGCGTTGAAAGCTTCCTGCGCCATCTGGCCGGCAACCTGATGATGGCCGTGCCCGTCGGTGCGTCCGCCGACGAAGACGGAAGTGATCACCAGGGGGCGGGTCATGCGAATCACGCGCACCACGTTGGCCAGAACCCGGTCATGGCCCCACTTATCGAGCGCTTCTTCCTTGGTTTTGGAGAAGCCGTAATCTATGACAGAAGTCCAGAACTGCTGCGCGCCGTAGTAACGGTCGGCGGCGAGCAGTTCTTCGGTGCGGACCAGACCCAGGGAGTCGAAGTAGTCGGGCGACATTACGTTGGCGCCGCCCTCGCCACGGTTGAGGGTGAGCAGGGTGACGCGGACGCCGCGGCCGCGCGATTCGTAGGTCAACATTCCGCCGTCTTCGTCATCGGGGTGCGCGGTCACCATAATCAGACTGGCGCGGGTATGAAGCTTCTGCAGGCTCTGCCAGAGGGCCGCCGCTCCCCGGTCGAAGGGCAGCGGAATGGCAGCAACCTGCGGATTGGAACCGACGGCAGCAGGAGATTGAGCCCGGGCGTGGAACGAGGGAGAGATGAGGGGAAGGGCGAGTGTGAGGCCGACGATGACCAGAGCGAGTACGGTTCGATTGCACTTCAAATCTGTTTCCTCCTGTTGCCAACTACCAGCCGCGGCGGGCGGCGGGGAAATCGCGGTAGGCAGCACGCGGTTGGCAACTCATGTGATGATGCAAGCATGCCGCATGAGAGCACGAAAGGGACGATAAACTTCGACCCGGCGGGCTCGATTTTACCGCGTCCGCCGGTTTATCAAAGCGCTTAGCTAAAGTCAAACAAAATCCCCATCGGGGGGTGCGCTTTCGCTTGACAGCAGGGCGCCTAACGACGTATCAATGCCAATCTTACCCTGGAGGAAAAGTGCCACCTGACCCGCGCACCCAAGAACCCTCTCCGGAGCCGAAAGGCTTGGTCCGCGGCCTCGGCCTGAAAGAGGCCACCGCGGCCAACGTGGTGGAAATGGTTGGTATTGGGCCATTTATCACCATTCCGTTTCTGATCTCTGCCATGAACGGGCCGCAGGCGCTGCTGGGCTGGCTGGTGGGCGCGGTGCTTGCCGTGTGCGACGGGTTAGTGTGGGCGGAGCTGGGCGCGGCCATGCCGGGGGCCGGGGGATCGTATCTTTACCTCCGCGAAGCCTATGGCCCTAAGCGCATGGGGCAATTGATGGGTTTCCTGTTCGTGTGGATGATCCTGTTCACGGCGCCGCTGTCGGCGGCAACCGGGGGAGTGGGGTTCGCCGAATACTTGCGCTACTTTGCGCCCACACTGTCCCATGCGGCGACTGTGGGGGTGGCCATCCTGGTGGTGGCCTTCGTGACCCTCATGGTTTATCGCGACATCAAGACGGTGGGGCACCTCTCGTTCTGGCTGATGCTGGTGGTGCTGGGCAGCATTTTGTGGATCATCGTTTCCGGGCTATTCAAGATCAAGGCTTCGCTGCTGACTGATTTTCCGCCGCATGCGTTCCACCTTTCGCACAAGTTTTTTCTGGGCCTGGGGGCTGCGAGCCTGATCGCGATTTACGGCTACGGGGGCTACAACAATGTCTGCTATCTGGGCGCCGAAGTAAAGAACCCCACACGGAATATTCCGCGCGCCGTGATTCTTTCGATCGTGGTGGTCGCGATCCTGTATTTCTTCATGACGGTCTCGATCATCGGAGTAGTACCGTGGCAGCAGGCTGCGATGTCGCAGCACGTGGTTTCTGATTTCATGCAACTGATTTACGGCCACTGGGCAGCACAGGTCATCACAGTGTTGATTCTGGGAGCAGCCTTCGCATCGCTGTTTGCCCTGATGTTGGGCATGAGCCGCATTCCGTACGCCGCTGCCGTGGAGGGTCAGTTCTTCAAGCCCTTCGCCCGGCTGCATCCAACGGGGCGCTTCCCGACGGTCTCTATTCTGACCCTGGGCGGGCTCTCGGCGTTTTTCTGCTTCTTCGATCTGAACAACATCATTCAGGTGTTGATGGTGATCCAGGTCATCATTCTGTTCCTGGCGCAGATTCTGGCGGTGACGCTGATTCGGCGATACCGCAAGGACATCCAGCGGCCATTCCAGATGTGGTTCTATCCTTTTCCCAGCATTGCGGCGGCAGCGCTGTGGCTGCTGGTGCTGGTTTCAACGGGATGGAAGCTAGTGACGATCGGAGTGGCTGTGCTCGCCTTGGGAGTGGGACTCTATATGCTGAGAGCGCGCGCGCAAAAGCAGTGGCCTTTCCTGCCACAGGAGAGGTAGAGCCGCCAGGCCTTTCTGACGATACTGGGTTGACCATTACGCGAGCAGGGTGCGGAAGGCGAAGGTCAGAAGCTGTGTTTCCAGCGGGAGCGGCTGAAGTGGCCTCAGAAAGGAGCCGTTCGGCTTAAGCAAGCCTCGCTTAAGGCCGAACGGCGTGTTCCTTCTTACGCTAGTTGATTAGCGCCTGCGCGCAACGGAGCCGCCGGCGTGGCCCGCGGTCAGCGTTTGGGTTCCGCTGCCGAGTTGAAGGCCCCGGCCGGCGGACATGTTCGAAGAACCCTGGAAGCCATTGGTTGCGGTCGAGTTCAAGTCCATGCTGTGCACACCAGACATACGGCTGGCGGAGTTGAACTGACTGTTGGAGTTGAACGAGTTGGAAGAATTCAGCCGCCCAAAGGAAGCAGAGGAACTCCCCGAGGTGCTGCTGGTTGAGTTGAGACTTGACCGCAGAGGGGTCATCTTGGAGTGACTGAGTGAAGCATTTCCGGCCGCAGCGGAACCCGCGTCCGCCGCACCAGAGAAGGCTCCGGCAGCGCTACGTCGGCTGGCCGCGCCCGAGGAGGCTAGGCTACCGCTGGCATTGCCCGCCAGGTTTGCACTCCGCGTCTTGGCCTGCCCCATCGCCCCTGCTCCCTTGGAGGCCGCGATACTGCTGCTCGAGGCCACGCTGCTGGTGGCGCTCGCCGCCGCAGCGGTCCCGCTCTTTCGCGTGATCGGCTGGCGCTTCAGACCTGCATTCAGCCCGGCAGAGCTGGCGGCGCTTCCATTGACCTGCCCACCCTGCTTCGACGCCGAAGCCGAAGTTTGCGCCGAAGTCTGACCCGAGGCCTGCACCCGAGAATGATTTGCCTGCACGGCGGCTCCGCCGTCTGCCGCCGCGCCGGCTTGAGCACTGGTCTGAGCCCAAGCGGTTGAGGTTACAGTGAAGGCTGCCGCGATAAGCAACAACTTAATGGTATTCATTTCGTAACACCCCCTTAAAAGTGGGTTCCGGGCGCCAGTGAAAAGGCCACCCAAAGGTTAAGGGCATGTTGGAGAGGGTTTGATATAGGGGTTACGGCCGTGCTTGGGCAGGAAAAAGGACAATACAGGCGGGCGCAAAAGGACAGCTCGCGGAATATCCCGCAACGGGTCTCTGCGAGCCGAAAGAGAAGAGCCGGGCAGTCCTCGAAGCCCTAGCGAACTCCCAGAGTTGTAAGCCAATCCTGCTCAGCCTTGTAAGTATCCAGCCGGCCATAGCCAAGCTGGGGTTGGCCGATGTCATCTGCATGCGAGATCGCCTCTGCTGCCTGCGACTGCGTGCTGGGCGCACTGGCTGTGCTTTGCAGCGTAAGCGACAGAGAGAGCGCGGCAAGCGAAAGCGAGGTCTGCGAGCTGGTCTGCGCCGTGTAGGTTGAGGCCAGCAGGGCCGCAGTGCCGGTCACGAACGGGGTACTGAACGAAGTGCCCCAGCCGGCGGCATAAGTCCCATAGGGATAAGTGGTCATGACACCTTCGCCGGGCGCAGCCAGCCACACCGGCGGCGCACCGTAGTTGGTAAAGGAGGACTGAATGTCATTAAGTCCGGTGGAAGCGACGTCAATCACGTTCTTGAGGGAGCCGGGATAGACGTTAGTCTCCTCGCCGTCATTGCCGGCAGCGGCCACGCAAATCACGCCGTGGCTCGTAGCGTAATTCACGGCGTTCTCAAGCTCCTTCGAGTAGCTGCCGTAGTGGAAGCTCATGTTGATGACGCGCGCTTTGTGGTCCACGGCGTAGTAGATGGCCCGCAGGATATCGGAATCGTAACCGCTGCCATCTGCCTGGAAGGCCTTCAACGGCATGATCTGTGCCTGAGGAGCAACCAGATGAATGATTCCGGAAACCATGGTTCCGTGGCCGAAGGCGGCGTATTGCGGATTGTCGAGCACTGCAACCGTGGACTGGTCCAACACCGCCACCGTGGACTGAGTAACCTGGCCTTCGCCATCGAGCACTGCGACGGTGGACTGGCTGACATCTCCCATTTCCGAGCCTCCGGCCTGGTTGCGAGTGAAGTCATAGCCGGGGACCAGTGAGTTCTTGAGCACCGGATGGTTGGGATCCACTCCGGTGTCAATCACCGCCACCAGAGTGCCTGAACCCGTGACATGGAACGTGGAGTGGGTCGAATTGGTACGGATGAGCTGGTTGGCCGGCTGTTCAAGATATCCGCGCCATACCGTTGTTCCGTAGTAGCTGACGGGTGTGCGATCGGTCAGATAATCAGGTGCCGGACCAGCATCAGCTCCCTGGGTCGAGACCAACTGGTCAAGCTCGACAGAGACGATACCCAGGTTGAGGGTCAGCTGTGATTGCAGGATCTGAACATTCAAAATGCTCGGCGCTTCCACCAAAAAGAGCTGGTTATCAGGGTCGCCCAGGCCGCGCACTACGGAACATCCCAGCAAATGGCAGGTGCTTGAGAGCTTCGCCAGGCCGAGCGTGTCTCTGACCACAAGCCGAGTCTGAGCCTCAGATTTCGGAGTCGCCAGAACCGCCAGGAATACCACCAGCAAAAAAGCGCTAAACCCACGAAACTTGCGACTGCCGCGAGTAAAGCTGAAACTTACACGCCTCATTGGGCCCCCACTCTTCAATGCCACCCTCTTGCGTATCCGTTGAGTCTAAGACAGATTTAACGATCGCTAAACTTACGCCCGTAATTCGGCGCAGGTTACCCCAGTGGCCTCACAAGTTACGCCAAATCAATGCTTTGGCCTGGACTTCCGGGTGGAGTAACGCGTTCAGCCAAGGGGAGGATGATGGGGTCTTCCGATCCGATTAAGAGGCTCAAACCCGAACCGGCGAGATCGAACTGAAATTCGCCAAATTCGTTGGTCGTGGTGCTTGCGAGGAGGGCTTGCCCACGGTGCAGACGAATGGTTTTGCCGCCGGCGGCGCGGGGTTCGGCGGCACGGCTCAACAGCTGCCCCACCACGCGCGCCGGAGCCGCGCGGCGGTGCGATTCCAGCCGGAGGTCAATGTAGAGTTCGTCAGTTTCAAAAAGGAGTTGCCGGTCAGAAGCCGGGCCGCGCACGCCAGCCAGCGCGGGCTGCAAGAGCGAATCGAACATCAGCCGCACTTTGCCCTTGGCCGGCGCGGAGGCCATAAACTGGGTCTTGACCAGGTGAACTAAGTTATCGGGAGGGGTCAGCGAGGGTTCTTCCCTGGCAAAGGCGATGATCTGCTCCGACATACGCAGCAGCGCGCGACAGGTCGAACATTTGCCGGCGTGCTTCTGCATCGCGGCGCGCAGGTCCGCTGATAGCAGGTTGCGGGCAAAATCAGCCCACGATGCCTCGTTGTAATGTTTCATCACGCCCTCCGGCCAGACTCGCTCCCATCAAGTAAGGGTAACCAGCAACCGTAAAAATATACCCGGGGAAAAATCTTGTTCCTCTAGCCTTTGCCGACCAGCATAAACGGAGCCCATTGATACGGATGGGGATAGCTGGAACGGAGGTCGAGCATGGCTTGGCGCAAGGCTACCGGCTTCGACCACCCCTTCCGCAAAAGGCGGTAAAAGGCCTTCATGAATTTCGCTGTGCTCTCATCGTGCACATCCCAGAGGCTCAGGAGCAGAGACTGCGCTCCGGCATGCAACAGGCCCCGGACAAGCCCAAGGAGCTCATCGCCGGCAGCCACCACGTTGAGGCCAGTCGAGCAACCGCTGAGAGTGATCAATTCCGCCGGCAGACTGAGCTGGTACAGGTCATACAAGTTCAGGAACGATCCTCCAAGGCGGATGGAAGAGAACATAGGGTTATCTTGCCGGAAGTAGCCGTGAGTGGCGATATGGATCATCCGGCTGCCGGCCCCCTTGCGTCGCAGCACTTCGGCAGTTGCCTTCTTCCCTACGAACAACTGTGCCCGGGGAAGAATGTTGCGAAGAGCTTCCACTTCATCTTGAATGGCCGGCGCTCTCGAGTCCGGTACCCCCAGCACGAGCGACGGCCCGCCTGTAGGAGCAGGCCTTTGTTGGCAGAGCGCATAAATGCCGGCGCTGGGAGCATAGGAGATCGTCTGTCGCTCGATAAGAGGGTGATCGCCGTCGTAGAGGGCATGAAAAGGCACATAGTGAAGCACACCGTGGGGCACGACGACCAGGTGTTCGGCCTTAAAATGCCGGGCAACAGGCGCCATCAGCTCGGCGTAGAGCTCCCTAAGATGAGCCTGGGCCGTGCGCAGCAGCAGGTTGTGAAATGCTTTCACATAGCCGGGGTCGAGGCGAAACTTTGCCAGCTGGAATTGAAGCAGGCGTAAGATGCCCGCGATCTTCTCCGCCGGGGAAATGGGAACAATCTCGAAGATCTCGTGCCCTACCACGCAGGCGAAGAGATTGCCACGAATCTCGAAGTATTCGACGATCAGGGATTTCTTGGGCAGAGCGGCGCGGACTGCGGCCAGCGAAGGTTGCGCCGACGATTGCGATTCCCCGCCGGATGCAGTGGCGGTTTCCTGCATCATGTGGACGAGCTTGTTTTCCCGCTCGCTGATCTGGCCCTGCAGGGAGGCGATCCGCTGGGCCGACCCGGCCTGGGGATCAAGCTGCTCTTTTTCCAGCCGGTTGTAATACCCGTTGAGCTCCTCTCGCAAGTCGCGAATAGAATGGGCCAATTCAGTTTGCCCATCCGCATCGAGGGTGGAGAGCATGGGCTGCGCGAAGAGCTCCATCAGGCTGCGTGACTTCGCTTGCTCGATGTAGGCGAAGGCTTCTTCGCGGGCGGCCGGGCTATTGCGCTGCAGACACAGCTCAACCAGCCTCTCGTACACCTCCAGACGGTTCTTCACGAAGGAGATTTTCAGTTCATCCCGGCGCAGGGTGCTGCGCAGGGTTTCGAAAGCTGCTCGCGCCGAGAGGTAGGAGCCATAGGCTTGCTGCAAATCGCCAGTGGAGGAGGCGATATCCCCCATCAGGAGATGGGCCTGAAAATCCAGGTTGGGCAGCTCAAGCCTGGCGAGCTTCTGGAGCACAATTCGCGCACATTGCAGGGCCTGGGCAAGATTGTCTTCGCGCAAGGCTATACGTCCCAGCAAGAGCTGCGCCAGCGCAGCCTTGCCGGCGAGGCTCAGCCGCTCGAGAGAATTAAATGCCTCAGTGCACAAACTGCGGGCGGAGGGAAAATCTTCCTTTTGATATGAGAGCAGGGCGCGGTACAGATCAATCAGGGAGGGCCAGGCAGGATTGCCTTCTCGCACGAACATTTCTCGCGCCTGGGAAAAAAGCTGAAGGGCCTTCTCTGCGTCTCCCATTTGACCGGACGCCATGGCGGCAAATGCCAGGCACTTGCCGGCTTCGTAGCCGATTCCCAGTTTGCGGAAGCCTTCATAGCCCTGCTGCGCCAGATCAGCGGCCTGCGAACTGAGATTCAACTCCACATAAAGCTCTGCCAGATCGAGATTGCAAAGCGAATGGTGATACTGGTCTCCGATTTTCTGGGCTTTGCGGCGGGCCTGCTGCAGGAGCTCAATGGCCCGCCCGTACTGACCGCGATGGTAGTAGAGGTAGGCGATGTTGTAGTCGGCCTGGGCGGCGAGCAGGGGCATACCATGCCCGGCACAGAAGCGCCGGGCCGCCTGATAAGTGCGCAAAGACTCGGCGAAGTTGTTCAGGCTGATCTGGCAGGTCGCGATGTTACTCAGAACCGCGGCAACTGCCTCGCTATCCTGTTTCTTGGAAAGATTGCGGCGTGCCCGCTGGTAACAGGCAAGGGCCTCGGAAAAGCGGTCCTGGCGGAAGTAAATATTTCCGACGTTGATCTCAAGGCGGGCGAGGCGGAGCGTATCTTTTTCCCGGATGAACACTTTGCGGGCGCGCTTGGCTGCCGAAAACGCCTCTTCGTATTTGCCAAGAAGAAGCAACGGCTGGATCGAACCGCTCAGACCCCGGGCCAGTTCATGCGTATTGCCGGCCTGCTGGAAGAGATGCGCAGCTCGCTGGTGGAATTCAACTGCTGCGGTATTGTCTCCTTTGGCGAATGAAACATTGGCCAGTGCCCGCAAGGCCCAGGCCTTGGATTCCTCATCGCCGAGTTGCTCGGCGATCGCCAGCGAAGCATCGGCCAGGCGCGCGGCTTGCTCTACATCTACCCTTATCTGCTCTCTGGCCTGATCTGCCAGTTTCACAACGAAGGCGGTCCGTCGCAGGGCGGGATTGCGGGCGACAAAAGTGCGGCGGGTGGCTTCATCCCGAAAAGCGGTAAGTTCCTGCAGCAGCTCTTGTGGACGCGACGAAGCCGGTTGACGCCGCGCGGCCGCAGATGGAGTCACGTGAGGCCACCCTTCACAAGCTGCTCCCGCAGACGCTTGAGGCAGCGTCCACGGATAAAGCCGATTGAGCCCGTCGCCAGACGCAATTCCCGCGCAACTTCGTTGTACGGGCGGGGAGGGTCTTCAAAGAACAGCATCTGAATCATCCGCCGGCAACGCGCCGATAAAGCCGCCAGCGAATCGCGCAGCAGTTGCTTCCGCTGAAGCTGGTAAAGAAATTCCTCGGGCAATTCGGCGGGGAGAGATTCTTCTGTGGCGACTTCCTCGACATCTTCCACGGTATCGAGGCGCTGCTTCTTCCAGCGCAGACACTTGTGGTAGCTGGTCTGCATGAGCCATTTGGGAAGGGCAGCCGGCTCCCGCAAGCGCGCCAGGCTGGTGAGCAGATCCAGGCATACTGCTTGGAAAATGTCAGCGGCATCTTCGCGGGAAAGGCCAAATTTGATGGGCACCGAGAAGATCAGGTTCTTGTATTTGTCGATCAGAGCAGACCAGGCGGCTTGGTTCCCTTCGCGGCACTCGCGAACCAGGCGTTCGACCGGCCAGGATTGTTCGCGGCCTGTTGCCGCCTCACGGGTTTGCGCCAAGTCCGGATCCGCCTTTCGCCCGGAAATACAACTGCTCAACATTCCACAGCGTGCTCGGCTCCAGCACGGCAGGTTTGAAATTCGCCAAGTCTCTTTTCGCTCCTACCAGAACATTGGGGGTAGCGAGAAAAATAACCGGCAGCTTCGCGGCGATAATGGCCTGTGCCTGATCGTAGAGCGCTTTCCGCTTATTGTAGTTGAGCGTGACCATCTGTCTTTCCATGAGGCGGTCGAGTTCCGCTTCCCAGTCTGTTGCCGGTTTGGATTCCCCCAAATGCCAGAGATGGGTGCTGCCACTCGAAAGCCAGACGTTCATCTCAGAGTTGGGATCGGCATCTCCCCCGCCTAATCCCAGGACCACGGCTTCGTAGTCATAGGCCTCAAAAACCCGGTTCAGCAGCGCCCGAAACTCGAGCGGGATGACGTGCACGTCCATACCCAGGCTGCTCAAATCCTGCTGAACAATATTTGCCATCGCCGTGCGCTGCGCATTGGAAGAGCTGGTGAGGATGGAGAACTCCACCCTCTGGCCCCGGGAATCCAGCAGCTGGCCGTCATTGCGCCAGGTGAAGCCGGCAGATTTCAGCAGCATGCGGGCATTTTCCGGGGAGCGCGCTGGCCGAGGCAAAGACGGGTCCATCCATAGCTTGTCCGAGGGACTTACATTTCCCCACAAAGGCGTGCCTTTGCCGGCATAGACGAGTCTGACGATTGCCTGCCGGTCTATGACATCAGAAACTGCCTGCCGGAAGCGGAGATCGGAGAACCAGGCTTGCTCTTTGGCGATGCCATCGAGCTTTTTTCCGCTGAGGTTGTTCTGGTTGAACAGAAGAAAATTAAATTCGAGACTTGGACCCAGATCGGAGAGCTCGTATCCGCGGCTGGGAGCGTTTCTGGAAAGCAAAGCAAAGTTTTCCGCGCCGATGCGGCTAAGCAAGTCAGTATCGCCGGCCTGAAAGCGGATGACCTGCGAATCCTCACTTCCCACGAAGAGAAATACCAACTCGTCAATATAGGGAAGGCGGTTCTTGTTGCGGTCAGCTTTCCAGTAGTAGGGATTTCTTTGCAGAACGATCTGCTGGCCGGGCACGTACTGCTTCAGGCAATAAGGGCCAAGCCCGGCGATTTGCTGCGGCGGAGTATTCAGCGTCCAGGCCTGGGCGAGCTTTCCTTCCCGGTAAGCGGTCTCGAGACGATGCCGCGGCAGCATGGCCAGGCTGTCAAAAATGCGCTCCGCGGCGGCATAAGGCTGTGCCAGGGTGAAGCGGACGGTGTAGGCATCCAGCTTCTGCACGGCAATGGGCTTGCCGGCGACAATCAGCAGATCGCGTTGCGGAGAATGGAGGTTCTGATCGAGATAGACCTGGAAAGAAAACACCACGTCATCAGCATCGAAGGGCTGGCCGTCGGAGAAGCGTATGCCGCGACGAAGCTTGAGGGTGAAAGTCTTGCCGTCGCGCGATACTTTCCAGGATTTTGCCAGCGCCGGTTCAGTCTGCTGGGAGGCGCGATTGATGTGGATGAGATCGGCCATCATAGTGCCGGTCACATCGCGCGAGGGGCTGTCAGCCGCGATCACGGGATTGAAGGTCTTGGGTTCGCTGCGCTCTCCGACCACCAGCCGGCCGCCATATTGCCCAATCTCGCCGCCGGTAATTTGAAGCTCTTCCCCCGATTTCGGCGGCAGAGGAATGGAGGCGGCGCGGAGGCAAAGCGCGCACGCGACCAGCAGAAGTATGACCTGCTTCAGGCTGCGCATGACCTGTCCACAGGTCAATATTGTCAGATTGGCGCGGATTCGAGCTTTCTTTGCAGCGCGTTGGCGAAGCTAAAGTAACTAAGGCAGAAAATGACCAGAACTGCGGCGGGAGCGAACATCCACCAGTATGACACCAGGACGTTGTATTGTTGCAGGTTCGCCAGCTGATTGCCCCAGCTGGGCAACGGCTCACTGAGCCCCAACCCAAAGAAAGAGAGGGTTACCTCCGCAATCACATACTGCGGCACCAGTAGAGCAGCTTGGGTCAGCAAGACGCCGAAGGTTTCGGGGAGAATGTGCCGGCGCAGAATGTAAGGATCGGAGGCTCCGAAGCCCCGGCTCGCGAGTACGAATCTGCGATTTCTTGCGCCCAGCACGATGCCCCGTATCAGTCTTGCGGGCTTGGCCCATCCGATCGTCCCGATCACTCCGACCAGAAGGAAGAATGCACTCAACGGATCAAGATGAAGAGGCAGAAAAGTGCGCACAGCAAGCAGAAGATAGAACCAGGGAAGGACCAGAAACAATTCCGCCGCGCGCATGATCGATTCATCCCACCAGCGCCCATAAAAACCTGAAACGATTCCCAGAAATGCGGCAATGAAAAGCGAAACGCCGGTAGCCGCGAGTCCGGCTGCCAGCGAGATCCTTCCGCCGGCCAGAATGCGGGAAAACTCGTCCCGGCCGTAATTATCGGTTCCCGCCAAAAAGATATGCGCGGGAGCAGTTACTCCGAACAAATGAGTGTTGGAAGAAATCAAGCCTGCGATCTCGTATGGCGCACTTCTGACAAAGAACTCAAGCGGATAAGCCTGGCCGCGAACTTCCTGATACTCATACACCCCTGCTGGGGCAGGTTCGCTTTCGTACACGAAGGGACGGAGATGAAAGTGCCCTTCAGCATCCACAAAGTGGAGGCTGGTCGGCGGGGCGTAGGGGAAATCGCGATTCTGCGAGGCCGTGTCATAGGGTGCGACAAAGCCACAGAAAAAGACCGCGCCGTGCAGCAGCACGAGAAAAACAGCGGCGGTCCAGATTCTGCAAGTGCTTTTCATGTCTCAATCAGCCCGAATTCTCGGGTCCACTGCCAACAGCAACACGTCGGCCACAAGATTCCCCATCACCATGAACAACGTAGAAGCCATGACCACGTCAATCACGACGTACAAATCCCTGGACATGGCGGCATCGAGCAAGAAAGGACCCAGGCCCGGCCAGCCGACGACGACCTCGACCAGCAGGGAAGCGCTCAGGAGGCCGCCGAGAGAGAGCCCGAACAGCGAAATCAGAGGATTTGCTCCAGCAGGCAAAACATAGCGGAACAAAAGCCTGAAGGGGCCGACACCGTGTCCGCGCGCGGCCTGAATGAAGGGCGCTCCCAGGACCTCGCGCATGCTCGAACGCACGTGGCGCAGGAGAATCGGCAGAGTCGCCAGGGTAAGCGCAACCACGGGAATCACAAGATGCCAAGCAAGGTCGCGGAGCCCCGGCAGAAGGCCCGCATGTTCAGGATTGAGAGATGCCATTCCGCCCGCGGGCAAGACGTTTGTCCGAACCGCCAGCTCGAGGAACAGCAGAGCCACGACCAGCTCGGGAACTGCCAGCAGCACTGAGGTAGCTCCCGTGCACAACCGGTCGCGCCAGCCGCCTGCCCGCAAGGCCATCCAGATACCCAGGGGAATGGCGATCATCCAGGCGAGCAGGGTCGCAGTTGCGGTCAGCAAAAGCGTGTTCCAGGCTCGAACCAGAAGCAAAGGTCGAATCGGCGAGTTATAGGCGAGGGAATATCCCCAGTTTCCTCCTAAAGCGGCTTTAATCCAGTCGAGGTAACGCACGGGAAACACTTTATCGAGGCCGTATTGCGACTGCAGGGCTGCGATCGTCTCGCGGGAAACTTGCGGGTTCAACTTCAGTTCGTCAAAATACGTCCCGGGGGCCAGGCTGGTAAAGGCGAAGCACAAGATCGAAACCCCGGCCAGTAGAAACAGCGCGTGCAACAAACGGCGCGCAAGAAATCTCATGGCAGGGGCTCCTGGAGACGGGCAAGCCCGGATTCAAGCGCGTGCGCAGAGGAGATCAACTGCTGCGTGTGCTCGTGAGACGGGACAGCGAGAACTTGTTCCTTGCTGCCGTACTCCACAACCTGCCCCCGATGCATGATTGCGATGTAGTGGGCGATGCGAGCCACCAGGCTTAGATCGTGCGAAATCAGAAGGTAAGTGAGCGAGTGGGCGGCCTGAAGTTCTGCGAGCAACTTGAGAATGTGGGCCTGCGTAATCAGATCGAGGCCCGACAACGACTCATCGAGGATCAACAGGCTCGGCTGACAGGCGAGCGCTCGTGCAATTGCCAGGCGCTGGCGCTGGCCTCCGCTGAGTTGCAGTGGAGCGCGCTCGGACCAATCTGCCGGCAGACCGACCTCGGTCATCAGGTCAAGCGCCCGCCGCCTGCGCGCATGGCGTGAACCCAGGTGTCTGATTGCCAGCGGCTCTTCGATGATCTGGGCCGCAGTAAGCCGAAAGTTCAATGCTCCGGCCGAATCCTGAAATACCAGTTGCAGCCGAGGGCGGAACTGCCTCAATTCAGCCGCCGTGGACTTGGTGACGTTCTTTCCTTCAAACCAGATTTCACCGCTATCGGGGCGCTCGAGAAGGGAGAGGCATGCGGCAAGAGTCGATTTTCCTGAACCCGACTCGCCTACCAGGCCGGTGACGCAACCGGGGGCAAGCTCGAAATCAACGTTTCTAATTGCATCTACGGTGAATCGCTTGCGTGAGAGGCGCGATCTCTGTTCGTAGCGCTTGCTCAGCGCTCGAACCTTAACCAGTGCCGGCTTGGGCGCGAGTTTGGCGGCACTAGTTACCATACTGGAAGCAACTCACTTTGCGCCCCGGTTCGGCTGCGACTTCTGCCGGCTGCTCATGCGCGCAGATGGCACTGCGCTGTGAGCACCGAGGCTCAAACACGCAGCCCCGGCCGCCGGAGTTTGCCGTGAGGTCGGGAATGAGCGCCAGCGATGAGCGGTCTGGGCCCGCTGCTCGAAAAGAGCGCGGCATCAGGCTTAACAAACCCTGGCTGTAGGGATGAAGGGGGCGGCTAAACACCTGCGCCAAGGCTCCCTCTTCGACGATGCGGCCGCCGTAAATGACCACAACTCGATCGGCGAGACCAGCCAGCTCCACGGGGTTATGGGTGATAAACAAGATCGCCATACCCGTGGTCTGGTTGAATTCTCGAAGCATCCGGAGGATCTCAATCTGTGTGGCGACATCAAGGGCGCGCGTGCACTCGTCAGCGATGAGCAGCTCGGGTCGGCAAACCAGGGCCTGGGCGATGACCACGCGATGCAGTTCGCCACCGCTGAGTTCATGGGGATAGGCGCGATAGACCCGCTCAGGATTGCGCAGGTCAACCGCCTGCAGCATGCCAATGACGCGCTCGCGCCGCTCCGCCCGCCCCAGCTTGCAATGGGCCCGAAGGACCTCGGCAATCTGCTGGCCAACTCGCATTACGGGGCTCAGCGCAAGACCGGGATCCTGATGGATCAACGCGATTCTTGCTCCGCGAATCGAGCCCAATTCGGCGCAGGGCAAAGAAAGCAGGTCCTGGTTTTTCCAAAAAATGCTTCCGGAAATCTCCGTTCCGTGCGGCAACAGCCTCAGCAAAGCCGCAGCCAGGGTGCTCTTTCCCGAGCCCGATTCGCCAAGAACGCCAACCATCTCTCCTGCTCCCAGGCGCAGATTGATGCCGCAGAGAGCAGGAACCTTGCGACTCGATCCGGCCTTATAAGTTACGGCAAGATTTGAGACGGCGAGCAGTTCGGAAGAGCTTAAGGCCGAAGGCGGCGGCCAGGCAGACTGTAAAGAGACTTCCACATCGGAGCCCTCAGCCGCATTTTCAGGTATTCAGCCGCCGAGAACTAAATTACCGAGGTAACAGGGGAGGGCGCCCGACCTGAGTAGCTCACTTCCGAGATTTCAGTTCCCGGTTCTCAGCGGGGGCTCCTACAGATATTTATCAAGCCCCGGAGGGGATGGTTCGGGCGTGCCAATGAGCGCGTAGGTGGCAGCGGCGCGCGTGAGAGATTCGTCCGAGCCGCAACCAGAATTGACCTGACCACCCTGAGCTTCTACGGAGAGCCAGGCAAGGCGAACGATTCTGCGCGCGGCCCAGGCTCGAAACAGCCTGCGGCCAGGAAGCAGTTCGCAGGCCAAGCTGCAGTCTTCCGCGGTCAAGGCAATCTGCATGGCGGCAGGCTTCCGATGGCTAGGCACGCTGCTCCACCCGAACAATGAATTCGTGAATCGCGGCCTCGTTTTCAGAGCCAATCTCCGTGAACTGAATTCCTCTTCGATGCTCCTTTGCCCACACCACCATGCCGCATGCTTCGACGGTCACGTTAGAGATTGGAAGGCAGAAGGAAAGTTGCACCGGCTCGCCTTGCTCCAGGTCTTCAGCATCTATCTGAATGCCGCCCAGGCTGAGGTTGCAGCTGAGCGCGCGTACCGTCCGGTGGCCGGTCTTGCAAACGACCTCGGTTTGAAGCGGAACCCGAATGTAGCGGCGGCGGTTTTCGAGCAGAGATCCGCGCATGGTCCGCCACAGCGCCATCAGCCTCAGCGGGTCCAGCGGCTTGTGAACATAGAAGCACGCACCCTGATGAAAGGCCCGCTGCATGGCGTGGCCACTCTCGCCTTCAGTCATCACGATGATTGGCGTGGAGCGGTTCCAGAGGGAGGCCCGAACCTTTTCCGTAAGTTCCAAGCCGCACACCGGCGGCATGGCGACATTCAGAATGATGCCATCAAACCTTCGGCTGTTAATCAAGAGGGCAGCTTGGCGGCTGTCATGCACCGGTATGACCCGCACCGGAAGGCAAGAGAAGACCTCTACCATGAGGTCAAGGCTGGGCCGGTCACGCTCCACAAGGAGTAACCGCAAAGGCCTCTGGGTCCGACCCGAGAGTTCCGGCCCCGAGGCCATTTCCTGGTTCGGGCCGCGGAAGACTTGTGCAGGGCTCAGACGGGCGGACATCTCGTCCTCAACCTCCATAGGAGCACTCCGTCCCGGTGGCCTCAGTTGTCTTGCGCACGGGGCGGGAAAAGATCATGTGCGGCCTCTGGCTCTGCCCGCTGACGAGCTTGGCAGTGGCGCGCCCCGCTCCCCCGGTGCTGCCCACCCCTGGCCGGCTCAGGGCGCGGGAGACGCTCATCAGCGCCGTCGAGCCGCACGCACGGCACAGCCCGCGGGCGGCCGTGATCATCTCGCAGTCCAGGCACAAGTTTGCCTGGGCCAGAGGAACCATACTCAACGGGGAATTCTCCTTGTTGTTCGCCCAACTCCAGCTCTTCATCAGGCCCCCTCTTTGGTGGATGCCGGTTCCAAAGGGGCCGCGGCCCAAAGCTCCCCAGGCTTCGGGCCGACGATCCCAAACCCAACCCGTCGCGGGTCGAAGCGATGCCGCAACTTCCATCCTTCATTCGCCTCTTGCGCCGAGCTGGGGTCGTGCTTCGGGGAGGGTGCGAGGTTGCACCCAGGAGAAACTTGGAATGCTCTCTTATCGGGAGTCGAGATCAAACGGAACATGCCCGGAGTAAAGCAATCGGGGAGCCACGGCTAACCCGCCGCGCCGGCGATTTTTTCCAACGACTTGCCCTTTTGCGCGCCGGGCAGGTGTCCGTAACGTGGTGCTCGATTATGGAAAGCAGACAGGACGTGCCCAACGCCGGTTCGCAGCTTCACAAAAAAATCCTCCTCCCCTATATTTTCTTGTGCGCTCCGCGCCCTTATTCATCGAACGGAAGATTGTCTGCTGGAAAGGAAGCCGGGTGATGAAGTCTCTTCTAAAGGAAATGGATTGTACGGAAGTATCTTCGTCCGGGCCGAATGCCGCGCCAGGCGCCTCGTCCGACAAATGCGGAGACCAACCAGCCCAGCTTGTCTTCGACAGTGCACGGATGTCCTCAGGCGTGGCGACGCGCAGCAGCGCCGCTTCTGTGAGACAGTTGCTCTACCGCTCAGGGCCGGTCTGCATTGATCTCCACATCCAGCCCCGGCCCGGCATGGTCGCAGCTGAAGTCACCGGCCAGTTGCTGGATTCCAGGCGGCCGAGTCACATCATGCGAGACATCCCCGTGAGCCTTCTCTACGACGGCGGCGCGGTGTCACACCAGACCACCAACCAGGTTGGCGAGTTCGATTTCCGGGTGGATAGTCCGCGGCATCTGCAATTGGTCTTTGGCATCGGAAAGCGCAAAAGCGTAGTGGTCACCGTTCCCGATGCCCTGGTTTGAGGCGCCGATTTCTGCCCGTTAGCCTTCCCCTTCCCTCCCCCCGTCAAACTGCGTGTGCGTCAGGAGGCTGGGGCCGGAATCCTCGCCGGCCTCCTCTGGCTGTACAGAATTCGAACTTTTGCAGGGAGCTCTTGAACTATGCTGAAGGGAAAAATCGTCGTCGGGGAAGATGATGGCGCGGTGCGCACGGCCCTGAGCGGCTACTTGAGGTCGCTCGAGTATGAGGTCAGAGAGGCGGCCACGTGCGAAAGCGTTAAGGAAGCCTTCAAGGGCGGCAAACCCGATGCTGCCATTCTGGATTATTCGCTGCCCGACGGAACCGCCCTGGATCTGCTACCTCAGCTCAGGCATTCTCACCCCTCCGTGCCGCTCATTCTCCTCACCGGCAACGGAACCATCCAGCTGGCGGTGCGGGCCATCAAAGAGGGCGCCGAGCAATTTCTCACCAAGCCCGTGCAAATGGCCGCCATTGCCACGGTGCTGGAGCGCGCCCTGCAAAACCACCGAAGCCATCAGAATCAATTACCCGGCAAATCGCGCGAGAAGCGGGAGAGCGTAGACCCGTTCATGGGCGGCAGTGCCGCCATTCGCAGCGTTGCTGAGCAGGCGGAGCGGGTCTGCAGAAGCCACTCGCCGGTACTGATCACCGGCGAGACGGGTGTTGGCAAAGGCGTCTTGGCGCGCTGGATCCATAACCACGGGCCTCGCGCGGCGGAGGCATTTGTGGACCTGAATTGTGCCGGGCTGGGGCGGGAGCTGCTCGAGACCGAGCTTTTTGGCCACGAAGTAGGCGCCTTTACCGGCGCGGTAAACCGCAAGGCCGGCCTAATGGAAGTGGCCAACCGGGGAACGGTGTTTCTTGATGAAATTGGCGACATGGACCTTCAGGTACAACCCAAACTCCTGAAGGTTCTCGAGGAAAAACGGTTCCGTAGATTGGGCGATGTGCACGAGCGGCAGCTCGATGTGCGCCTGGTCGCCGCCAGCCATCAGAACCTCGGCCAGCAGGTGCGGGATAAGAAGTTTCGCAGCGATCTTTATTTCCGCGTGAGTACGGTGGTCATTCAGGTGCCGCCGCTCCGCGAAAGAAAAGAAGACATCCGCCCGCTGGCCGAGCATTTCTTCCAGCGCGCGGCCATTGACCTGGGCCGGCTGCATCTGACTTTATCTCCCAAGGCGCTCGAGAAAATTGATCGCTACACCTGGCCAGGCAATATCCGGGAGTTGAAGAACGTGATTGAGCGCGCAGTTCTTCTGGCAACCGGCGACTCGGTTCGCCCGCACGACTTGCACCTGGAGTTCGAAGACAGCCTGCCCGCCGGTGGAGATGAATCGCTGATGACGCTACAGGAGCTTCATCAGTTGCACATTCGGCGGGTTTTAACCGCCGAACGCGGCAATGTGGCCCGCACCGCTGTGCGCCTGGGCGTGAGCCGGGCCTCTCTGTACAACAAGATGAAGGCCTTCGGCATCAGCTACGAGCGAAAAGAGTAACTTCGGTGCCGGTTTTACTTGGCCACAGCGGCCCGGACCTTCCGGGCTTCCTTCCATGAAGCGGACGAGCCGGCATCGGCTTCGGCCGGCGCCTTAGCCGGGGCAAGATAACCCGCCTCCCGCAGCCGCGAAATGGGGAGGGCTGCGCACAGCAGATTCGCCTGGACGAACTCGACTCCCATGCGGGCGAGCAGCGCAATGTCTTCCTTCGACTCCACTCCTTCCGCCACCACTGCACTGCCTATAGAAGTCGCCAGCGTAGCCACGGATTCCACCACCGCCAGGCGTCGTGAATCATTTTTCAAGCCGCGCACAAAGTAGGAGTCCAGCTTGAAGTACTCGGGGTGGCAATCCACCATCATGCGGTAGTTGGACTGTCCCAGGCCCACGTCATCCAGGGCGATGCGGATGCCCGCCTCGCGCAGAACGGCCAGGCTGGCGTTCAGGCTGGGCACATGACAGGCGGGAGCGTGCTCCACGATTTCTACCACAATGCGGTTGGGGGCCAGGGAATGCCTGCTGGCCAGGTTGAGCAGGAAGTTGGCAAAACCCGCCTTCTGCGCCAAAGTCGTAGCATGAACGTTGACGTTCAAGCTCAGGTGCGCGGGCAACTCCATCGCCTCCTTGAAGGCGACGGAAAGGCAGGTGCGGTCCATGGCATGCTCCGCCTTTTTTCTGCGCACGTAGTCAAACAGGACGTCGGCCCGCTCGAAATTTGTGTGCCGCGGACCGCGCACCAGGGCTTCCAGGCTGCGCACCACATTCCGCTGATCGCTGATCCGGAAGATAGGCTGAAAGCAAATGGACAGCCGGGCCGGATCTAGAATTGCATCCAACAACCTGGAATTCATGCTTCGGCCCCGATGAGGACTTTGATTCTTTCCGTCATCTCTTCCAGCCGCAGCGGCTTCTGCAGGAAGGCGTCCACATGCTGGGTCAGGGCCTCGGACTTAATCTCCGGCCAGCCGTAGCCCGTAAGCACAATAATGTGCGTGGGCAGGGAAAGCTCGCGAATGTGCTTCACCAGGTCAAGGCCGCCGAACCCAAGCTTGCTCAGCCGCAGGTCTGTGACCACCACCGCGTAGGGAAAGAAGGCCAGCAGAGTTTCGGCTTCTTCCAGCTCTCTGGCGCAATCCACGTGATAGCCCATTGCGGTTAAGTACTCGTAATAGCCGCGCGCTAACTGCTCGTCGTCATCCACAATAAGAATTCTTTCTGCCATGCCCGGAATTGAGCACGCCGCCTGCCAACCCATGAACGGACGAAGTTATTGAGAAGTGAAGGGGGCGCGCGGCGGACAAGTGTGGAAGCGTCCAACCACAGGTCAAGCTTTATAGAAACTGAACAAGGGAGATGGCGGGCAGTTCCGGGGTAAGTAATTACTCGCGTAACTTGAGGACAGGTGGCGGCGAAAGTAACCTGAAGCACCACCGTTCCGCATAGGAGTACCCGAATGGGAAGCGCAGCCACCGGCCTGGCCAAGGATCCCTCCGAACAAAAAAGCCTTCAGGGAGTGTTGCTCGCCTACCGGGCAGAGCTGCTCGGCGGCTTGGCAGGCGCAATTGCCCATCGTTTCAACAACATCATGATGGCCGTCTCCAGCTATGCCGAAGTGGAGCTGAAAAGGGCCACACCGCAGCAAAAACGCAACCTGGAGCAGGTTCTCAGTAATGTCGGCCAGGCGACTTCCCTGGTGCAAAAACTGATCACCTTGAGCCGCCGGCGCGAACCCTCGCGGCAGCCTTTATCACTCAACAGCTTGGCAACCGGAATGAGCGGACTGCTGCAGCAACTCTGCGGCGAGGGCGTAGAGATCGTCCTTGACCTCGGCCAGGCGACCAAAGCGGTGGAAGCCGATCATGTCGAGATCGAGAGCCTGATTCTTGGCCTGGCCATGGAAATAAGGAACTATCTGAGCGGTGGCGGGAAGCTGACGCTTTCCACGAACTTGCGGCAGCTCGACCGCTCATTTTTTGAGGCAGACGAAGCCGCGGCTCCCGGATGGTACGTGCTGATTTGCGTCAGCGGCCAGCGTACAAAAGAGGGCCAGGCGTCGAGCAAGGAGGGAAAAGATCCCGCAGCTGCTTCTGTCGCCGCCGCGCGCAGCCTCGCCAAACAAGCGGGCGCGCTCCTGAGAGTCTCTGATTCTCAGAATGAAAGAAGCTGCACGCTCTATTTCGCGGCCCTGGGCCAGGCCGCTCCCGAAGAACCGGCGGTCAATACGTCCTCCAGGGCTCTGACTGTTGCCCGCACCATTCTCGTCGTGGATGATGATGACGCCGTGCGTGTACCCGCCGCGGAATTCCTCAAGATGGAGGGCTTCAAAGTACTCCAGGCCAAGAACGGCCCCGAAGCCCTGGAAATCATAGAAAGGCACAATGGTTCGCTCGACCTGCTGGTAACCGACATACTTATGCCCGAAATGACCGGCGGCGAGGTGGCAGGAAAGCTGCAGCATCTGTATCCGGAGCTCAAGGTTCTCTATATGTCCGGAGATTCGAACACCGCTCCGCTGGCGGGCCCAGCGGATCCGGCCTCTACTCCGCTGCAAAAGCCCTTCCGTCTCAATCGGCTGAATGACATGATCCGCGACTTGCTGGGAAGCTAGGCAGAGCTCAAACAGATCCGGGTGAAGAACCTTTGAAGAAGAAGGAACGCAAGAAAATCGCGGGCCTCGCCAGCATTCGCCGCTTGCGGGAGGCTCTGCGGCAGAGTGAGGCTCATCGCAAAGCCTTGCTGGATTCGGCTTTCGATTGCATCATCTGCACGGATGGCGAAGGCCGAATCATCGAGTTCAACGCCGCCGCTGAAAGAACCTTTCGCCGTTCACGCAGCGGAGTCGTGGGCGCCGACCTGGCGGAAACCATACTTCCTGTTCCCCTCAGAGATTTTCACCGCCGCGAGTTCTTCCACTCGCCTTCTGCCGGCAAGAGCGAAATGATCGGCAGCCGTCTGGAAAGCACCGCCATCCGCTCTGACGGCGTCGAATTCCCAGCCGAATTCACCGTCAGCAAGGTCATTGCTGGGGAGCGGACCATGTTCACCGTCAACGTGCGCGACATTAGCGCCCGGCTGCGCGCCGAGGAGTCCACCTTGCGCCTGGCAGCCATCGTCGAATCTTCGCAGGACGCCATTTACGGAAGCGATGCCGAGGGCCGGCTCCGCAGTTGGAACAAGGGCGCGGAACTCACCTACGGCTACACGGCGGAAGAAGTGCTGGAAAAAAATGTTTCCATCCTCACGCCCCCGGGCCTGGAGGAAGAACTGGCCAAGATTAGCGAAAGAGTCCGCGAAGGCCAGCAGAGCCGTAATATCGAAACCGTAAGAATGGCCAAGGGCGGCAGGCTTCTGCACGTTTCCCTGACCGTCTCGCCGATCCTGGATGGGCACGGCGAGGTGATCGGCGCCTCGGCCATCGCCCGCGATATTACGGCGCGAAAGGCTGCCGAGGAGGCCCTGCGCCGCGCCACCGAAACCAGCGTCTATGCTTCTCCTGTCCCGATCATCGGGGTGGATACGGCTGGCCGGGTGACTTTGTGGAATCCCGCAGCCGAGCAGGTCTTCGGATGGAGCGAGCAGGAGCTGGTAGGCAGGCCGAACCCTGTCATCCCCGACGACGAAGCAGACATTACCTCCCTACTCTACAAGAGGCTGCTCGCAGGCGAAACCGTGCGAGGGGTCGAGCTGCACCGCCGCAAGCGAGACGGTTCTCTGGTACCGGTCAGCCTTTCTGCGGCACCCCTTTGGGACGAAGGCGGGAATGTCAAAGGCATCATCAAGTTCCTGACCGATATTACGGGACAGAAACGCATTGAAGAAGCGCTTCGGGCTGCAGAGGAAAAATATCGCAGCATTTTTGTGAACTCCCTGGAAGGCATCTACCAGGTCACTCCCGACGGGCGTTATCTCTCGGCCAACCCGGCGCTCGCCCGCATGCTCGGGTTCGATTCCGCCGAAGACCTGATGCGGACGCGGCAGGATATTGCCAACCAGGAATACGTGGATCCCGCACAGCGCACAGAATTTGTCAGGCTTCTCGAGGATCAGGGGCTGGTGCAGAACTTTGAATACCAGGTCTATCGCAAGGACGGCAAGATCATTCTGGTTTCCGAAAATGCCCGCGTCATCCGAGACGCTCAGGGGAACATCCTGTACTACGAAGGCACGGTGCAGGATATCACTCAGGAACGCCAGTTGGAACAACTGCTGCGCCAGGTGCAAAAGGTCGAAGCCGTGGGCAGGCTGGCGGGCGGCGTGGCTCACGACTTCAACAACATTCTGATGGCGGTGAGCAGTTTTGCCGAGCTCATTGGCAGAAAGATCGCTGGCGATTCCGCCGCAGCCAGCTATGTGGAGGAAATCCTGAAAGCATCGGACCGGGGCTCTGCGCTCACGCGTTCGTTGCTGGCGTTCAGCCGCAAGCAGGTTTTTCTGCCTAAAGTGGTGGATCTGAATTCCCTGATACAGGACCAGCTCGGCATGCTCCGCCGCCTGATACCAGCGAATATCGAGCTCAAGTTCGTTCCTGGCGCCGGGCTCGGCGCGGTGAAGATTGACCCCAGCCAGATGGAGCAAGTAGTCATGAACCTGGTGATCAATGCGCGTGACGCCATGCCCGAGGGCGGCCACCTTCTGATCGAAACGTCTAGCGAGCGGGCCGGACTGCAACAAAATGGTTTGCGGATTGCAACTCAGGAGTGTGTGGTGCTTGCAGTCCGCGATAGCGGTATCGGTATGGATGCTGCCACTCAGGCGCATATCTTCGAACCGTTCTTCACCACCAAGGAGCAGGGTAAGGGAACCGGGTTGGGCCTGGCCACCGTCTTCGGCATTGTGCAACAGAGCGGGGGAGACATCAGCGTGCAAAGCGAGCCTGGCGCCGGCTCCACTTTCAGAATCTATCTGCCTCGGGTGCAGGCAGAAGCCGTTGCTTCTGAGAATACCGACGAGGCTGCGGCCTTCTATGGTGGAAGCGAGACCATCCTGCTGGCCGAAGACGAGCCAAACGTCCGCGAGTCCGCCGCGACCTATCTCCGGGAAAACGGCTATACCGTGCTGGTTGCGGCGAATGGAAGCGAGGCTCTGCAGTTGGCCGAGCGACATTCAGGGCCTATCCATCTGCTGCTTACTGACCTGGTGATGCCGGGCATGAAGGGCAGTGAACTCGCTCAACAAATCCAGTTCAGTTGGCCCGAAATACGGGTTGTGTTCATGTCGGGCTACTCGAGCGATCTCTTCTCCGGCCGGGAAAAGCTTGATCCTGCCCACATGTTTCTTCAAAAGCCCTTTCGGCTGACCGCGCTTGGCCGCTGCATCCGCGATGTCCTCAACCGCAAGGCGGCTGCCGGAGCGGGCTGACTACCGAAGACGGCCACATCTTATACACTCAGAAACTCCTGCGAGGCGCACTCCCATCGCAACTCTCGCTCAAGCCCCGCCTCTCAAACCATCATGGAATAGCGAATTTAGGTGGCGTTGGGCTGTTCGGCAACCGACTGACTCCATGTAGACTCTACAGTGGAGGTTCGGTTCCTTCTGCGGGATTGCCATTTTCCTTCCCCACGCAGGAAGGACCAGGAGCGAAGCTTGACAAGGGTCCTGAGGTTGGTCGCCATTCCTTTGATCGCGGCAGTGCTGAGCCTTGCTGGCTGTTCAGACAAAACCTCCGCCTCCGCCCAGGCATCCCAGGGCAGCGGAGCGATTCAGAGGCCGAAAGAAACCTCTGCCATACCGGTCATGGTGGCCAAAGTTGAGCGCAGCACGATCCCAGTGGAGTTACATGCGATTGGCACCGGCCAGGCCTTCAAGACGGTCTCGGTGGAATCGCAAGTGGCCGGCATTGTTCAGGAGGTGCATTATCGCCAGGGGCAATTTGTCCACAAGGGCGACTTGCTGATCATCCTTGACAAAAGCCCGTTTCTCGCCGCTCTCGCTGAGGCGCAAGCGGCGCTGGCGCGCGATAAAGCCCAGGCCCAACTCGATCAGGTCCAACTGCAACGCTATGACGAACTTTATAAGCAAGGCATTGTTCCCAAAGAACAATATGACCAATACCTGGCGACTTCGACCGCCGCCGGAGCGACGGTCAATGTGGATGAGGCGGCGGTTCAGACCGCCCAGATTCAGCTTTCCTATTGTTCCATTTACGCCCCCATCAGCGGAGTGACAGGCGCCCAGCTGGTCTATCCAGGGGCCGCCGTGAAGGCCAACGATCTCCCCGTGCTGGTCGTGATCAATCAGGTTTCGCCCATCTACATTAACTTTTCTGTTCCGCAGCAATATCTGGAGTCCGTCAAAAGACTGATGGTACGGTCGCAGTTGCCGGTGCAGGCGACGCCGAGCGGGGATTCGGTTGCGGAAAGAGGAACTCTGACCTTCGTCAACAACACGGTAGATC
>Ga0335080_10001012_pt1 | contig 26825 bp, 24 predicted proteins | sample Lox_Sample_34_FD_206720 | JGI IMG/M metagenome (GOLD analysis project Ga0335080, IMG submission 206720) | Soil microbial communities from Loxahatchee National Wildlife Refuge, Florida, United States - Lox_Sample_3.4 | ecosystem: Environmental > Terrestrial > Soil > Wetlands | place: USA... | reverse complement strand
AGGATCTGCAACGCGCGCCCGAGTTCGACCAGAGCGCGTTGTTCAAGAAAGTGTACGAGGAGGAGTTCGGGATCTTCGGCGGCGCGCCGTTCGGCGCCCTCTTGGGCGACTACGAGTTCGACAAAACGGGCGAAGACATCGAGCTGCTCGAGAAGATCTCGCAGGTCGCGGCCGCCGCGCACGCGCCGATGGTCACGGGGACGTCGCCCAAGATGTTCTCGCTCGACAGCTTCACGCAGCTCGACCAGCCGCGCGACCTCGCCAAGATCTTTTCGACCACGGATTACGCCCGGTGGAAAACGTTCCGGGACAGCGAGGATTCGCGCTACATCGCGCTGACCGCTCCACGCATGCTGCTGCGCGAACCGTACGGCAGCCAGACCGTTCCGGTCGAGGCGTTCCAGTACGAAGAACAGGTGTCGGGCGATCACGACCGGTATCTCTGGGGCAATGCGGCGTGGGCGCTGGGCGTGCGCGTGACGCAGGCATTCGCCACGTATGGCTGGTGCGCGACGATCCGCGGCGTCGAGAGCGGCGGTCTCGTCGAGGGGCTGCCGGTGCACTCCTTCAAGACCGACGAGGGGGATGTGGCGATGAAGTGCCCCACTGAAACGCCGATCACGGACCGCCGGGAGAAGGAATTGGCGGATCTGGGATTCGTGCCGCTCGTCCACTGCAAGGGCACGGCGAACGCCGCATTCTTCAGCGTGCAGTCGTCCCAGAAGCCGAAGAAGTACCAGACGGACGCGGCCACGGCAAACGCCCGCATTTCGGCGCAGCTGCCGTACATCTTTGCCGTCTCGCGCTTCGCGCATTACCTGAAGGCGATGATGCGCGACAAGATCGGTGGCTATCAGTCGCGCTCACAGATTCAAACGTTCCTCAACAACTGGATCGCCGATTACGTCGTCGCCGATGACGACGCGGGGCAATCCATCAAGGCCAAGCGCCCATTGCGCGAGGCGAGGGTAGAGGTGCAGGAAGTCGCCGGCAAGCCGGGGGCGTATCGCGCCGTTGCGTTCCTGCGCCCCCATTTCCAGCTCGATGAATTGAACGTGGCGATGCGCCTGGTAGCGGATCTCCCGCCGCCGGCGAAGTGAGCCAGCGCCACGCGCGCTGCTCCACGTCCGACGCGACGTCGTCCCCGTACCATGTGAGGAGATTATGGCGATTGAGCTCATGCTGAAACTCGCGGGAGTCGAGGGTGAAGCCAAACGCGATGGCTTCGAGAAGCAGATCCAGCTGGACTCGTTCTCCTGGGGATTCCACAACTCGTCGAGCCCAACGGGGTCGGGGGCCGGCGCGGGGAAGGTCGAAGCCTCGGGGATCACGTGCACCAAGAAGGTGGACAAGGCGAGCCCGAAGCTCGCATCCGCCGTGTGGACGGGGAAACACTTCCCGAATGCCGTGCTCACGGCGCTCAAGGCGGGCGGCGACAAGGCTGTGGATTACATGAAGCTCGAGTTCGACTCGCTGTTCATCACCGATCTCCATGAGACCGGCACCAACGGCGACGACGACATTCCCGTGGAGCAGATCAATTTCGCGTACGGCAAGGTCACGATGACCTATTCCGAGCAGAAGGAAGACGGGACCAAGGGTGCCGCGACCGTCGCGAGCTACGATTTCAAGTCGCACAAGGCGGGCTGAGGTCGTCCGTGCCACCCGCCAGCGCCGACGCGCTGTTCCGCGCCGGTAAACTCGAGGAGGCGATCGACTCGCTAGGGCAGAGCCTCAAGAACCACCCGCTCGACGCGCAGGCACGGACGTTCCTGTTCGAGCTGCTGTGCTTCGCGGGGGCCCACGACCGAGCCGAGAAACACCTCGATGTGCTGGCGGGCGGGAGCCGCGAGGCCCAGATGGGCGCGTTACTGTATCGCGCCGCCCTCCAGGCCGAACGGACCCGTCAGGAGATGTTCCGGACGGGACAGTATCCGCACACGGCCCCGCCGGGCCCGGCGGGCGGGACGCTGAATGGACAGACATTTCAATCCCTCGCCGATGCCGATCCGCGCATCGGCCCGCGGCTCGAGGTATTCGCCGCCGGCCGCTATTTGTGGCTTCCCTTCGAGCACATTGCCAGCATTCGGGTCGCGCCGCCCAAACGGCTGCGCGATCTGTTGTGGATCCCCGCCATCGTCCGCACGGGCCCCGGGTTTCACGGTCTCGAGCTTGGCGAGGTCCTGGTTCCGGCATTGACGCCGCTGGCCTGGCAGCATCCCGACAGCTCGGTGCGTCTCGGCCGCACCACCGAGTGGCAGGAATCGGACGACGGCGCTCCCGTTCCCGTGGGACAGAAGCTGCTCCTCGTCGACGGCGAGGAGTTCCCGATTCTCGAACTCCGCGAGCTCGACTTCACGCCAAGCGCCGTCTCGGCCGGCTGACGATGTCGGAGTTACCCGATCTGCTGCAGCCGATACCGGGCCAGAACCCGGCCGGCTCGGCGCTGCGTTACGATCCCGTCTACGAGAAAATCAAGGAAGCGCGCCGCGAAGAAGCCGACGTCGAGCAGGGAGACTGGAAACGCGCGCGCAAGCTGGCCGATTGGCCGCTCGTCATCAAGCTCACGCAAGACGCGCTGGCCACCAAGTCGAAGGATCTGCAGATCGCCGCGTGGCTCACCGAGGCACTCGTCAAGCAGGATGGACTTGGCGGGCTGCAGGCCGGCCTCAGCCTGCTCCACAGCATGCTCGGGCAGTACTGGGATCACGTGTACCCGGAAATCGAAGACGGAGATGTGGAGCTGCGCGCGGCCCCGCTCAACTGGGTCGGCCGCTATCTCGAGCCCGCGGTGCGCTCGGTACCGGTGACCAAGTCGGGATACGACATGTTCAAGTACCGCGAATCCCGCACCGTTGGGTACGATGCCGACATCAAGGGCGACGAAAAGAAGCAGGCGGCGCGCGAGGCGGCGATCGCCGAGCATCGGCTGACGGCCGAAGAATTCGACAAGGCATTCGGCGCCACGCCGAAAGCCTGGTACAAGCAACTGGCCGGTGATCTCGACGGCTGCCTCAACGCGGTGCGCGCGCTCGATGAAGCCTGCCAGCAGAAATTCGGGGATGCATCGCCGAGCTACGGCACACTGGTCCAGGCGCTCGAAGACGTGCAGCACGTCGCCCAGCAACTGCTCGAGAAAAAACTGCAGCTGGAACCCGAGTCTCCGAGCGGAGCGACGGCCCGCGCAGCGGCACAGGCGGGAGGACCGTGGGCCGCCGCGCCCGGCGCATTGTCTCCCGAACCGACGAGCGCCGAGGACGCAGCCGCGCGCATCGCCGGTGCGGCACGGTTCCTGCGGACGGCGGACCCGCGCAATCCGGCTCCGTACCTCCTGCTCCGCGGGTTCCGCTGGGGCGAGCTGCGGGCGGGGGGACCGGACCTGGATCCCACGCTGCTCGATGCGCCGGCGACGCCGGTGCGGACGCAGCTCAAGCGGCTGCTGCTCGATGCACGGTGGTCCGAGCTCCTCGATGCCGGTGAGGAAGTCATGGCCGCGCCGCATGGCCGCGGCTGGCTCGACCTCCAGCGCTACGAGATCACCGCATGTGAAGCGCTCGGACCCGAGTACCAGTATGTGTCCGCTGCACTGCGCGCTTCACTGACCGCGCTGCTCCGGGATTTCCCCGGGCTTCCCGACCTCACGTTGATGGACGACACGCCGACCGCGAACGCGGAAACGCGCGCGTGGCTCCAGAGCGGCGGGTTCGTTGCCGCGGCTGTGCAGGCGGCGGAAGAGGACCGGGCGAGGCCCGAGCCGTCGGTCGAGCCACGGCGCGGGTTCGGCCGCGGCGCGCTCGACCGGGCAATGGCCGAGGTGCGCGCCGGCCGGCCGCAGAAGGGGATCGAGGTGTTGCTGCGCGAGGCCGAGCAAGAAAAGAGCGCCCGTGCCCGCTTTCTGCGGCGTTCGGAGGCGACCGAGATCATGGTCAGCACCGGCCTCGAAGCCGTGGCCTTGCCGATTCTCCGCGAGCTCCTCGACCAAATCGAAGCGCACAAGCTCGAGGATTGGGAAGCCGGCGACGCGGTGGCGCGACCCCTCGGCCTCCTGTACCGCTGTCTCGAGAAGCTCGGCGAGGACGCCCAGATGAAGGACGATCTTTACCGCCGCGTGTGTCGGCTCGACCCGATGCAGGCGATGGCATTCTCTACGGCGAGCCCGGCGACCGATGGCGCAGGAGCTTGAACGGACCGCGCAGCGGTCCGTGCTCGATCGACTGATCGACACCGAGCCGGACATGAACACCGAGCCGCCCATGAACTGGGCGCAATCGGTGCGTGAGTTCAAGCGGTCGGTACGCCGGGATCTCGAGTGGCTGCTCAATACGCGGCGCATCGTCGAGCCCGCGCCGGCCGAGTTCGTCGAGTTGCAGCATTCGCTGTATCACTACGGGCTCCCCGATATCACCTCACTCGCCGCCGAATCCGTGTCGGCCCGGGACTGGCTGCGGCGCCAGGTCGAGGAGACCATCAATCTCTTCGAACCCCGCCTTGCGCGCGTGCAGGTGTCCATCGCCACCGTAGACGAAGAAGGCCGGCGCGAGCTGCGGTTCGTCATCGACGGGCTGCTGCGGATGGAGCCCAGTCCCGAACAGGTGGTGTTCGACACGGTGCTCGAAGTCGCGAGCGCGACGTTCGAAGTGCGAGGCGAGGGCGCCGATGCGCGATGAGCTGCTCTTCTATTACGAGCAGGAATTGGCGTATCTGCGCCGGATGGGCGCGGCGTTCGCGGAAAAATATCCGAAGGTCGCCTCGCGCCTGCTGCTCGAGCCGACCAAATGCGAGGACCCGCACGTCGAGCGCCTGCTCGAGGGCTTTGCGTTTCTGGCCGCACGCATCCACCTCAAGCTCGAGGACGACCTGCCGGAAATCAGCGATGCGCTGCTCTCCATTCTGTATCCGCATTATCTGCGGCCGACGCCCTCGATGTCGATCGTCGAGTTTTTTCTCGATCCCGAGCAGGGGAAGCTCACCACCGGTCTCAGGATCCCGCGCGAATCGACGCTGTATTCACGTCCCGTCGCCGGCACGCCGTGCAAGTTCCGAACCTGCTACGACACCACCTTGTGGCCGTTGTCCGTGGTGACGGCGCAGTGGCGTGCCCCCGACCAGTTGCAGCCACCCATCGCGCCGGGAAAGGCGGCGGCGGCCGTACGGCTCGAGCTGCGCTGCTTCCCGGACGTGACATTCGACAAGTTGGAGCTGAATACGCTGCGGCTGTATCTCAACGGCGAAGGAACGCTGGTTTCGACGCTGTACGAGGTGCTGTGCAACAACTGCGTGCAAATCCTGATCCGCGATTCGCGCCCCGGCGCCGGACCGAAGCGGAGCACGATCGTGCTCCCGTCGAGCGCCCTGAGGCCTGTGGGGTTTGGGCCGGACGAGGGGATGCTGCCGATCCCGCGGCGCGCGATGGTCGCGTATCGACTGCTCCAGGAATATTTCACGTTTCCCGAGAAGCTACTCTTCCTCGACCTCGACGGCTTCGATCAGGTGCGCAGCGCCGGGTTCGGAGCGAACGCGGAGGTGATTTTCCTCCTGTCGAGCTTCGAGCGCGCCGAACGGCGGCCGGTCCTCGAAGCGGGCGTCTCGCAACGCACGTTCCTGCTGGGCTGCACGCCCATCGTGAACCTGTTCACCCAGGATTCGGAGCCGATCGAGCTGCTGCCGACGCGCTTCGAGCACCCCGTCATCGCCGACGCGCGTCGCCGCGAGAGCACGCGAATCTATGCGATCGATGAGGTGGTGGCCGCCCGGCCGGGAGCGTCCGAGGCGCTCAGGTTCGAGCCGCTGTATTCCTTCCGGCATGCGACCGACGGCACGAAGCCGTCGACGTTCTGGTACGCCCGTCCCCGGCCGAGCGAATTCGGTCAGGAGGGTGACACGGACCTGTTTCTCACCTTCGCCGACTTCTCCGGACGACCGGCGCGGCCTCCGTTCGAGACGGCCACGGCCCGCGTCACCTGTTTCAACGGCGACCTCCCCAGCCGCTTGCCGTTCGGCGACGAGATGGGGGACTTCACGCTGCCGGGCGGCGGGCCTCTGGAACGCATCGTCGCGCTCCTCAAACCGACTCCGGTGATTCCGCCCGTGCTCGGCAAGCCGCAGCTGTGGCGGCTGATCTCGCAGCTATCGCTGAACTATCTCTCGCTCGTCGACGGAGGGGCGGAAGCACTCCAGGAGCTGCTCCGGCTGCACAACTTCGGCGACACGCTGGCGGGCGAGAAGCAGATTCAGGGGCTGCTCGACGTGAAGAGCGAGCCGTGCTATACCCGGATCACGGGCGAGCACGGTTTGAGCTTCGCGCGCGGGCATCGCGTACGGGTCACCCTCGACGAAGATCAGTTCGCGGGGGGAAGTGCCTATCTCTTCGCCAGCGTGCTGGAGCGGTTTCTCGGGCTGTACACCGCCCTGAACAGCTTCTGCATCCTGGCTGCGCGCACCCCGCAACGGCGGGAGACGATGCGCGAGTGGCCTCCGAGGGCGGGATGGAAGACGCTCGTCTAGCGGAAGCGGAGTTGGCCGGCGCGCTGACCATCGACGCAGCGAGCTTCGAGTTCTTCCAGGCCGTGCGGCTGTTGGGCCGTCTCTATTCCGGCCGGCGCGCGGTGGGCGGCTTCGGCGACCCCGCAGCCGAGATCGCACATTTTTCCGCCCGGCCCGCGATCGCGTTTCCCGCCAGCGAGATTTACGCGATCGATCTTCCGGGCGACCGGCCCGCGCGGCTGGTGGTGAATTTCTTCGGGCTGATCGGCCCGCTCGGCGTCCTGCCGTATCACCTGACCCTCTTGACCGCCGAACGCGGGCGCGCGCGCGACCGCGGACTGCGCGATTTCCTCGACATCTTCCAGCACCGGCTTTTGTCGCTGTTCTATCGCGCGTGGGAGAAGTACCACTTCACCGCGGTATACGAGCAGAACCGGCGGGACGCCGTGACCGAGCATCTGCGGGACTTCATCGGCCTGGGGCTGAACGCCTTCCGGAACAAGTCGCCCGTTCCCGACGAGTCGCTCCTGTACTACGGCGGGTTACTCGCGCCGCAACCGCGCTCGGCGGTGGCGCTGCAGCACATGCTCGAGGACTATCTCGACGTCCCCGTCGAGGTCGAGCAGTTCGTCGGCGGCTGGTACGGGCTGGCCGCGAGCAGCCAGTGCACGCTGGGAGAGGGTGAAGAGATGGGCGCCGCGGACCAGGTCGGGCTCGGCGCGGTCGTAGGCGATGAGATCTGGGATCAGCAGGCGCGGGTCCGGATCCGGCTCGGCCCGCTCACGCGGGAGCAGTATCAGCGCTTTCTTCCGGGCGGGAGCGCGCACGAAACGCTGCGCTCGATCGTCCGGTTCTTCTCGCACGATCAGTTCGACTTCGACGTCCAGCTGCTTCTCGCCCGCCAGGATGTTCCCCGCTGCGTACTGGGTGGCGATGACGCGCAGTCGCCGCCGCTCGGTTGGAGCACCTGGCTCGGCACCAAGCCGTTCGCGCACGACGCGGACCAAACGATTCTGACGCTTTGATAGCGAGCACGCCATGACCGTGAACCTTCGAGGCTTGATCGGCAAGCTGAACGCCCAGACACGGAACGCGCTGGAAGCGGCTGCGGGACTGTGCCTGGCCCGCACGCACTATGACGTCGAGATCGAGCATTTTCTGATGAAACTGCTCGACACGTCGGACTCGGACTTCGCCTACATCCTCAAGCACTACGAAGTCAATCGTTCCCGGCTCGCGGCGGATCTGACGCGGAGCCTCGACAAGCTCAAGTCCGGCAACGCGCGGAACCCGACCCTGAGCCCGAGCCTCACCAGGATGATGTCGGAGGCGTGGCTCACCGCATCGGTCGACTACGGCGCGACGGCGATCCGGACGGGCCATACCCTGCTCGCGCTGGTGAGCGAAGACGAGCTACGCCGCCTGACCGAGGAGATGAGTCGTGAGCTGACGAAGATCTCGGCCGAGAGTCTGCACAAGGATTTCGCCGCGATCGTCGAGAACTCGGCGGAGGACGTCACGTCGGGTGAAGGCCGCGAGTTGGGCGATGCCGCGCCGCGCGCGGCCGGCGGCAAGACGCCGAACCTCGATCAGTACACGGTGAATCTGACCAAGCGGGCGCGTGAGGGGCATCTCGACGCGGTGCTGGGACGCGACTGGGAGGTTCGCCAGGTCGTGGACATTCTCACGCGCCGGCGCCAGAACAATCCGATCCTGGTCGGCGAAGCGGGCGTGGGAAAGACGGCGGTGGTCGAAGGCTTCGCCATGCGCATCGCGCAGGGCGAGGTCCCCCCCGTGCTGCGCAATGTGAGCCTGCACGCGCTCGACCTCGCGCTGCTCCAGGCGGGAGCCGGCGTGAAAGGGGAGTTCGAGAACCGGCTCAAGGGGTTGATCGAAGAAGTGAAGTCGTCTGCCACGCCGATCATTCTGTTCATCGACGAGGCGCACACCATGATCGGCGCGGGCGGCGCGGCGGGACAGGGCGATGCCGCGAACCTGCTCAAGCCCGCGCTCGCGCGCGGCGAGCTCCGCACGATCGCGGCCACGACATGGTCCGAGTACAAGAAATATTTCGAAAAGGATCCGGCGCTCGCCCGCCGCTTTCAGCTCATCAAGGTCGAAGAGCCGTCCGAGGCGACCTGCTCGCAAATGATGCGGGCCGTGGTGCCAGCTCTCGAGCGCCATCACAAGGTCCGCATTTTGGACGAGGCCATGGAGGCCGGCGTCCGCCTGTCGCATCGCTACCTGCCCGAGCGGCAGCTGCCGGACAAGGCCGTCAGCGTGCTCGATACCGCCTGCGCGCGGCTCTCGCTCGGCCAGAACGCCATACCCGCCTCGCTCGAGAACGCGATGCGCGCGGTGGAGGACATTGCGGTCCAGACCCGCGTGCTCGAGCGCGAGACGGCGGTCGGAACGGATCACGCGGCCCGCCTGGCCGAGCTCGCCTCGTTGCGCACCGAAGCGGAGCAGCGCGTTGCGACGCTGAAAGCGCGGTGGGAACAGGAGCGCACGCACGTCGCACGCATGCGGGAAATCCGGGAGAACCTCGAGGCCGTCGCGGATGCGACGAACGAGGGCAATGGGAAAAGCCTCGATGCGCCGGCACTGCGGCGTGAGCTGAACCAGCTCGGCGCAGAGCTCGCCCAGGTGCAAGGCAACGATCCGCTCGTGCCCGTCGTCGTGGACTCGATGCTCGTGGGCCAGGTCATTTCGGGATGGACCGGCATCCCGGTCGGCAAGATGCTGCGCGACGACGCGCAGGTCGTCCTGAGCCTCGAGCGGCACCTCGAGGCGCGGGTCATCGGGCAGGCCTACGCCCTCGAGGCCATCAGTCGCCGCATCCGGACCTCGCGTGCGGGAATCGAGGACCCGAACAAGCCGGTCGGCGTCTTCCTGCTCGTGGGTCCGAGCGGCGTGGGCAAGACGGAGACGGCGCTCGCCGTCTCCGACCTGCTGTACGGCGGGGAGCGCAATCTCATCACCATCAACATGTCCGAGTTCCAGGAGCCCCACACGGTATCGACGCTGAAGGGCTCGCCGCCGGGCTACGTGGGCTACGGCGAAGGCGGCGTCCTGACGGAGGCGGTCCGGCGGCGGCCGTACTCGGTCGTGTTGCTCGACGAAGTCGAGAAGGCGCACCCCGACGTGCTGGAGCTGTTCTATCAAGTGTTCGACAAGGGCATCATGGAAGACGGCGAGGGGCGGCAGATCGACTTCAAGAACAACGTCATCATCCTGACGACCAATGCCGGGACGGAGACGCTGATGAAACTGTGCGCCGATCCCGAAACGATGCCCGGAGCGGATGGACTCGCCAAGGCTCTCAAACCCGAGCTGGACAAGATCTTCAAGCCGGCGTTTCTCGGCCGGACGGTGATCATTCCCTACTTCCCGATCCGGGACGAGTCACTGAAGCGGATCATCCGGCTCAAGCTCGGGAAGGTGGAGCGCCGCTTGAAGGAGACCCATCGCATCGACCTGCGGTATGACGACGCGGTGGTGGACGCGATCGCCGCGCGCTGCACCGAGGTGGAGAGCGGCGCGCGCAACGTGGACAACATCCTGACGAATACGCTGCTGCCCGAGATGTCGCGGCTGCTGCTCGCGTCATTCGCCGAGGGGGCGCAGACCGGCGCGATCCGCGTTGCCGTGGGCGAGGGCGGAGGATTTACCTATGCCGGCGAGAACGGCGGTGCTCGGGCGCCGCAAGCGGTCGCCGCAACCTGACGCCGTATGCGCGAGCCGGGGCACTACTACACCGCGTACTTCACGTCGTTGGCGGTCGGGTTCGACCCCACGATCGCGCTCCGGAATGCCGTGTTCGCGCAGATGCCGGATGAGGTGAACGCGCTCGACGCCAAATTTCAAGAAGAAAGCCGTGTCACCGCGCAGGGCGGCATGGTCAATTGGGTCACGTGTGAACGCGACTTGATTCAACGGGCGCTGCACTCGCTCACCGGTGGAGCGTCCGAGACCGAACGGAATCTGACGAAAGCGGCGCTCCGGTCCACGACACCAGGAACCTTGGAGTTTGGATTTCTGCTGCACCGTTTCGGCGATACGTACGCGCACTCCATGATCGGCAATGAGACGCGGATGTACGACACGGGGTTCGGCCACGCAGGCGACCTGAACGACCCCGACCTGATCCACGTGCGCCCCGGGCTGTTTAGGGCGTTCGTCGCCGATCTGTACGCCACGCTGAAGGACGTGGCGCACGGGCTCGCTCCGAGACTCTCCCAGGAGCAGGTGGTCGCCGTCGCGGGCGTGACGGCCAATATCAAGGTGATGGTGGCCGGACCGCGCGGGGCGGTCGCGGTGGAAATGGCCGCTTCCGAGTGTGCGCAGATCCGCTGCCTGCGCGACGCGGCGCGCGCGCAGATGGGCATCGAGTTGGACACGTACACACCCGAGTCCGAGGAGACGATGTCCTGGGTTCGCTTCAAGACCAAGCATGACCAGTTCATGCACCAGCTGAGCGGGGCGAAAATCGCCTGGGCCGATGTCGCCCTGGCCGTGAACACGGTCGCTCGCATGGTGAATCAGGAGCAGCACCGGGACTTGGCGTACCCTTTACGGCCGCAGTGAGGAATCGTGGCGAAGTACTCTCAGGCTAACCGCCCGCTGCGGGTCGAGACGACCCTGGGCACGGACAAACTCCTGCTCGGGAGTTTCGCCGGTGAAGAGGCGATCTCTCAGCCGTTTCATTTCACGCTGGAGCTGTTCTCCGAAGATCCCGGCGTGGACGGCGAGCAGCTGCTCCGCAAGCCCGCATCGATCCATCTCAATCTTCCCGGGGGGGGAGAGCGGGTCATTCACGGCCTGATCGCGAGATTCATCCAGCTCAACCGCCTCGGCGAGCTCACGGCCTACCGGGCCGAGATCGTGCCCTGGCTATGGTTTCTATCGTTGTCGCAGGACTGCAAGATCTTTCAAAACCAGTCGGTCCCGGAGATCGTCGAGGCGGTCTTCAAGGCGCAGGGATTCAGCGACTTTCAGATCAAATGCACGAAGAGCTATCCGAAGCGGGAGTTTTGCGTCCAGTATCGCGAAACCCCGCTCGATTTCGTGTCGCGGCTGCTCGAGCAGGAAGGAATCTTTTACTTCTTCCAGCACACGAAGGACAAGCACACGCTGATGCTGGCCGATGCGAACAGCGCCTTCCAACCCTGTTCCGGTCAGTCGTCCGCGCGCATGGCCGCGGCCGCGGGATCGTGGCAAAAGGAAGATGTCGTGCTCGCGTTCGAGCACGAGCACGCCGTACACGCGGGAAAGGTCACGCTGCGCGACTACGACTATCTCCAGCCGAATACCACGCTCGAAAGCTCGGTCTCGGGTCACGGACCCGCGGAGGTGTACGATTATCCCGGCGGCTTCACGAAGCCGGAGGCGGGGGATCGCTACGCGCGGGTGGCGCTCGAAGGGCGCGAACAGTGGGCGCAGGTCGCGCACGGCAACAGCACCTGCCGCGCCTTCGTGAGCGGCGGCCGGTTCGACTTGAAAGAGCACTTTCGGGGCGCCTTGAACCAGACCTATCTGTTGTGGCGCGTGAAGCATGCGGGGACGGGCGGCAACTTCGGCGGCGGCACGGGCGGCGCGTTCGAGTACCACAACGCATTTCTCGCGATCCCGCACAAAGTCCCGTTCCGGCCCCCGTCCGTCACCGAAAAACCGCTGGTCCGTGGATCCCAGACCGCCGTCGTCGTCGGGAAGTCGGGCGAGGAGATCTGGACCGACAAGCACGGTCGCGTGCGGGTGCAGTTTCACTGGGATCGTAACGGCAAGAAGGACGAGAACAGCTCGTGCTGGGTTCGCGTGGCCACGTCCTGGGCCGGGAAGAACTGGGGATTCATCCAGATTCCCCGGATGGGGCAGGAAGTGATCGTGGATTTCCTCGAGGGCGATCCCGACCAGCCGATCATCACGGGCCGCGTCTACAATGCCGATCAGATGCCGCCCTATGCGCTCCCGGGCGATCAGACCCAGAGCGGCGTCAAGTCGCGCAGCTCGAAGAGCGGCGGCTCCGACAACTTCAACGAGATCCGGTTCGAGGACAAGAAGGGGAGCGAGCAGGTCGTCGTCCACGCCGAGAAGGACATGCAGGTGACGATCGAGCACGATCGGACCGAATCGGTTGGGAATAACGAAACCATCAAGATCGGCAAGGATCGAACGGAGAGCGTCGGAGGCAACGAGTCGATCACGGTCGACAAGAACAGGTCGGAAACCGTCAACGGCAACGAGAGCGTCTCGATCAGCGGTACCCGGTCACTCTCCGTCACGAAAGACGAGACCATCGACATCAGCGGGAAACGGAGCGACTCGGTCACGAAGGACGAGGAGGTCTCGATCGGTGAGAGCCGCACTCAGAGCGTAGGGAAGGACGACAAGCTGAGCGTCGGAAAGACGTTGACCATCGATGTCGCCGACAGCATCACCCTCAAGACTGGCGATGCAACGATCACCATGAAGAAAAGCGGCGATATCGAGATCAAGGGCAAGAACATCACCATCCAGGGATCGGGGAAAATCGGCGTCAAGGCCGATTCGGACGTCAACATCAAGGGCTCGAAGGTCACGAACAACTGACGCAATGCTGCAATTCACGAACACGACTCCATTTGCCGGAATGATCTATCTGATCCCTGATCAGCAAGGGATCGATTGCTTGTTCACCGTCGTGAAGGCGACGCTCACGCTGGGCGAGCGCCTGGCGTTGGCGGAACCGCAGCTGCCCGTCGTCCTCGCGGACCAGTTCCACGGCGAGCCGGGGAAAACGAGCATCAAGCAACCGTCGGACATCAGCCTCACCAAACCCGGCAGCGACGTGCTGCTGCTCGGCAACGCGCACGCGCCGGGCGGCCGCCCCACTGCGGCCATGGACGTGACCCTCGCGGCGGGCGCGCTGCGGAAGACGGTGCGCGTATTCGGCGATCGCGTATGGGAGCGGCGCGGGCCGACCCACATCATGTCCGCGCCGGAGCCGTTCGAGACCGTCCCCCTCGTCTGGGAGCGAGCGTACGGAGGCGTGGATCAGGGAAAGTCAGAGTTGTACGGCGAGGCGCGGAATCCGGTGGGAAGCGGATTTCGGTCGAAGCACGGTGAGAAATCGCTCGACGGCATGCGGCTGCCGAATCTCGAGGACCCCAACGCGCTGATCGGGTCCTGGAAGGACGCACCGCCGCCGGCGTGTTTCTCGCCCCTATCCGCCCATTGGGAGCCACGCAAGTCGTACGCCGGGACCTACGACGAGCAGTGGCAGAAGCAGCGCGCGCCATTTCTGCCGCAGGACTTCGATCCGCGGTTCTGTCAGCTCGCGCCCCCGGGGCTCGTTGCCCCACGCTATCTGCACGCGGGAACGCCCGTCGAAGTCCAGGGCGTCACGCCGAGCGGGGCGCTGCGGTTTCAGCTGCCTCCGCTGCGCGTCGAGGTCACCTACCTGTTGGACGGCGCCCCCCAGGTCGAACCCGCCAACCTCGACACGATCGTGATCGAGCCGGACCAGAGCCGTCTGGTGCTGGTGTGGCGGGCGGCGTTTCGCTGCGACAAGAAGGCGTTGCGGATCAATGAAGTGCAGCCCGCAGTGCTCAAGGCCGCATGACCATGGCGGGAGACGTTGTCGTCGCCGGCGTGGGCATGATCACCGCGGTGGGACTCTCGGCGGCGGAAACGGCCGCGTCGGTGCGTGCCGGGACGGCGCGGTTCGCGGAGACCAAGCTGCTGGACAAGCGCCGCGCGCCGTTCACACTGGCGGAAGTCCCCGAAGCCGGACTGCCGCCGCTCGCGCCCGCGCTCGCCACCGGGGTGCTGTCGAGCCGCGAGACGCGGATGCTGCGGCTCGGCGTCGTGGCGCTGCGCGAGTGCCTGAGAGCGCTGCCGCAAGGCCAGCCGCTCCCCGCCCCCGCCCCCGGATTGGCGTTGGCGCTGCCGGAAACGAACACGAACCTCCCGCTCGATGCCAAGGCGTTCCTGCAGCGTTTCGCGCAGCAGGCGGCGGGAAGCTTCGATCCGCAGCGCAGCGACGCGGGATTCCGGGGTCGCGCGGGTGGACTCGGGGCCATCGGGCGGGCCGCGGAAGCGATCCGGACGGGCGTCGCCCCGTTCATGCTGGCCGGCGGTATCGATACCTATCGTGACCTCTACGTGCTCGGCGCGCTCGACCTGGAGCAGCGCGTGAAGTCCGCCGTCAATCTCGATGGATTCATTCCGGGAGAGGGAGCGGCATTCGTCCTGCTCGCGCGGCCGGATGTCGCGCCGACGCCGCTCGCAACCTTGTCTCAGGTCGCGCACGGGATCGAACCGGGGCACCTCTACAGCGAAGCGCCCTACCGGGGCGACGGACTGGCCGCGGCCATTCAGCAGCTCGTGCTGCAGGGCGGGCACGAGGGCCCGATCCAGGAGGTCTACTCCTCCATGAACGGGGAGAATCATTGGGCCAAGGAATGGGGCGTGGCATTCATCCGCAGCTCGGCGGCGTTTCTCACCGATCACGGCATGCACCACCCCGCCGATTGCTACGGCGACGCGGGAGCGGCGTGTGGTGCACTCATGGTCGGGCTCGCGGCGCACGGGATCAAGCACGGATATCGCCGCAGTCCGGCCCTCGTGTACGGATCGTCGGATCGCGGTGAGCGAGCCGCCGTGATGGTCAAGGCGGCGTAGGAGGGCGCGTGGGACAGACGACATTCGCGAATTCGCGCGGCATCGCGCACAAGAGCAGCAACGGGATGAGCACCGCGATGCCGGATGTCTGCAAGACACCGGCACCTCCCGCCGGGCCCGTGCCGATCCCGTACCCGAACCTCGGCCAGTCGTCCGATACGAGCGGGGGCCCGAGTGGCGTGACTACCGACGGTCAGATGCCCATGGTCAAGGGAGCCAAATACTCGAAGTCGTCGGGCGACGAGGCAGGGTCGGTGGGCGGGGTCATGTCGAGCTGCAACATGGGTGAGTGCGAGTTCATGATGTATTCGTTCGACGTGAAGTTCGAAGGCAACAACGTGTGCCGGATGGGTGATCCCCTGTTTCACAACAAGAAGAACATCATGGGATGATGCGATGACAGAAACTGTCGAAGGGATCGCCGCACTCGTCGACATGATGGAGGAAGACGAGAAGTGCAAGTACAAGCCGGACGAGCACGACTGGACGTGCACGCTGGACGGGGATCCCACACGGCTCGCCCGGAACATCACGAAGCATCGCTCCATAAAAAAACCCCGCGTGGTGATAACGCTTGCGAGTGTCAGCGATGACGTTTGGCCATCCCAGGCGCATCACCTGATCCCGTGGCAGCAGCTCCAGAAGCATGCGGTCACCCAGTGGCTCAGCGACGCGCCGTCCAAGGCGCCAAAGAAGCTGCTCAAGCCCAACGGATACAGCGTGGACCACGGCAACAACGGCAAGTTCATGCCGTATGCGTCGGATCTGACGGATTGGAGCGGCGCCACGAAGACCAAGAAGCGGAAAATCGTGGAAAAGCTGATGTCGATCGTGGGTATTCAGCTGCATCAGGGGCCGCACAGCTACAAGCCGTATGGAGTCGGCGAAGAGGGATACAAGACGCGCGTGGGAGAATACCTGGCGAAGATCCATAACAACTCGGTCGATCACTACGCCGCCAAGCCACCCTGCACGGACTGCAAGGACAAATCCAAGGGTGGCAAGCAGTCGCCGCGGCGCAACGTGGTCGACTACATGGACAAGGCGTCCGAAGGGCTCGAAGGGGACATCGACGGTGGACGCATCTACGTTTCGCGGCGCGCCGCTGATTTTGTCGAGGCTGGCGGCGCGTTGGGCGACGATGCGTGACGAGCGCACCAGAACGCGATGCCATACTCACTGTACCGTGACCTGACCGCGGGCGGCGGCGCCCTGATCGATCAGACGTCGCATTGGGACGTGAACCTGTTTTCCGGCGCCAAGCTGCCGCCGGACTTCGAGGTGCCGCTCACGTTCGAGATCGATCTCGACACGGAAGGGCGCCGCATGCCGACCCTGTTCATGGTCCCGGCCCTCGTCGCGCGCAAGCCGTTCTTCGACGCCTTGCTGCGAGCCGGCGTCGATAACGTCGACGCCTACGCCACCGTGATTAGTAACACGCAAACGGGTGAGCGCTTCACGGATTACCTGTTCCTGAACGTGGTGGGGCGCGTGGCGGCCGCGGACCTGGCAGCCAGCGCCCATCGGCCCCTCGGGGGAGGCATGCAGCTGATCGATCAGATCACCATTCCCCGTGACCGCTTGCCGCAGTCTCACATCTTCCGGCTCGCGGAAGACGAACTCAAGGTCGTAATTTCCGACTCGCTGTACGAGAAGCTCGCCGGGGCCGGGTTTGACGATGTGTATTTTCAGCCAGTGACCGTGCGTTGAGGACAGCCGCGCGGCGACTTCGACGGAGACGCGTATGAGCCTCTTGGATACCGAGATTTCCGGAACATCGGTGTGTCGCGCCGCGGTGGTCACGGTGCATGCCAACGACGTCATCGTGGCACTCGATGAACGACCGGCACAGCTGATCCACTGCACCCAGCTCGAGACCGTCCAGGGTCCGCCACCGCAGCTCGAGACGGGAGACGCGGTTCTCGTCTGGCGCACTGGTCCCGAGGCGGACGAGGGCGTCGTCCTCGGGCGCGTGGGAAAGCGTGCGGCGCGAGCACCCGCGCCCGACCAACCCGAGGAGCTCGTGCTCGAGGCGAAGCGTGCCCTCACGCTCCGGGTCGGCGACGGCTCCATTACAATCCGGGAAGACGGCAAGATCCTGATTAGAGGAAAGGATCTCGTCTCGCACGCGACCCGTACGAACCGCATCAAGGGCGGTTCCGTCCAAATCAACTGACGCCGAGCACGTGACCGCACCAGCGACTTACATCCCGGACATCCTCGAGGAGCACGTCGAGGAGCTGGCCTTCCTGTGGGGCCAGCGGCGCGGCGCCGTGCGCTCCCCGCGCTACACCGTGCGCGCGTTCTTCCATCTCGAGGAGCGGCTTGCGGCGCACCTCCAGGGCGTCCTCGCGGTGGGCGGCGAAGCGTTGCCCCTGCTCGAAGACACCCTGCGCGAGGGCGACCCGCTGAGCACGTTCGCCGCGGCCTACGCGCTGCTACATCATGCTGACGCGACAGCAACAGGACGGGTGCTCGACGCGTTTGCCCGTGCCAAAGGCGGCGGGCTCGCAGCTTTGCGCGATGCACTGTGCCACGGACCGGCGGGTTCCTTGCTGCCGCAGCTCCAGGCCATGATCCATGGCACGCCGCTCGAGCGCGCCGTCGCCGCGGCCGAGATCTTCGCGTTTCACTCGAAAGTCCCGATCAACGAACAACGCGTGCTGCGCTTCTTGAACGACGAAGACGCTGCGGTCCGGACCGGCGGCTGGCGTCTCGCGGGCTATCTGGGCATGCGTCTCGACCCGAAGAGCTATGCGGCCGGCCTGCGCGACGACGCGGTCGTTCGCCGTGCCGCCCTGCACGCCGCCGCCTGGGCCGGCGAGCCTGCGATTCTCACCGTGACTCGCAAGCTCGCGGACGCGCCCTCGCTCGAGCATTTTGATGCGCTCGAGCTGCTCGCCATTCTCGGGGCACCGGACGATCTCGCCCGGTTCGCCACTATCGGACGATCGGACGCGCTCGGTCCAGCCCGATTCCGGCTGCTCGGCAGCTACGGAAATCCCGCGCTCATCGATCTCCTGCTCGACGGCATGCGAATCCCGGACCCCGCGGCCGCCGTCGCGGCCGGCGCCGCGTTCACGAAAATGACCGGAGCGGACGTTACTTCGACGACGGTGGTGCGCACCGCCGCCGAGGCTCCCGCCGACGAATTCGAAGCGGAGTTCCAGGATGAAGTGGCGTTGCCGGACCCCGAGCTTGCGCGGCGGCATTGGGAGAAGGCGCGTGCCCGGCTCGAACGCGCGGCGCGCCTGTGCCGTGGGGTCGACGTGGCGGGACCAATCACGCCCGAAGAGTTCGCGCTGCTCGACATGGAATCCCGCTGGGAAGCGTCGCTCCGAGCGCGCTTCAACGGCGTGTGGTCCGGGTCACCGCTGCGCCTCGAACGGTTCCCCCAGCCGCGCCGGTGAGCACGCTCCATGGCGACGCTCGATAGCGCCTCGTTCCCCGATGACGAGGATGGAAGACGCTGCTCGCCAACGGGCAACGCGCGCTCTCCAACCTCACGGGCGTAGGCGTCGTGAAAAACGGAGCGTACCTGATCGCGCCCAGGAAGCTCAAGCCGGATCGCGATGGACTGAAGGCCAACTATCTAACGGTATGGCAACAATGCACGATCGTGTACGACCCGGATGAACCAGGGGCGGAAGTAGAACCCGGGACGCGCACCCTGAAGCACGGACAGATCAATCACATCATTCGCGACAATCTCAAGTATCCCGGCCCTCCGAATCCCGCCAATCCCGCGGAGGACTAGGGCAGAGGCAAGTCCGACTCGAGGTACCCTCGCTCGATCAGCATCTCCAGCAACGCAGCGAGGTGATCCAGTTGGAACTCTGGCGGCACGGCGCCTGCCTGGTGGAGGGCTTCATGGACCGCGCGCCCGCTCCGGCCCGCCCCGAACGCCGACACGACGCCGAGCATCCAGGGCTCGATGGTCGTCGCCGCCCTGAACGGCCGTTCCGTTTCCAGCACGACCTGCTTCGGCTCGAGCTGCCCCTCGCGGGGCGCGTAGCGCAGCGCCACGCGCAAACTCGGAGCGAGGCGGTGTGTCGCGTCGAGCAGGGTCTGTGACAGCGTTCCAGCCGCCTCGCGTGTCCGGCGCCAGGTAAACCAGCGCAGCGCCCACTCGAAGCACGCCCCGTCGGTCTCGTGGCTCAACCGGGGGCGCGCGGTCACGGGAGCGCCCGGTTCGTCGGCGAAACGCCGGCGCAAGACGAGCGCACCGTAGATGTGACGCTCAAGCCTCGCATCCCGGAAGCGCTGCTCCCAGCCAAGGGCGATCTCGCCGGACGTTGCTCGCGCTTTCTCGTCGAGCCAGCGGGCAACCTGTTCGCGCGACTGCGCCTCGTGCTCGGCGAAGATGACGTCGAACTCGTCCGAACGGTCGCCCAGCCACCGCCGCATGCGTTGCTCGAAGGGGCCATCCGCTGAGTCCCACCCCGCCGAGACCGCGTAGAAGGTCCCTCCCGGTCGCAGGAATCCTGGGAGACCTTCGACGATCCGCCGGATGATGTGCTCACCGGCCTCGCCGGCGTCACGATAGATCTGCGCTGGCGCGAGGGCTGGCACGTACGGCGGATGCGCGATGATTCGATCAAACGTGCGGCCCCGCACCGGCTCGTACAGATCCCCCTGGACCACCTCCAGGTTGTCGCAGCTGTTCAGCAGCCCATTGAAGCGGGCGAAATGGCCGGCCCGCGCCGTGAGATCGGCGGCTACCACCTGCCGTGCCTCACGGCTCAGCGCCAGCGCCCCAATTCCCGTGCCGGAACAGAGGTCTAGGACCTCCTCCGCAGGACTGCGGCCGAGAATGCGGAGAAATCGCAATGTGCCCGAGAAGATGGCCGGAAACACGATGTCCGCGGGAGGTTTGAGGGGCGACAGATCGGGTTTGTCGTAGCGGTCCGATGCGATCAGCACGCCGCCCACGGGATACAGCAGCACCGGTGAGTAGTAGGCGACGCCATCGCGCTCGGCATCCTCTCGCACGGGTCCGAGCCGTACCAGATCGAGCGCCACGAGCGCGTTCCGGGCCGTGGCTCCCAGCTTTCGGTCCAGCTCGGCCGGCAGAACGGGCTGCCCGAACAAGAAGATTTTGATGAGTAGCGATAGCGGCGCCGAATCGCCGACGGCTCGATCGAGATCTTCCGGTCGGGCGCGGGCCAGATCGGCCATGGAATCGATGCCGATCGTGCGGCAGATCGTCCCCTCGTCGTACTCGACCTCTCTGAGGAGCGAGCGGATACGTGAGAAATCGGCCCTACTGCCGTGGCGCAGCGGAACTGCGGGGTTGGTGGCAGACGTGGTCATGCGCGCGCTGCTCAGCGGTTCAGAAAATCCTTCCTCATGTACGGGATGCTCTTGGTGATCAGATCCTCGGCGGTGCTCTCGATGCAATCGAGCACCGCGCCATCCGAAGTGCCGTCGGCAATCGCCTTACTCTGCATGCCCGTGCTCACCATGATCTCTCCCACAGCCCCCTTCTTGTTCACTTCGGGCGGATACCTCACGATCGAGCCCGAGAGGGTGCATTTCGTCTTGCCGTCCGCCTTCTCGATCTTCGAAACCTCGAGCCGGATGGCATAGCCCTTCGGTTGTTTGTCGGATTTGTTGCGGGTGAAGCCCGCAGTCTTGTCGATAATTCCCTCGACCTTTGCTTGCATCTTGTTCTCAGCCTTGGTCGATAGGGCGCCTGCCTTGGTGCCCTTGAACAGCTTGTCCGAGAAGTCCGTGTTGTCGGTATCCACAAAGATGCTTGGCATTGTTCGACTCCTAATCGATGCTGAAGTCCTGGCCCTCGCTCATGTCCAGGGTGACGGCATCGAACCAATCGCTGCCCACCTGGATCTTTGTCTCTTTCGTCATCGTTACGTCGTGGATGGAGGCGGTCAGGATCCGAGGGTTACTCGACCCCACCTGGTCGACCTCAATGCTCATGAAGTCGAACGCCCGACCCTTGGGAAAGTATGGCTTCGTGTCCAGCCTGATCAGGATGGTGAAGGCCCGGGACTGGTTGGAGGCCTCGAACACCTTTCGCAGGTGCGGAAGGGACGGCGCCTTCTCGGTGGCCGGGCCGTTGGTCGAATCCCCGGCGACCACGCCGCCGAGCGCGATGGCCTCCTTCTTGTTGGGTGTTTTCTTGTCGCGCCAATCTATCCGCATGGCGTAGTTGAACTTCATCGCCGCCCTCCCGTGGACCGGTCGGCCTACTCGTCGCTGTCTCCCGTTATCACCAGCGTCCCAATTCCGCCCTGCTGGAATCCTCCGAGTTGGTCGAAGATCTGGTCCATCGCGTCGCGACTGGAATCGACACCGCCCGCGAGGAGCGCGGTGCCGGGGGCGATGCACCCGGCTAATTCGTCAGGGTAGTTCGCGGCATGAATGAGAATCGCGGCGACGTCCCCGTCTTTGGTCTTCTTGCCGTGATTGAGCACGCGAAGTTGGCGGCGGCGGGAGGGGACGAGCTTGTCTCCCTTCTTGGTCCATTCTTGAGCGTTGGGCGAAAACTCCATCTTCACGGTATAGGTTCCCGGATCCAGGGATAGGAACCCATCACGTCGCTCGACTGCCCACATGTGGGTCGACCCGATCGTGAGCTCGTCGATTTCTCCAGTCGAGCCTTTGTGCTTTACCGTCTGCCCGGTGCGGCGCAACGTGATGTCTGCCATAGGACCGGAGAATGTATCCCCAGTCGGGCACGAGCGCGAAGATGTTCTAGGGCCCTGCCAGCCGACTCGTATTCAACCCCAGCGCTACCCCAACGAGCAGCATGCTGTGCTTCCAATTTTGGGCGACGACGGGGCCGCCTCTGGGAAACGTGACGTCCCCGACTGAGCCACAGTGGTACGACACCCGCGGTACGAACGCAAACTTGGACCAGCGCGGCAACTCAGCGCCCGTGCCGACCGTCACCCCCACCCGATTCCAAGCCCGATGGTCGTGTCGGGGATGACTTCGGCTTGTGACCACCCTACTCCTCCTTCAACGAACACTGCTCCATGCGCCGCGGGCAGCTCGCCGTGTACAGCGCGACCGCGTGCCTGATGTGATGGTTCGCGGTGCTCACTTCCGCCCACCCAGCACCCCAGAGTGACAACGGAACCAGGATGAGCGGGAACTCCTGCTGCTCCTTTTTCTTGTCGCCGGTGGCGACGACGTTTCCCACATGTTGTATTGCACCACCTCGGTCGCTGAGCCCAAAATGACCAACCACATGCCAGCTTTCGCATCTCTCTTGTACGACACGTAGTTGGCTTTGGCGCCGGGACTCACGCTCGTCAGCAAGGTGTCGAGCGGCACCGGAGTGCGATGGGCACTCGCGAAAAGCTCCCAGCCTTTTGTGCCCTTCTGGAGCTCCAACCGACACGGTTCGCATGTGCAGCTCGTGTCGGCAGCGGCGATGGTCGAGTCGTGGGCTGCCACGACGGAGTCCTGAGCCGGTAAACGTCCTACGCACATCGCGGCGATCGCGAACAGCGCGGCTTGTGTTCTCATTCCTCCTGCGGCCGTGGTTATCAGGACTGGCGCGAAGGTAGGAGACAGCGGTTAAGAGGGAGTTAAGCGAAGGACCGTTGTTGCACCGGCGCTGATCTAGGCTTCCGCGTGTCCTCACCCCCTCACTGCCCATTCGCCTGGTCCTGACCCCCTCACTGCCCATTCGCCTGGTCCTGACCCCCTCACCGCCCATTCGCCTGGTCCTGACCCCCTCACTGCCCATTCGCCTGGTCCTGACCCCCTGGCCCCCTCTCCCTTCGGGAGAGGGGGAACTATGTGCGGGCTTTGGGTTCGCGTCGCGCGAAAGCGAGACCCGCATTCGCTCGCATTGTGGCATTCATATCCGTGGATCCTCTCCGGAAGGTCTCGGCCCAGCAACGCATCGAGCTCGCTCGGCGATTGCGCTCCCGGCCAACGCCGATGGAACGACATGCGTGGTCGTTGCTGAGAGATCGACAGGTACTCGGATTGAAATTTCGTCGCCAGCATATCCTCCACGGGTTCATCGTGGACTTCTGCTGTCTCGAGCGAAGAGTCGTGATCGAACTCGAGGGCAACGCGCATGAGGGCCAGGAACGCTCGCAATACGATCGGGCGCGAGCCGATCTGCTGATGGCCGCGGGTTACACGGTGATCCGAATCCGGAATCGCGATGTGACCCGCGAACGCTTGGAATCTCTATTGAGCGACGGACGCACGTTCGTAGTTCCCCCTCTCCCGAAGGGAGAGGGGGTCAGGGGGTGAGGACCAAACAGCCGGAGCGTGTGCCAGGGGCTGAGGACCAAAACGGCTGGAGAGAGTGTGCCAGCAGTAAGGACTCACACGCGGAGTGCGGCAATAGCGGTCGCCCAGCACCGATTGGAGGTGGGAGAGGAGCAAGTCGGCCTGGCGGCCGGTGGCACCCATAGAGACGAAAATATGCCCTCCCTACCCTTTTCCGAGGGTTTTTTCTTATTATGTAGGGAGTTAATCCCAGGGGCCTGTTTGCTCGATCGCGATCGCCGCATCTCCCCTCCGCGCCGTTCCGGCCTCGATCGCCGTGTCGGTGATCGTCGCAACTCCGACATCTCTGTCATCGAAGAGTCCCGTTCCGGGCTCGACCGCCGTCAAGCAGGAGAACGCCGTTCGGGCTTGGGCCGGCGCCGCACCGAGCTGTCGTCGCATCCCGCGACGGTGCTGTTCGTGGGACGGCATGCGGCGGACGGGCGGCTGCTGCAGGAGCTGTTCGAGGCGTCACCCAAGAACCGGTTCGCGCTCGAGATGATCGAGCAGCCCAAGGAGGCGCGGACTCGGCTGACCCACGGCGATGTGGACGCGGTGCTGCTCGATGCCTCGCTCACGGACGCGATGCAGGGACTCGAGACGCTCGCCAGCGTCGAGCCCGCCGCCCCGATCCTGCTGCTCTCGCCCACCGAAGACGAAGAGCTGGGCCTCTCGGCGCTCAAGGCCGGGGCGCAGGATTTTCTGGTCAAAGACCGGCTCGACCGCCAGGTGCTGGTGCACGCGATCCGCTACGCGATCGAGCGCCACCGGCTCAAGAACCGGCTGCGCGATCTCTCGCTGATGGACGAGCTGACCGGCCTGTACAACCGCCGCGGCTTCGTGACGCTCGCCACGGAAGACCTGCGGCTCGCGCGGCGCAACAAACAAAATCTGCTGGTGGCGTTCGGGGATCTCGACGACTTGAAGCAGATCAACGACACGCTGGGGCATGCCGAGGGCGACACGGCGATCAAGGACGTGAGCGGCATCCTGCGGCGCACGTTCCGCGACTCGGACCTGATCGCACGGATCGGCGGCGACGAGTTCGCGGTGCTGGTGCGCGGCGCCGACACGGATCACGTCGAGGTGATCCGGCGCCGGCTCAAGGACGAGCTGGCGATGTTCTCGCGCAGGGCCAAGCGGCGCTATCGCCTCAAGATCTCGCTCGGGTTCGCGCAGCGCGCGGCCACGAATCTGGTGTCAGTCGAGAGCCTGCTCCGCGCCGCCGATCGCGCGCTGTATCAGGAGAAGCGCCGCCACGAGCGCGAGAGCGGTGAGCACGACGCGATCACCAACTCCAAGTCGCTCGAGAAGCCGCCGTACGAGGCCCGCGCGATCGACATTTTGCTGGTGGAGGACAACGCCGAGGATGCGGCCCTCACGCGCCGCGCGCTCGACCAGGCCAGACTCCAGAATCGGCTTTCGATCGTGGCCGATGGGTTCGAGGCGCTCGCGTTCCTGAAGGGCGCCACGCCGTTCGAGACCGCGGCCCAACCGGACGTGGTGCTGCTCGATCTTGACCTGCCGCGCATGGACGGGCACGAAGTGCTGTCGGAGATGCGCCAGGACCCGTTGCTCAAGGACATTCCGGTCGTGGTACTCACGGCGACGCAGAGCGGGAACCCCGACTTCAACGGCTCGGAGCCGGACGCGTTCCTCACGAAGCCGGTGAACTTTCACCGGCTGGCGGACGCGATCAAATCAGTGGCGGGGTTCGGCTTTACTATCGTAAAGCTCTCGGCGTAGCCTCAGTTCCCCCCTGAGTTTTCCTAGAGGGGCACGAGGTGAATACCCGTGACCTTCATCACCCAATAGCCTCCCACACACCGGCGTGACTCACCGCACGGCCCTCCCCTTCCGCGCGACACACGTTCTCCAATGGCCCTACCCACCGCCGTGCAACGACTGCTCAAACTGATCGGCCTCGGCGCCTGCTACGTGATCGCGGGGAAGCTCGGGCTCACGCTCGCGTTCGTGCACGCCAGTGCCACGGCGGTGTGGCCGCCCACCGGAATCGCCATCGCGGCACTCCTGCTTATGGGGCTCGACGCGTGGCCCGCGATCTTCGCCGGCGCATTCATCGTCAATCTCACGACCGCGGGGACCGCGCTCACCTCCGCCGCAATCGCCGCGGGCAATACGCTCGAAGCCGTGATGGGCGCGGCGTTCGTGATGCGCTGGGGCAACGGCGACCGCGTGTACATGCGGCCGCGCGATATCGCGCTGTTCGCGATCCTCGCGGCCGGCCTGAGCACGACGATCGCGGCGAGCGTGGGAGTGACCACGCTCTCGGCCGCGGGCTTCGCGCCGTGGGCGAAGTACCGCGCGATCTGGTTCACCTGGTGGCTCGGCGATGCCACCGGCGCGCTCGTCGTCGCACCGGTGCTCTTGCTCTGGGCGGCTCCGGGGCATTTACGGTGGACCCGGCTGCTGCGGATCGAAATGGTGATGTTCGCCGTGTGCCTCGTGTTCGTGAGCGAGCTCGTGTTCGGCGGCGTGGTGGGCGCGGGGTGGAGCCACGAGCCGCTCGAGTTTCTCTGCATCCCCCTCTTGCTGTGGGCGGCGTTTCGCTTCGCGCCGCGCGATGCGGCGACCGCCGTCGTGCTCCTGGGGGCGATCGCGATTCGCGGCACGGTGCACGGCCACGGTCCATTCGTGCGCGCGGGTGCGAACGAATCGCTGCTGCTGCTGCAAAGCTTCATGGCCGTCACTTCACTCACGACGCTCACGGTCGCGGCGATCGTGGCGCGGCGCCGCCGCGCCGAGCGCTGGTTCCGCGCCTTATCGATGAAGGACGCGCTCACCGGGCTCGGCAACTACCGGCAGCTCGAGGAGGCGCTGGAACGTGAGCTGACGCGCTCGCAGCGCACCGGGCGGCCGTTCGCCGTGCTGCTGTTCGACCTCGATGGCCTGAAGCAGATCAACGATCGCCATGGCCACCTGACCGGCAGCCGCGCCCTGGTGCGCGTCGCCGAGGTGCTCAAGGGCACCGCGCGCGCCATGGACACCGCGGCGCGCTACGGCGGCGACGAATTCGCCGTGATCCTCCCCGAGACCGACGAGGCGGCGGGGCGGAGCGTGGCGCGGCGTGTGGCCGCCGCGGTCGCCGCCTCGACTGAGTTGCCGCCGATCTCCGTAAGCGCGGGGATCGCGATCTATCCGCGAGACGGGCTCGTCATCGACACACTGCTGGAACAGGCGGACAAGGCGTTGTATGGAGACAAGGTCAGGCACGTAGCGCGGTAGGTAGTAGCTTAATCCCACATGCCGGCGTCACCCAGATCCCTGTTCGATCGCCTCTCCCAGGCCCTGGGAGCTCGCTATCAGATCGAGCGCGAGCTCGGCGCCGGCGGGATGGCCAGCGTCTATCTCGCGCGCGATCTCAAGCACGATCGCCTGGTCGCGATCAAGGTGCTGCGCCC
>Ga0335080_10001010_pt1 | contig 26834 bp, 19 predicted proteins | sample Lox_Sample_34_FD_206720 | JGI IMG/M metagenome (GOLD analysis project Ga0335080, IMG submission 206720) | Soil microbial communities from Loxahatchee National Wildlife Refuge, Florida, United States - Lox_Sample_3.4 | ecosystem: Environmental > Terrestrial > Soil > Wetlands | place: USA... | reverse complement strand
GATGTCATCACGTCAGGAAAGTAGCCACGCGGACGTCCCGATGCGTATTGGCTGTTCCGCGTTGCTGAGACGGAGGGCGGAACGGCCTTATCGCAGTGCTGTCCCGACGGGACTCTGCTCAGTCTGCATTCTTCCGGTTCGCTCGCGTGCCTGGAGCCAACCTGCCCATAAGAGGGCTTCAGCGAGAATAAAAAGAAGGAATCCGAGGAACGCAGGCAGCAGGTGGAAGAAGTCGGTGTAGCCCACGACGAAATGGACGCCGATGGCTCCTCCAAATCCTGCGCATCCCATCAGGGCGACCACTTCGACGAAGCTCCGGTTCAGCTCTGCATTCCGGGACATGAAGATCAGCAGGCATCCGATCGAGCACAGGCCGCCTCCGAATCCTGAACGGTCGTGTGAAATCACCGGGATCAACGACGGTGAGACGTGTCGCAGGAATTGAACGTCGAGCTCGATGAATCGAAGGTCCGACGGCACAAAGACGCGCGTCATTCCGAAGATGGCAATTGTAGATCCTGCGAGAATGAGGCCCACTGCGCAGCAGCCCAGCAGAATGCGGCCCCACTTCGCGGAAACGCCTTCATGCTGCTCTCGATCCCGGGTCGATCGGAGGGAGAAGTTCTGCGGTCGCCCTCGCCATAGTCCAAACAGAAACACGGGCAGTAGAAACAGGGTTGCGACCCCGTGCCAGGTGTCGAGGTATCCCTGGCCCAGATACGTCAGAAAGGCGAGAAACCCGATTCCGCCGGAAGACGCCAATGCCCACCATGCCCATGCTTCGCGCTTTTGCATCGGGAAGGCGGCAACCCACAAATAACCAAACCCGATCGCCAAGAGGGTTCCGCCGTAGGCCACGCGGTCGTGAAACATGAAACCCAGAAGATGCGCATTGCTTGCGTGCATCAGCGCTGCTGAGTCCATGCCGATTGCGTGACTGTCCTGGGGAAGCAGCTGTCCCGAAACGGACTGAAGAATCGCGAACCCGCCGCTCAGGCAAAGCGCAATGCCGGTGAGGGCGATAAGAAAGCGGCCATCAGCGAGTGCGACATTGACGAGACTGCGATCATCTCGTTCAATACGGGGAAGCATGGCTGCATCATACTGCAGCTCTGCAGATCAGGCAGGAGCGACTTAGCGCGAATACTCGCGATTTTGCCGGTAGATCGGTCCGGCATGCCATTCGCGCGTATCAAACATCCGCTTCGACGTGCACTTGTGGCAAGTCTGGTGCGCATCGTAGCCGTGAAAGCGCTCTTCCCTGTTTGTCCGCGGCCAGCTCCATTGGTGGACGGGGCAGCGAAGCACCAACAGGACGCGGTCGAGCCCTTCCACAATTTCCGTACCGGCGGATTCACGCCGGCGCGCGGTTTTGTGCAGGATCTTCCGGCTGATCTTCGAGTAGATGGGGAAAAGTTGGGCAGTTGCCACGTGTGAACCCTCAAATGCGACTGCATGGCCGCGTCCAGGCGGCATTCCTTCAGCACGCCCCGACTCCGAACGTTCGAACTTCAACGTTGTAGAGGTCGTGCTTCCTTGCAACAGCGCTGAGTGGTTCGGGACTGAGACTATTCTATGCGCACGAGGACGACGAACCAACCCTCAGTCGCGGGAATGCCAGAACGTCTCGTACAGGCCCATTCTCGACCGAAAGCGTCCTGAGAACATGTGTTCCAAATCACGCTGCAAAGACAAGTTCGGGCATGGTCCGCCGAAACCACTTTCGTGGTGATCAACTTACATCAACGGAATCAACTGTTTGCATAAAGAAGGTCCAACCTCAGCCTTGGGATGAGCATCTTTATCACTGTGCGAGCACATTTGCCAGATCGAGGTGTCGCCGGAAGTCGCTCAATTGTTGGGGTATCCAGTGAGTTCCGCTATTTCACGCGTTGTAATTAAATCCGATCAAAAAATCCCCACGCCTGGTCAAGTCGTCGGCGTGGTTGGTAAAAGCGGACTCTACATTGTGATGAATGTGGACAGAGATGATCGCGTCGTGCAGTTGATGGAAAAAGAAGGCCGGCACCGGCTGACGAAGGTGCCTATTTCCTCAATAAGAGCTTTCAACCAGAATCTTGCCCGGGCTATCCGGCGTTTTCTTGACGCCAGAGATGAAACTGAGAAGGACCGCTAATCGACGATGCCTAATTCACTGAAGATCCGAGGAGATTCGGGGTCTCCGTCATCCAGAGTTGCCTCGCTGACAGTGGAACGTGGCGACCTATAGACTCAGACCATGAGCTGCATTTTCTGCCAGATCATCGATGGGAGCATTCCTTCCAAGGCGATTTACCAGGACGATCACTGCTATGCCTTCGCGGATATCAAGCCACAGGCGCCGGTCCATATCCTGATCGTTCCGCGCGAGCACATTGCCTCGATCGTACAAGCCAAAAAAGAACATAATTCGCTTCTGGGACACCTGCATTGGGCTGCGGCTGAGATTGCGCGTTCGAGGGGACTCACCCAGGGTTTTCGAACCGTGATCAACACCGGAGACGATGGTGGGCAAACCGTCGATCACCTGCACGTTCATCTGCTTGGTGGGCGCCAGATGACGTGGCCTCCCGGCTAGGCACGGTTCTGAGTTTCGCCGATTTCCACCTGACGACGTGACCTCCCATATCTCAAAAGCGAGAAGTGAGGCATTCCGGCCCCTTCAAAGGGGGCGCATGTCCTTAGCACGAAGGGCGTCCGCCGCACGGACGCCCTTCTCTTTCACCACCTGACCCGGCTACCAGCTACATCGCCGGTTGCGGCACGTACTCGTCTTCGTCTTCCATTCCGTATCTGCGCAGCAGGTTCGGCAGGCTCTGGGAGAAGGCAGAGCGCGGCATCACCGTGTCGCAGCCGGCTTCGACGGCTTTCAACTTCAGGTCGCCCTGGAGATGATTCAGGAAACCGATGATTGAAGTGGCCTTCTTGAACTTCGCCTTGAACTTCGGAATGAGCGTCATCGGCTTGGCATTCAGGTTGTTCAGATCGAAGACAAGGAGGGTCGGCGTCTCAGGGGCTTCGAGAATGCGCGAGACGGTGTCCTTCTCGCCCTTCACGAATTCCACCTTGATGCCCAGCTTCTTGGCCGTCTCCTGGATTTTCGCCTGGAAGAACAAGTCGTCGATGAAGCAGAAGATCCGAGTGGGCGCGTCGGCCTTTACGGGAATGCTCGGCGCCCCGACGTTGATATCGCCGCCGTAGTACCCGCCGTGGTGTCCATTGCCGGAGAGGGGGATGGTCGAGGGCGGCGCATCGGCTACATTGCCATTCGCCACCCGGTAGCTGTGATCCATCGGGCCGACAAACATCCGCGGACCCTTTTGCCTGTCCTTGCGGCGACCCTGGTGCTGCGGAGCAATGCTGTTGCCAGGCTGCGGTTGGGGAGCGCCATTTTTCTGCTGGAAGAATTTCTTCTTCTTGCGGTGGCGGCCTGAACCCTGTTTCTGCTGCCCGTTTTGCGGCTGCGGCTGAGGCGGCGCCTGCGGCTGCGGTTGGGCTTGCTGCGCAGGCTGGTTCTGCTGGAACTGCTGTGGCTGCTGCCCGCCCTGCTGGGATTTGTTTTTGCGACGACGCCGGCGGCGCCGATGTCCTTGCGACTGTCCCTGGCCGTTTGCCGGGGCCGGCCCCGTCTCTGATTGGGGCACTGTCGGTTCTGTTGTCATGCGTGCACTTCCTGGCACTGTGCTGTGTGGTGCATTACTTCTCTTGGGTCAGCATTTTCGAAATCTGGGGGTGCTGAGCTTCCCTTTCCCAGCCGCGTGTCTCCCAGGGAGCGGGAGCACGTCGGACGGTAGCTTTCGCTTTCCTGACGATGCCGTGTACTTTGCCGGGGAACGGAACTCTCAACGCAATCTATCACGAACTGTGCGAACCCACGACCGTCATCCGGCGGGTGAACCTTTCTTGCCCAGCGCACCGCGCCATGTTCTCTTCTGCTCCACTCGACGATTGCTCATCGGGATCCCCACCGAGAACGACGCACTTAGTCTGATGCGACTCCGGGGCCAAACATCTAATCGAAACACTCAAGCCAATCTACCCGTTGAAACCCACTGCGACAGTTCCCGGCTGCCCCGGTATATCTGATGCGAACGTTCTGCGGTGTTTCCCTTTGGGTGATGCCTGTCCTATAGGATTCTTCGCGCTCCCGCCAGATCGGCCGGTCTCCTGTTAAGCGAAGAATACTTTTGTCAGCGGCGAGCCTTCTCTGCCCAAATCCGGGTGGTTCGCTTCAGCCGCTTGATAGGCAAATTCGATAGTACAGGGTCCCGCGCATCAACGCAAGTAGCAGCTGCCTTCTGTGTTCCGGTACGGGCGTAACGCCTAACTGCGGAAATCTCTCTCAAAAGCACGAAACGCCACTCATTGAGTGGCGTCTCGCGTCCCTGCGCTGGTCACTGGCCTCCCAGCAAATTGGCGATGGTTATATCCATCGCGCTTTTTACAGGCTCCCTCGGCCGGTCTACCGCTTCTTTGGCGGATGCTCTTACCGAGTGTCTGCTGTTTTGCGGGCTGGCCGGATTTCTTTCCAGCAGCCGGTACATCACTGGCACTTCTCTAGTTTGCAATCGACGTGCCGTTTGTCCTTGTCTTTGATTTCAATCACTTACGCGAGTGTGATCCTCTAGTCCGTTTTGATTCTGGTAAACCCGCTGTTTTCCACTTCAAAAAAACGTAGATTGGAGTGTTATCGCTGACATTGGCTGCAGTAGTGAGTGCTTCTCCCAGCCACCACAATTCTCCTGATGGGATTTCCACATTTTCGACAAGGCTCACCGGTCCGCTGGTAGACGCAGTGTTCGAGCTGGAAGAAACCAGGCGCGCCTTCAGCGTCGACATAATCGGAAACCGAGGACCCGCCGAGGCGGATGGCGTGTTCAAGAATTTGCCGGAGAGCCTTTCGCAATTCTTCCAGTTCCAGTTTCGTCAGGCGACCAGCTCTTTTGCGTGGCCGAATTCCGGCACGAAAGAGGCTCTCGTCGGCGTAGATGTTTCCTACTCCAGCCAATAATGTCTGGTTGAGCAAAGCAGCCTTGATCGCGAGCTTTCGGGTTCGAAAGAGCTCAGCGAAATCCGCTGCGGCAATTGTCAGCGGCTCCGCTCCGGGGCCCGTAAATTTCTTGTCACGATTAAGATCGCGGAATTCCAGCCGGCCGAATCGCCGGGGGTCGACGAACCGCAACTCCTGGCCGCTCTCGAGGGTAAGCCGTGCGTGGGTGTGCTTCGCCACGGGAGTATCCGGAGTGGTGACAAGCAGCCGCCCTGTCATCCCAAGGTGGACAATCCACTGTGCCGCGATCGAGGCGGTGTTCTTTTCGGGTTCCCCGGCCGCAGAGCCGCGACCTTGCGGCCCAAGCTCCATCACAATGTGCTTTCCGATTCGGTGGACCGATTGGATTTGCCGCTCGACCAAATGTTTTGCCTGACGGACAGGAGATGTCTTGAAGGGCTCCCGGTGCGAGCCAAACCAAGCTTCCAGGATCCGGTCGCCGCGTACGCGGACGTTCACGCCGCGGGCGATCGTCTCCACTTCAGGCAGTTCAGGCATGCCTCAATTCTAGGGGATCTCAGCGGGTGAAACTGGATGGCTCATCGACTTGAGAACTCGCGGGCCTGAATGGGGCTATTCAGCTTTCGCCGAATGATGATCGTCGGACTTTCGGATTTTGCTTGCCTCAAAGCTCACGATCCGCCATACCCCGTGCGCATCCATTACGTACACGCGCGTGTACCGATAACTGCCTGAAATGTCGCCGTCGGGACTTGTGCCGGAAACCTCGGCGCGGGATGTCACCAAAGCAGTTTTTCCGTAGAGGCGAATCTTGCGGTCGGAGAGGTCGATGGAGTTGAAATGCACAGCGCCGGATCGGAGGCTGGCGAGCGCCTGTGCCCTGGATTGGAGAATGCCATTGGGGGTGATGGCCATATAGTCGTCGGCCAGCAAGGCGTCCATCGCGGTGACATTTCCGTGCAGGATTGCATTACACCACGCCTTTTCCAGGTTTTCGATCTGGTGCCGGACTTCGTGCCGATCCGTATGCGGCATCGCTCGTGTCGGAGTCGAGACACTGGCAGCCAAGATCAAGAGCCCGATTGAGATACGCTTCGACAAGACAGACGGGGTGGTCTTCCGCATTCCCATAGGCGATAGGGATAGTAGCTTGGGATTGTCACGAGGGTCAATGTGCGATATCACAGAGTCTCGGGCAAAAGAACTCGCAAGTCACTGGCGGGCTGTGACGAATGGGACGCCGAGTGGGAATTTGACTGTTGCAGCAAGAGAAGGGTTTGTTGGTACGTACCGCTGCAACCTGCTAGTCCAGAGCGGCCAAGTCCTCGCGACTGCGCTCCAGCATCCTCTGATAAAGTCCGGCCACGGCGTACTTCTTGAAGTGCGGTGACTGACGGTGTGCCTCCTCGGCTTTTCCGTCTCTGTACTGTTCATAGATGAGCACGGTGCAAGGTTCGCCCTGGATCCAATGAGGAATATAGTTGGCGCAACCGGGCTCCTGGCGCGAAGCGGCGGTGAGTTCATGCAAAATCTCGGCAATTTCCGCCCGATCCTCCTGGGCGAATTTCATGCGGACAGTGAAGCTGATCATGGGGTGAAGTTCCTCGCGAGGGCCGAAATTTTGCAGTCAATACAGTCTACGGCAATTTCTGGGCCGCTGAGTGCTTTTGGCATCGATTCAAGTCCTGTGGTGGTCCGACCCCAACAACAAAAGCTACGCTGGGGATCCCGTAGAGATTGCGTCGACTCGAGTGCAGCGGCTTCGGGATAAAGTGACTCAGGAATTGCGTTAAGCGTGAATCTCATTCAACGCCGCGGCAAATTCAGGAAGCACCATTGTTTGCTCGCGGTCGGGCCCTGTGGAAACCATGCCGATCTTTGCGCCGCTCTCGCGCTCCTGGAAGCGAAGATACTCTTGCGCGGCTTTTGGCAGCTTATCAAATTCTGTGATCCCTTCGGTGGAGGCGCGCCAGCCTTTCAGCGTGGTGTAAACGGGTTTCACTCTTTCCAGGCCGAGTACATCGGCCGGGATTTCATCGCTCACTTTGCCGTCAACCTGGTAGCCGACGCAAACTGGAATCTCTTCCAATTCATCGAGCACATCCATTTTTGTGACCACCAGCCACTCGGCGCCGTTGACCTGGTTTGAGTAACGCAGCAGAGGAATATCGAGCCAGCCGCAACGGCGGGGGCGGCCGGTGACGGCGCCGTACTCGTTGCCGCGGGCGCGCAGCTGATCGCCGACGGCTTCGTGAATTTCCGTGGGGAACGGTCCCTCGCCGACGCGGGTCACGTAAGCCTTGGTGACGGAGATGACGGTGCCGATAGCTGTCGGTCCTACGCCGGTTCCTGTGGCCGCGCCACCTGCAGTTGCAGACGATGAAGTCACAAAGGGATAGGTGCCGTGATCGATGTCGAGCATCGTGCCCTGCGCGCCTTCGAACATCACCGAGCCACAGTCGGCGAGAATCTGATGAAGCAAGCGGCCGGTATCGGTGACGAAGGGGCGCACGTCCTCGGCGGCCGCAGCGTACTCCTCGTACATCTTCTCCGGTTCAAGCGGGTCGGTTCCAAAGAGCGCGTGTGCGATGGCATTTTTTTCGGCGCAGGCGGCATAGATGTGCGTCTTCAGCAGGTCGGACCGCAAAAGATCGACGATGCGAAGGCCGCTGCGCGCCATCTTGTCTTCATAGGCCGGGCCGATGCCGCGGCTGGTAGTGCCGATGCGCTTGCGCCCCGGCGCGCTTTCAGCGGCCAGCTCGATCATGCGATGGTAGGGCAGGATTACTTGGGCGCGATTAGAGACGAAGAGCTGCCCATCGACCTGGATGCCGAGGCTGCGCAGTTTGGCGACTTCCTTCAAGAAGGCGATTGGATCGAGGACAACGCCGTTGCCAATCACGCCCTTGCACCCGGGACGAAGAACGCCGCAGGGAATGAGCTGAAGCACAAACTTCTGGCTGCCGTGGATCACGGTGTGGCCCGCGTTGTGCCCGCCGGCATAACGCGCCACCGCGCTGAAGCGTTCGCTCAGTACGTCTACAATTTTTCCCTTGCCTTCATCGCCCCATTGGGCGCCCAGCACAACTGCTGTCTTCGCTCGCATCGACTCGCCTGCTTCCTCGAAAAATCACACCAAAGCCCGCCGCAGCGGGCTGCTGCGCGGGCGAAATCGGCGGTGCGGATTTGTCCGCGCCACGAACGATTCTAAACCCTGCGTTGGAATAGGGCTGTGAGGGCCAGCCCCGAGTCTGAGCGCGACGGCGGGCTCGCCATTTTGAGATTTTCGGAATTTTACGTGTTTGGGAGGCTCTAATCCGGGTGGATTGGAAGCGGCTTAGAGGAACGCGGACTCGGCGGAAAACCGTTCAGCTGACGAAAGTTCTTCCTATCCAATAACTCTCGCTCGTATTCTTCGTTCATGCTTCCCCAAAGAGCGTTCCTCGCCACAGGTACAGCTATACCCTGTTTTCTGCCGACGCTCTTGGTATTGGTGATGGCTTTGCTCGCGCCGCCCGTCTGCGGGCAGGTATTCCAAATGGAGCACGAGCGCGTGCAGATGGCGCCGCTGAACGGTGCGATGCGTTTCCATACCGGCGACGATCCGCGCTGGTCCGAGCCAGGCATTGATGACTCAACGTGGCCGCTTATTTCTTCAGATAGAGACTGGAGCGCGCAGGGCTACAAGGACTACGGAGGCTTTGCGTGGTACCGATTCAAGGTCGTTCTACCGCGCGATCACAGGCAACTTGGACTTTACATTCCTCCTGTCAGGACCAGCTACCAGGTGTTTGCCGACGGCAGGATGGTTGGCTCATTCGGCGGTTTCCCCCCTGGTGGGACCATATATGAGCTCCATCAGCATCTGGTGCTGCTGCCGCAGAATCAGGCGGACGCGGTGGAGATTGCCATCCGCGTGTGGCACTGGCCGCATTGGGCGATGTACTACGGTGGAGGACTGTCGGGCGCACCACGCATCGGCGACGCCGATCAGCTAAAGGACTGGATGATGCTGCAGGACAGGGACACCTTCTGGAAGTTGTCCGCGCAGAGTTACCTGGCCCTGCTCAATTTCCTGTACGGCACCGCCGGTTTCGCGCTGTTCCTTATGCGGCGCAAGGAACGGCTTTACCTCTGGTACGGCCTGGCAGGCTATTTCTTCTGCAGTTGGTCGTTGATCGATGTTTTCGCCGCATTTCATGATCTTCCCGGGTACATCAGCGGGGTGTTGGCAAATGCGTCCGCGGTTGCGGGTTTCTTCAGCTTCGTTGTGTTCATCTGGATGATGCTGGGCCGCAAGAACACGGTGTGGGTATGGGTGAGCGCTGGTTCGGTTGCACTGAATGTGTTGATGTGGACGTTGCCGCCGTTGCTCAACCTGCCGGTTTCGACCGGCAACTCCATCCTTACTGTGGTGAATCTGCCGCTGACGATCGGCCCCGTGGTCATGTTGATCCAGGGCGTCAGGCGTCGGGATCCCGACGCTCGACTGCTGCTGATTCCGGTGGGATTGAACGCTCTGGCGAACTGGATCAATGACGGGCTTTGGGCGAGCCTTACCGCGGGCCACAGGTGGGTTGAGCCCTACTGGAATTTTTGGAACAGGACGTTCGACTGGCCGTTCCCTTTCAGCGTGTATGATCTGTCGATCGCGGTGCTGCTGCTTGCGATCATGGGGGTCGTAGTGCTTCGATTTGCGCGCTCGCGTCACGAGGAAGACCAGTTGAAAAGCGAACGGGAAGCCGCGCGTGCCGTACAGCAGGTGCTGATTCCCGATGCGATTCCCGATGTGCCCGGCTTCAAAATCGAGAGCGTTTACAAGCCCGCGGGCGAAGTCGGCGGCGACTTCTTTCAAATTCTTCCGACAGCAAACGGAGGAGTCCTCATCGTCATTGGCGACGTGAGCGGCAAAGGGATGCCCGCCGCCATGACAGTCTCGCTACTCGTTGGCACCGTGCGTACGCTGGCGCACTATACGCAGGACCCCGGCGAGATTCTCTCCGCGATGAATCAGCGCATGCTCGCTCGAAGCAATGGCGGCTTCACAACCTGTCTGGTTCTGCAAATCGATTGCAACGGCGCCCTCACCGCCGCCAACGCCGGCCATTTGGCTCCCTACGTGAATGGGAAAGAACTCACAGTAGAAAATGGTTTGCCACTTGGCCTCGCCCCCAATGCGCAGTATGCGGAGTCTTCGTTCCACTTGCCTCCGTTGGCTCGGCTCACGCTCCTCACGGATGGTGTTATCGAGGCCAGGAACGCGCAAGGCGATCTCTTTGGCTTCGATCGGACTGCGGCCATCTCCACACAAGGAGCCGAAATAATTGCGCGTGCAGCTCAGGAATTCGGCCAGGAAGATGACATCACGGTTCTCACACTCACTCAGCGGTTCGTGCCACAACAAGCACCCGTGCAACGGGAGGCGCAGGTGGCGTCTCCTCCACTGAATTGAAATAAAGAGCCGTAATCGCCTTTACTAGAGAAAGTTACCTCAGGAAAGAGCCCAGCCGGTGCGGTCCTGCCTCTGGACAAACTGCGCAGCCTGAGGACAGTTCTTGGCGACCATCTTCGGTCCGTCCCACTCAATCTTCTGGCCCGCGCGCAATGATACGCAACCCAGCAGCATGATTTCCGTGAGGCGCGCTGTGATGTCAAAGCGCGAGTAGCACATCTCCGGCTTGTTCTCCTTGACGGCCACGAGCCACTCCTGCGCATGGGCAAGACCATTACCTCCGCCCTTTTTTCCATAGTGGTTGCGAGGAATGCGCTCGGGGTATTGAGCCAACGCCGGGTGCTTGGTGTAGTGGAGATATTTCGGATCGCCCTTCAGCTTTACGAAAAAACTCGATCCATAGTCGTCTGGCGAGAAAACTGTGCCTCCTTCGCCAATGAGGAGGCAACCGCTGTCCGGAACATCGCCGAGCAGCGCGACGATGTCGGCAGTCAGTTCAACGGGTGGCTTGTTGCTCAAGTCATGGCCGCCGCGGGCTGTGGCGTCAGGCTGGCCGCCGTCGTACCACCAGAGTGTCGCCGGATCGCGCTCGATCTTGTTGTAACGATGGAAAAGGTGCGGATGTTCGACAGGAATGCGCGCTTTACGTTTGGGAAAGGCGAAGCGAATTTTGGAACCGATGGGATAGGACTCCTTATTCATCTGGCCGAAAGGAACCGCTTCAATTTCTGTCGGGTAATCGAGATTCAAGGCACGAAACGGCATATTGACCGTGTGGCAAGCCATGTCACCCAACGCGCCGGTGCCGAAATCCTGCCATCCTCGCCAGTTAAACGGCTCGTAAATTCCATCGCGATCGTCTGGATTATGGCTGCCAACATACGGCCGCATCGGGGCTGGTCCGATCCAGATATCCCAATCCAATGTGGCGGGAACCGGATCTCCTCCGAGAGGGCGATCCATTGCCTGCGGCCAGATCGGGCGGTTCGTCCAGACGTGAACTTCATGCACTTGTCCGATGAGTCCATCCTGAATCGTCTCGACCGCGCGGCGCAAACCGTCCGCGGCGCTGCCCTGGTTGCCCATCTGGGTAACGAGCTTTCTATCCTTTGCCATTTTCCGCAGGTAGCGCGCCTCATAGATCGTCTGTGTCAGCGGCTTCTGGCAAAACACAGCCTTGTTCCGCCTCATGGCCGCTGAAGCAACAATCGCGTGCATGTGATCCGGGGTCGAGACCGTTACCGCATCGATCTGATTGCCCATCTGGTCCAGCATCTGACGGAAATCTTTGTAGAATTTGGCGTCTGGGTATTTCTTCGTTTGAACCTCATAAGCCTCTGAACCCGAATCTACGTCGCACAACGAGACGATATTCTCGCTGGCGCAGGCATCAGTGTCGCTGCGGCCCTTACCGCCGATTCCGATGCAGGCGATGTTCAACTTGCTGTTGAGATTCTGCCCGCGCAGGAGCGCAGGCACGCCAAACGCGAGCGCACCGGCCGCCAGGGAACTAGTCTTGATAAATTCACGGCGGTCGATACGCGAAGACGAGGTGGTCTCAGGAGTGTTATTTGTAGACATTTTGTGGGATGGTTCGACAACAACAGCATACACTCGGCGAGGCACGGGTCAGCAAGATTCCTTTGGTGCGGCTCTTCCCAATTCTCTTTCCATGCGTGTTCTCCGAATTGAAGAACGCGATGAAGAAACCTGCTTCGTGATGCCTCCGCGTGGTCGATCAGGCAAGAGCTACACGTTGCGCGTCATCGATTGCAGCCCAGACGCCGAGGCCAATCCCGCTGGCCATCTGCGGCAGGGCGACCATGTTGTGAGCCAGAAAGATGAAAATGGAGTTCTTTCGCGGATCGGCTTCCCACCATCCTCCAAAGGCGCCGGGCCAGCTGACGGTTCCTTCACTCCCTCGTCGTGCCATATCGTGATCGTCCCGTTCGAGAATCACCCCGACGCCCAAGCCAAAACCTCGGCCGACGGCAAAGGGCTTCTGGCCAAGCAAGACAGAGTTCGCGCGTTGGGCGTTCGTGAGCTGATTTGTCATCATGCGGGTCAGCGTCTCGGGACGCAAGAGCCGAGCGCCATTAACATCGCCGTTGCCGAGGAAGATCCGCGCAAATTTCGCATAATCATCGACGGTAGACCATAGTCCGGCGCCTCCGGATTCGTAGGCCATGTGTCCAGGCCGCTCTTCAACGAAGATGCCGGCCCGAGCGAGGACTTTCATCAACCTGCCCTGCTCGTCGAAGCCGTAGGCGGCCGCACGACGATCTCGCTTCTCATGCGGAACCAGGAAGCAGGTATCAGTCATGCCCAGCGGATCGAAGATGCGCCGCGCGAGAACTGATCCGAGTGGAGCACCTTCGATCCTGGCGATCAGCAATCCGAGCAGGTCGGTGGCAGTGCCGTAAGTCATTCGATTTCCTGGTTGAGCGATCAGCGGCAGGCCGGCAAGACCTCGAATCCAGTCATCAGGCGAACGATCGCTGTCGATGTCGTCGCCAAGAGTCTCACGATAGGTCTGCGCGATGGGACCGCGATGAAAATCTGCGTACGTCAGGCCAGCGCGGTGAGTGAGCAGGTCTTCGAACGTGATTTGACGATTCGCATCCTCGGTGTCCGCGAGAGGGCCGTCGGGCGAACGCAGCACCCGAATCGCCGCGAATTCCGGGGCAACACGAGAGATTGGTTCGTCCAATTCGATCCGGCCTTCATCCACGAGCATTAACGCCGCTACCGAAGTGATGGGCTTGGTCATGGATGCGATACGGAAGATCGTGTCGCGCTCCATCGGCAGTTTATTTTCGATATCGCGCCAGCCGGCAACTGCGCACCCCGTTTGCCCGTTGCGATCGACCAAAACGACCGCGCCCGCCAAATCTTTCTTATCGACACTCTTTCGCAAGACTGTCTGAAGCTCTTGATCTCGTCCCATGCGACTCTCCGTCATTTAATAATACTACTATAATATAATATCGTTATATAATAAAGATATGACTACGAACCCCGCACCTGATGCAGCTTCGAGCAGAACAAAAGGCGACAAGAGGGCGCGGACGCGAGCGAAACTGCTCGAAGCGGCGCGCGAGCTGATTCGCGAGAAGGGGCATGAAGGCGCAAGCCTCGAGGAGATAGCGGAACGCGCCGGCATGACAACCGGGGCGATCTACGGCAATTTCAAAAGTCGCGAGGACTTGTTTATTGCCCTCGGCCTGACCTACTGGGCGCCGATCAAACCGCGCGTGAAGCCCGGCGCGGATTTCGCGGAAGTGATGAGAGCGATTGCCGATGCGACGATCGCCGCGATTCCCGATCGGAGGGCGACCGCAGTTGGACGACTCACGGGGCTCGCCTACACACTCCAGCATGAAACAATGCGCGAACATGTCGAGAAGGTCACTCGAGAGAGTTACGAATTCGGCGAGGAATGGCTGCGCTCGGTGATCAGGAGCGACGATCTTCCAATGCCCGCGGGCCAACTCGTACGCGTATTGCACGCCATGATCGAAGGACTCGTGCTGCAGAGGCTCCTGACTCCCGAGCTGATCCCGGACCGGGTGATCCGAGCCGCATTCGGAGCGCTGGCCGGAAAAAAGTAGCCGGCCCTCGGGCGTTTTGTACCGCGAGACAGTCCCGGAGCCATCGCGACTCCACTCTGCGGCGAACTTGGCCTCGCCGTCGCGGACCTGAAGGCTGCATCAGGGGCGCTTCAAAACCGGGTTCCTACGAAACGCTTCGGCGAGGCTGCCAAGATCGCACGTGCAGTTGTATTCCTGCCTTCAGATGAATCAGCCTTTACGGTCGGCAGCGAACTCTTTATCGATGGAGGCCTGATCCCAAGTGTGGCCCGATGTGCGAAGGAGTCGCGCGCATATCGGGCCTCGCCTGGTTATTTCAGGTTTTCGTTGAGTAGCTTCGCCAATCGAGCGCCGGCCAGAGAGACGCGGTTTTTGGCATCTGACATCGCATGGTTGTAGTAGGTCGTGGAGATCAGATACGCTGACGAGCCCGCCGGTTGAGGGGATTTTCCGATCGGAGATTTGTACACGTCGGTTTTTGCCAGTTTGAAGGATTCTGACGCCCAATCCGCGGGAACGGTATCGGCGACATCGGAATCAGAAGCGGCAGTGAGCGTGCCGGCAAAGTTTATCGCGTTGGGAATTGCCGGCGCTGGCTCGCCCTCCCCAGGCAAGTCGTCCCAGAATGCATGAAGCTCGTCCGGCGCGCTCTTCGACAGCGTCCCTTCGAACTCCTTTCTCATCGCCGTTGTGAGCTTGATTTTGACTGTGTTCCCACCTCTGTCACTCTTTCCTGCATAGATGCGGACGCTTCCATGAAGTGGCTGATGGATATCTCCTACCAGGTGTTCCAGCCAAATCAGGTCATATGCTTCCAGGTTTGGGTCTTCCCCAGAAGCAATCGTGTCGCGCAGGAAGACGATCTGTGTGACAGCGTTGGGAGCCGGTGTCGGCGGGACGGTTGAATGATCCCGGCTAAACCCGGTATCGATGAAGTGCCAATACCCATGGCTTTCACCGTCGCTGAAGCCGATGTGAACCTCAACCGTCCTGCCGGCCGGCGGAACGTCGGAGTCTTTGAGCCACTTGTGTTTGATGCTGTCAGCCCATGTTGCTGCTCTCATGAAGAGATAGAGGTTCTTGTCATCATCGGAGAGCCCGGGAGGAAGATCACTGACCCACTCTTTGTATCCCGGAATGGTGGCGGAATTATCCGGCTTCGTTAGAGTGGGCACGAGTTTGATAAGTTCGATCGCTCGAGCACGAGCCGCGGGAGTCATTTGCTGCCACGCAATGTATGCGACGGCTTCATGGCCAGTATTCCCCCAGGCGCGAAGTTGAGAAGGGTAAGCAATGGTCAGGGTCAAGGCAAGGGCAAGAAGCGGCCGAAAAATGCTTTGATTCATGGAGTCCTTTCTATCCAGGAAACAGAGTCGAATTCCGGAACAGCATTCATATCCATTGAAGGGAACGTCAACAAAACGGTTGCGATTTCAAACACGGGCGATTGGATTGTCGCGAGTCAATCCAAGGCGCGCCGCACAGAAGTACTCGAAGCGGATCCCATATGTCCGGTGAGTCAGCTTCCAGATGCTCTGGAACCGAGGGCTCCGAGCCCACCTCATGAACAGGATGGCCCAGCCGCGATTGTCCGGATGCTCCCAGAAGTCATCCAGGCGCAAGTCCATGAACACGTCTTCCATGAGTTGAATCAGTTCAAGAGCCATCGCGTGTTCCTGGCTGGATTGAACCGCCGATTCCGCTGCGGCCAGGGGAGGTGCGACCGGCGGTTGAATCCTCATGAGCTCATCCAGAAACGAGTGCAGCGCTGGTGTCTTGCGGAACTGTCCCCACAGCTTACCGAGCGTCTGGCTGTGCTTGAGAAAGGCATTGGATGGACACCCAGCCGGGGCGAGAACATCAGCAAGGCGCTCGGCGACTTCCAGCGGAGTATCGCCACTCTGCGTTCCGCGAAAAGAGTGACGGACCACGTGAAGGCCGAGCTTCCTGTAGCTCTCGAATTGATCTTCAGTGAAGAACTGGTTGGCCGTAGTCTCGTGGGGGAAAGTTGGATGAGCGGCCTTGTATTGTGCGACTCCCACTTCCTCATCGCCTGAGATCGACGCTTTCAAATAGATGAGATACCCCAGACTTCCATTGTCATACTTGATTTTTCCGACGGCGCAATGTGCGAGGCTGAGACCCTCCGCGTGTGGCCGGATTGATTTCACGTCGATATCGATGGTCGCTCCGAAATCCGTCTCGCATATGCGAATCAGATTGCCCAGACCGCCAAATTGCAAACGCTCATCGCACTCCGCGTCGCTGGCGATGATGACTTTGCAGCGTCGGCGAATCAGTTCGTAGATTCCGAGATTCTCGAAATGTCCTCCATCAGAGACGTTGAGAAAGAGGCGATTCTCGTCGGCCGATCCAAGCAACTCGCGAGTCAGGTAGTAGATACTGAACCGCAAGCCATGAGCATTCCAGGCCGATCGGCCTGGATTTGGAAACCACCATCCGAGCCGAACATTGAACATCGTAAGCAGGAAGGCGACCAGCGAAGAGGTGTTGTACCCCATATTCGGGCTTGCCGCTGCCCCCGAGATCGAAACCGCTTGTCCCAGCTTGATTCCTCCGGCAAAGCTGTCCGTGCCTGAACGAGATGACCCAGTGCGAGCGTAACCGACCTTTGGCCTGTCGGCGCCGCAATGAAGAGGACTCAAAGAGAAGGAAGCACTGTGCCGCGTATTGAGTGCCAGATCGGAGCTACCGGCAAGATTCAAAGCACAATTGAGGATTGGAAATGGACCCGGATAGTCACCCTTCAAGTCACTCAGAGGCAGATCGTCCTCGAAGTCGAACTTGGTGAACGGGTGGGCTGATCGCATCCCGGGCATCCAGCGCGTCGCGCCGAGATAGCATCGTACAAGCCTGTTCCTGTAGAACTGATTCAGCCCAAAGATATTGATCTCAAAAAACCAGCCGAAGAGCAGACCGCAGATCAAAGTGCCTGCCAGAACTTCGAAAAGTTTTTCAAGAGCCATCTGCTGCAGGCTCTGCCAATACACTTTCGGATCACCACTCAAGCCTCCGCTCACCGCCGATGGAGGAAGGGCAAAGCGCGTCAGGAACAGATAAAGAATCGTAGAGGAAACCAAAGCAAGACCGATGATGAACAGCAGCCCGCCGAGCCTTGCCAGCAGTTGTAGATATTGAGAGGTCCCGTTCTTTGGTTCTCCTGTCTTACTACTCTGTCCGGCGAGGAGCCCACCGACGACCGTTCCAATCCACCCGGCAACTGCTCCCCACTTGATGGCTGACATCCAGCCCTGGAACTGACTGAACAACTCGCCAATCAGGAATGGTCCGATAACCGCCGAACACACGAGGGCGAGTGTGCCCGCGCTATAGAGCGAGACCCACGCCCCAAATCTAGTCCACCACTCCCTCTGAGCTTCATTCGTGTTGCGTCCTGCAAATCCGATAAACATGACGACGCTGATCGTGAATGCAGTGAGGATTAACGGAGGGCCGAAGACGAAAGCGTATGCACAGAAGCGATCTGTGCTGCTGTTCCAGGCTGCGAAGAGGTAGAGTATCGCACAGATCTGCAGATAGAGCACGGCCATGCAGGCTGCACCAATGAGGATCGCAGGCAGAAATCCTTTCAGATATCGCAATAGGCGATTCTTTTCCTGGTCCTCTTCCCGTGGCGTAAGAGCAATCCAGCCGATAATGATGAGCGCAACCCAGTGAAAGAGAAACAGAAATGGGAAAACGGCGAATGCCCGACCGAGAATCGAGGAGTAGCTCGTGAAGTCGATGTTCTGCGAACAGGATTCGCGAGTGCTACTCACTACGGCGTAAAACATGCTCGCGACGACGAGTGCTCCGCCCCACGATGGGACCACGGTTGACCATCGGACAATTCCGGCGCTGGGTGATTTCCTTCCAGTTACAACACGATCATCAAGGAAGTTGTAGGCAAGGCCCCAGGTTACGACCGCAGCAAGAGCCGCAGAAAGGAGACCTACATACGAAGTCGCGGAGGCAATTGATATGCATTTTCCAGCGATCGTCGCAGCGACCGACCCGATCCCGACCCCGCCCTGCGGATAGGAGTCTGCGAGATCATGGAACAATTTCAAGGCCAGTATCGGAACGAGCAGGAGTGCCACGAACCACGTAAGAACGGTCAGCTGAATGAGGAAGGCATTCCGAATCCAGCTTCCAGCGATTGTCCAGGTATCAGGACTCAGGAACCCGGTCCGCGGGGCGAGATAATTCGAATAAGCTCTGAGGTGAGCGATGGATTCGTCCCAGGAGGATCCTTTTCCCAGCCAATGCTTGGTTCGCTTCACGTTGGCCGCAAGCCATGAGCCGATATAGCCGCCGCCGGAGACCGTCGAAAGATAGTCAACGTGCCGCAAGAGATCGAATTCCTGAAGACCTTGAAGAACGCCCAGATTGAATGTGGCGCTGCGGATGCCTCCTCCTGACAATGCAATACCGATCAGATTGCGGGGCTCGCTGCCAGTGCAGATCTTTTCGCTCCAGCCTCGTGTTGTCTCCCCGCTCAACTCGCTCGGTCCGGGGCCGGATTGTCCGCGAACCGAAGCTTTCGAACTCGGCGGCTTTGGGCTGCGAGCGCGCATCTTGCGTGGTCTAAAGGTTCGATCTGAGCGCTGTGAATCGATCTCGGCCAGCTCATCGTCGAAGACTTCGCGCCATTGCAGGGCTCCACGGCGGAGGCTGGGATAGTCCTGGGGCTGTAGGAATTTTCGTTCCCGCTCTTCCGTGAGTTCCACGGCGTTCTGAACGAGGTCGCAGACTGAATCGAAGACCGACCTGATCAGTTCTTCATATCCGCGAAGCGAGTCACCGATTTCCGGGTTCCCGTCCAATACAACCTTGAAGCGCAGGAGATGCATCCAGGAGGTCTGGGTGTACGAGACTCGTGCGCCCACTGAAACCTCAGCCCTCAGAATGCGAGCGATCCAATAGAAGTCAGCGAGCGCAAAACGCGCGGCTGCCGGTGCAGTGACAATCCACCCGCCAGACGGCCGGTCTGAAGTTTTCGAGATATTCGGATTGGCTCCAGCGGCCTTACCCGCCTCGAGTGTGAGATAGAAATCAGCATGCAAACGCACCCAGTTTGTCAGGCCGTCTTGAATTTTTCGAAATTGTGCACGACGCTCGCTGTCGATCTCGGGACCGAGACCACGCAGCCAAAGCTCCAGTTCTGCTGATTCATCGCAATCCTTAGGTCCGTGCTCGAGCTTCGCACTGTAGAAGCCATCAAGGAACTTGAGAGCGACGGGAATGGTTGAGACCCCGTCCTGAGAACCGGCCTCCGCATCAGAATCAAGAATGTCAAGAAAACGTTCAAACGCGACCCGATTGGCAGTGATGTTCCCGATGGCTGGGGGCACAGCCAACTGCAGGGGGCGCCGATTGTACTCATAGGTCCGGGGAATATCTCCGTTCCCCCACCAACTCGGCGGCAACAGCCGGCCGGCAAGCAAGCGAACACCGAAGTACAGATAGGCTTCGAGGTATCGGAGAAACGAATCCGAACGGCAGAGAATTCCCAAGCTTCCAGCCTGGATCGCGGAAAGATCGGACACGGTGACAAGCCCAAGTTCACATCCGATCTCGATCAATGTCAGGGCGCCAAGTGCACGATCGAGTTCCTCCCTCAACAACATGCTTCGTTCTTCAGTCTCGCTCGAGAACCCAGCGTCGCTGTGCGGACGCAAAGCTGCGCGAAGCTCACGCTCCGGCATCCGGGCAAGCGTATCCAGAATTGACCAGAGTTCCACGTCATTGATCCTGAGGCGACGAATCAGGCTCTCTCTCTCGGGAGCGTCGCTCATTTCGGACCTCCAGCACTAACCAGGATGGCTGATCTGCGGCGGGAAAGGTCTTCAGTCGTGCACGGTAGCCAAAACGAACAGGACAAAGTCTGGGATGCGGGGATCAGGCGAAGCCCAGAGATGGAACTGCTGAATCGTTACAACATCATAACTCCCATCCGATTTTGAACAATAGTGAAGCCGCATGACGATTCGTTTCGTTCCATTCAGAATTTCTTTGCTGGCGAGACGGCCTTAATCTTCGTTCGACGGCATCCCCGTCGCTCTACTGGACTTATCCGCGGTGCCGCCGCAGCGACGGGCGCACACCCAATTGGACTCAGGCTGATGATCGGATCGCACGAGTCGCTTCGGCGAAGCGTCGAAGAGGATGGAAATCAGTTCCCGGGAACATGCGGTTGTACATCTCCGCAGACAGGAAGCCCGAACCTGGCAGGCAGGTCCGGGCGAGAGGAGTTTCCAGAGTGGGCAGTTCGCTTCCGATCGAAAACGCTTATCAGAAATCGAGGCGCAAGCCGAACTGCATGTGACGGAAGCTGTTTTTCCCCATCACGATTGTGTAATAGCCAAACCCCGGATAAGTGAGTGCGTTGTTGATGTTCTCGACGTTGGTGGTGTTGTCGTCGAACCGGACGGAGTTGCTGACGTTGAAGACCTCCCAGGCGAACTTCAACCTCGCTCTTTCAGCAAGATTCCAACTCTTTGCGAGTGATGAATCGATGCCGAACACGCCGTCCCCGCGGAATTTGTTACGCATTCCAACTTCCCCGGGATAGGGCAAGCGCATCGGCGAACCGGTGTTCACGCCACTACTGATCGCCGCGTCATCTGCAAAGACCTGCGGAAGAGTGTTCTCGCTGTGCTTGTGGACCTTGACCGGCGCCGTGTTCACCGCAAATGCCTGGTTCTCCCAGTCTGTCGTCCACCCCGGCTCAATGACTGAGAATGGTAGACCGCTGGTCCACCGGCCAAGCCCGGACCATTGCCAGCCGCCCCAGATCGCCTCGCCTAATTTCCCTGAGTTACCCAGCAATGCCTTACCGTGCCCAAAGGGCATTGCGTAGGCCCAGTCAGCAGTAATCAGGTGCGTCGTGTCAAAGTCTGAGAGTCCGCGGTTCAGAGCAGGATTCCAGGAGTTCTGAATTGCGCTGTAGGACGTCCCCGATCGCTCCGCATCCGATCCCATATCAATAGATTTGGAATACGTGTAGCTGAAATCCACGGTCAATCCGTTGCGAGACGGATGACGCAGGGTTATCTGGCCGGCGTGATAGTTGCTCATTCCGATCGAGGCAAGGCTGAAGAGCGAGGAGAATTGCGGACTCCAGAAGGTGCCGCAAGGGGGCCCGTAGAAGCATCCGAAGTCGATGTCAGCCAGCGCGCCTGTTTCGCCGTAGACATAGCGATTGCTTGCCCATTCATTGTTGTACACGGCGTCGGTTGCAGACTCTCCGTCAAAATCGAGGTTTTGCATCTGCGGAAAGACGTCTTCGAAATACTGAATTGTTGGAATGTGCTGAAAGACCCCATCGCATGCCAGGCAGGAGCCGGCCAGCTGATCGGACATCGCGCTCATCTGGGATCCGGCTGTAAAGTAATCGCCCGCTCCTTTGGGATCGTTGAAGTTGACCGGCTCTGCCAGATCCAGCTGCTGCAGGAGATGGCGTCCCAACCGGCCAACGTATGCGGCCTCAACGAGAAAGCCTCCTGGGGCTTCGCGCTGAATTGAGAAGTTGAATGCTTCACTGTAAGGCGTCTTGATGTGATTGTCGATACCCCAGTTGATCCCGAAAGTGCCGTCTGGGACCGCGTAGGGATAGTTCTGCGTTTCGTCGGCAGGCGGAATTGGCAAATCGGGAAGGTCGTGCGGTCCTGTAAACCGCGGCGCCGTTCTGTAGTTGACGGTATTAGCCGGACTGTTGAACTGCGATGAAAGACCAAAGGAACCGAGGCTGGCAAACCGGCTCGTCAGAGCGGCGCCGTAGTGATCATAGTAGAGGCCGAAGCCGGCGCGAATTGACGTCTTGGGATCGGGAGCATAGGCCACAGCGAGTCGTGGAGCAAAGTTTGTCTTCTGCTTCGGCCAGAACGCAGGACCATGATTGGCCTTTCCAATCGGCGTGAACAGGAGATCATCTTCGAAGACACGGCCTTGGGCTGCCTCGCTTCCGCGCATGAGATACCAATTGTGTGTATCGACTGTCGGCGCGATCTGTTGCCCCTTGGTCTCGTATGGCGTTTGCAGCATGGTGTGGCGCAGCCCGAAAGTAAGCGTCAGGTTCGGCCGGATGCGCCACGAATCCTGAACGAAGTACTCAAACTCGTTGGATCTGAAGTGGCGGGTGACGAACGACCCGTCGGGCAGAAGGTTTGCCTGAGTCGGACCTGTGACCTCGTAGTTATTGCTCGAATCCCGTTCGGCAACCATGCCGGTAATCGTTGCATACGCATAATCGAACGACGTCTCATAACCCGGGTCGACGGCAGGAAGACCGAGAGTGGTTGGGTCCGGAGCAAATCTTGAGCTCAAGTAGGAGGGATTGGTGTTACCGCCGTTATAGGAGTTCTCGTCATTTGAATTGTTGTTCTGGATGCGTCGCCAGTTTCCACCCAGCGAGATCGTGTGATTGCCCTTGATCAGACTGAGCGTGTCATCAATTGTGTTGACGGGAATATTCACGATTGAGCTTCGTGTTTGCGCAGTTGGCTGTGAAAGGAATCGGACGACGACATAGTCGCCTTGGCCGACACCTGCGCTGGAATAGCCCTGCCGGATGTACGCGTAGCGAAGGTCGTTGACGAGATTCTGAGTGGCCGAGAAAGTGTACCCAAATGCCAGACCCTTGGAGTTGTCCTCGAGGAAAGCAGAGGCAGGCTGGCCAGGAAACTGCTGAGTGCCGGCAGAAGTATCTTTCTGCAGGTTCCCACGAACAAAAAAGTGATTTCTGGCATTGGGGATGTAGTCGATCTTACCGATGTTGGTGTTCAGGCGGCTGGGTGCCGGCGAACTGAAGTTGTAACTCCCATTGTTGATACCGTCACCTCCAGCCAGCACCGTCGCAGCCGGTTCGGTAGAAAGATAGTCCAGAATCGCCTGGTCGACACCCGGCGCCGTACATGCCGTACACCCTGCGTCGAGCTGAGCGATCTGTTGCGATGTGAGAACTACCGTCGAGCCGTCCGTGGCATAGTAGCCGACCTGGCCGTTCAGAAAAGTAGCGGAAGGCGTGATTTGCGCCACCGCCTGGTTGGTCGCCAATCGTTGACCCTCATAGTTGTAAAAGAAGAAAAGTTTGTTCTTCAGAATAGGACCGCCGACACTTCCCCCGAATGTGTTCACAATGTATTTCGTGGGTCGGTTCGGCTCACCGTCAGTGATTTGCTGGTTTTTGAGGAACCAGTTGTTGGCCACCGTATTCGAAGGCCGGTTGTATTCGTAGAGGGAGCCATGGAATTGATTGGTGCCGCTCTTCGTGATGAGTGAGATCTGAGCGCCTGCCGACCTTCCCGCGTCAGCGTTACTGTCTGCCGTGGTCACACGAAACTCTTCTGTGGAGTCGAGGGTAGACCGCAGCACGCCGTTGAATGCGTACCCATTGACCTGGTCATTATCATCCACACCATCAAGAGTGACGTTGCCCTGGTCAGAGCGGGAACCGGAGACTGCTCCTTGCCGGCTATCCATCGTGTCCGGTGAAGTCTTATCGCTTAGTCCTACCGACTCTCCGAGGAACAGCACTCCCGGTTGGAGGCTGAGAAGCGAAATCGGATCGCGGCCATCCATTGGCATCGCCTGAATCGTCTCGTTACCCACCGCGTTGCCGATGGTAGCGTCGGTCGTATTCATTGTCTGAGCGACAGCGCTGACATCAACAGTCTCAGTGCTTGCTTGGATAGCCAAGGTGAAATTGATCGTGGCAGGCTGGTTCACGAGCAGTTCAGCTGTCTTGGATTGTTCGCCAAACCCGCTGGCCGATACTGTGATGGTGTACTTTGCAGGCGCTATCTGCGGAAATGCGTAGTTACCGGCGCTGTCTGCCACGGCGGTAAAAACGGCGCCCTTTGATTTATCGAGGATGGTTATTTTTGCCCCGGGGACGAGGGCTCCCGTTGGGTCCGTGACTGTGCCACGGAGCGATGTGGTTGCGGTCTGAGAGAAACACGAAGTTGCGACGGAAAGGACACATAGCAGTATCGATCCCAATCGGAATGCTTTCACGGCTGACCTCCAAAAGTGACACCTTCATCGTTCTAATGTGCATACGATGTTAATTCTGCTTTGAGAGAAGGTTGCAGTTCCTCACGGTACGAATCATGCGTTTCGTCCATCGAATCTGGCCATTCGTCACACGCACGATTTGGTACGTGTCATTTTGGCCCTTACCTATTTGGAACAAGCCCAAGTGACTTCAAAAGACTGGCCCGATGCGTAACGCCTCGCGAGTGTGAACTGCTGGCATCTACGGGAGATCGGATCGCCAGGCGGTGGTTGCTGTTCTCGGCTCATTCAGAACAGCCGGCTCAACTTCTCGAGAGAGGCCTCCCAGAGAACCCCACACCACTTCCGTTCATACTCGCTTATCCCTGTATGCAAGACGTCGACTGTAGTACGCTCGAAGTCGCCTTGCAGCCGAATCCTTACTACGCTCGGAATGGCCTTGAGAAACGGGTCTTGCCTCCAGTTGAAGACAAGCTTGCTTCTCCGGCATACGCGGTACGTGCAGCTGACTTTGAACGTTGAGCCATTCTCAGTCGCTCCGCAAATAGAAAACGAACTATCGTCTCCGAACACGCGCACGTAGCCCGGAATCAACCCAGGAGCTGAAAACCATGTCTCCATGTACTCCGGAACTGTAATCGCCTGGAAGATACGCGCCCGATCCGCTCGCACGCTCCTGCTCGCGAACACGCTACGCGACACTTCCGAAGCAAGGCGGCCCGCCCATTCACACATGGCGTTCGTCGGCGCCGGGTTGAATGTACTTGTGCTCATAAGTCCCCTGCTCTGAACATTGCAGCTTATCGGCCATTAGGCCGCAGAAAAGTGTTTTGTGACAGAATCACTATAGGGGTGACGGATTACGCTGGAGTTTCATTCAACTAACTCCCTCGCAATCGTATTAACTATTCGCATGCGGTCCCTTCTTCCGTTTTCAAGAAATCACAGCAGGTGTCCTACACATTTGCGAAACCTGGGACGAATCGCATAAAACTCGAGATAAACGACCGATTGCTGGGTTTCAATCGCACGCGCCCGGTCCGCATCTGCGGCGTGGAACGAAAGACAGTTCCCGGCTTTAGGAATTCTGTCTAGAGCTTCAGCAGCTTCTGAATGCGCGCCCTGTAACTCCGACTCATCGCGATCTTCTCTCCACTCATCAAGATCACCGTAGCGTCACCATCCGGCTCGCTCTTAACCTCTTTGACATAGTGCAGATTGACGATGGCGGAGCGATGAACACGTAGAAAGGAATGTGGATCGAGCCTGTTCTCGATGTGGCCGATCGTTTCGCGGAGCAGGTGTGATTCAGAGCCGGTGCAGATGCGCACATAATTCTCTTCGGCTTCAATCCAGCGGATCTCGCTGATGGGCAGAAACAAAATCCGTCCACGCGACTTGAACACCAGCCGAGTCGCGTATCTCTCCGGCGCTTTCTGGTCTTCCCCGCTCGACCCATTGACACTACTGCCGTTCGACGCATGGTCCTCGGTGTTGTCATTCCCTCTGGACGCCTGCTCTTCGCGTACGCGACTAAGCGTCGTCCGCAGTCGGTCAACTGTGTACGGCTTCAGCACGTAGTCGATCGCGTGGATCTCAAATGCACGAACCGCGTACTGGTCATTTGCCGTTACAAACACCACCTGCGGCCTTTTCGCCTTGGAGATCGAGGCGATCGCATCCACTACGTCGAACCCATCCATGTCCGGCATGCGAATGTCGAGAAAGAGCAGATCAGGAGCTGTTAGCTTTGCCAGTTCGATGGTTTCGTGAGCCGAAGAGCATTCCCCAACCACTTCGACATCTCCGATTTCCTTCAGAACTTGCCGAAGCTTTTGTCGAGCCAGCACCTCGTCATCTGCGAGCACAGTACGTATCATCGTGACCAACCTGGCTATCGGCTGCATTACCCCCGCTGGATCTTTGCGCGAGAACAGAATGGACAACCGTAGTCCGTCCTTCGCGTCTGTATTCAACGGTGCCTGTTCATCTGAGGAGGTGTTCTCGTTTCCTCCAGGCCGTCAGTGATCGGAGTTCCAAACAGCATCCCCACATGAAAATCTCTGTCTGGATTTTCCATGGCCATCGCAGGAAACCCCTGCGGATCCTTCGCGGGAAGAACTGCGAACTCGAGAGGTTGTTCGTGCTTGCTCATCCATGCATTGGCTTCGGAGTCGAGCGACTGAATGTCACTGCTGCTCAGTTCCGATTGCAGCCGTTGCAAGTCTCTTGCGAGCATGTTGACGGCGCTTTCGCCACCCTGAAGTGTGGCAATCTTGAAGTGATAATAGGCGCTCTTCTTATCCAGAGACATGCCAGATTTTCCGTCACGTGCAAGAACACCAAGCACGATGGAAGACTTCCAGAAGCCCGCCGCAGCCGCCTCTTCCAACGTTGCAACAGCTTCGCCGGGACTGTCCTCGAATGCAGGGTTCATGACCAGCATCAATCCCAATTGATGTTTCGCTCGAACATATCCGGCCTGAGCAGATTCGCGAAGCAGTTTCACTGCTTCTCTATCCCGCGAGTGATCATGCTGATTCAAAAGAGTCGATGCAAGGTTGAACTTAGCCATTGAATTGTGAAGCTTCGATCCCAGTTCAAACCAGTGGATGGCTTCGGAAGTATCTTGCGGAATCCCAAGCCCAAAGAAATACATATCTCCTAGATAACATGCGCCGGCACCATCGCCTCTCTTGGCGGCTTCCCTGAACAGTTGTGCCGCGAATGCCGGATCCTTGCG